>JAABUN010000870.1_pt1 | contig 73872 bp, 48 predicted proteins | sample 5559311 | NCBI WGS metagenome assembly JAABUN01 (sample SAMN10711877, study PRJNA513370) | rock metagenome | isolation source: Antarctica rocks | place: Antarctica: Victoria Land, Siegfried Peak sud | reverse complement strand
CTTGTTATGAACCTCCAAACGTCCAAGCACAGCCGGTCGCTCACGCTCGCGGTTCGTTGTCCCTCCGCATCTGACCACTACCACATTTCAAAACTCACGGTTCCGCTACTTTTTCTCGTCACCAAATAGCTCGGAGTGCAGCGCAGCGATGAGTTCAGGCGCGATTTTGGGTTGGCGATCATAGCTCAAAAGCCCGTTGGCTTCCTGCTCGATGTCCGTGAGCTGCGTGTAGCAAAATCCGGTCACGAACGGCAGCTCGGCGAGGGTTTTCATCAGTTCACGGTATTGGACGAGCAACTCTTCGGTGGAATGACTGGAATTGTAGATGCTGTAGAGCCAATCCAACTTGCCATCGCTGGTTTCGGGAATCATCAAAAAGCCGCCGACTTCGGAAAAGATGATCGGTTGGCCGTGATATTTGGCGCCGCGCACGAAAATGGGATTTCCAACCGGCCCCCAGGTGCGCGCCGGAAGCTGGCCGGTTTCCAATGTCTGGGCGTAGCGCTTTTTGAGAACGGCGCCGGTCGTATAGTCGTGAATCGCCAGAATATCCGTCACATCGGTGTGTTCCCATCCGTCGTTATCGACCACGGGCCGCGTGCTGTCGATGCGCCGCGTCAGCGCCACGATGCGCTCGACGAAAGCGTATTGGCCCGCGTGATCTTTGCCCAGACCCGGAACGCCCCAGCTTTCGTTGAGCGGCACCCAGGTCACGATGCAGGGATGGTTCAAATCGCGCCGCATCGCGCGCTCCCATTCCGCCAAAAACATCTCTTCGCTGCCCGGTCGCCACATCCGCGCGTTCGCCATCTCGCTCCACACCAAAAGTCCCAGCTTGTCGCACCAGTAAAGCCAGCGCGGATCCTCGACTTTTTGGTGTTTGCGAGCGCCGTTGAAGCCAAATTTCTTGCACCATTCCACGTCGGCGCGCAAAGCCTCGTCCGAGGGCGCGGTCATGCCGCCATCGGGCCAATAGCCTTGATCGAGCACGGTTTTGAGATAAATCGGCGCGCCGTTAAGACAAAATCGGCCATTTTTGATGCGAACATCGCGCATTCCGGCATAAGAGCGCACTTCATCCTGCAACGCGCCATTTTTGGAAAGCCGCACCCGAATCCCATACAAATGCGGCGATTCCGGCGACCAGCGCTTGGCAGCGGGCAAAGCGATCCGCAACTGGGCCGTCGCTAATGCCGCGTCATCCTGCGCGCTCGCCACGACGGGCGCGCCTTCTTCATCGCTTTCCAACACATCGACCTGAAGATGCCAGCCCGACGAGGGCGCGTGCAAAATCACCGTCACATCGAGCGCGTCTTGCGCGCTGTCGTCGCCGACACGAGGCACCAGAGTCAAATCGTGAATCCGCAGCGAAGGCACGCTTTCCAGCCACACGCTTTGCCAGATTCCCGTCGTGCAAAAATAGTCGCAGCCGCGCGATTGGCCATCGACGGCTTGTTTGCCGCGCGGCTGAAACGCGTCTTGTTTGTCCTCGACGCGCAGCGAAACGCGGTCGCGGCCCTTGTTTTTGCCGGTTTGGAGATAGGGCGTGATGTCGAACCAAAACGGCACATGACCGCCTTGATTGTGACCGACTTCCTGGCCATTCAGCCAAACCGTGGTTTTGTAATCGCAAGCGCCAAAGTGAAGCAAGACGTTTTTGCCGGCGGCTTTCCAGGCGTCTGGCACCTCGAAATCGCGGGCATACCACGCATATTCTCTAATGCCGCGCTCGAATTTGCCGGAAAGTTCGCATTGCGGCGCGAACGGCACCACGATGGCATCGGGCAGCTTTTTTTCCTGCCAGCGCTCGTCCAAACCGATGTTGTGGGCATCGAAAAGGAATTCCCAGCGGCCATTAAGACAGATCCAGTCGGGCCGCACCAGGTTGGGACGCGGATATTCGGGGCGCGGCAGGTGATCGGGAAATTGAGAGAGGGCGCTTTTGAAACGCGCGGTTTGAGCTTTGCTGGGGCGCCAATCGCTGGCAAATTTGGTGGCTTTCATAGAAATCAAACGGGGATAATCATTCAACTGGGCAACGAGTCCCAACCTACCGCGCGCTCAATTTTCCCAGCATCGCCGCCACGTTCAAAAGCGCGCGGCCCTGGTGATAGCCTTCCGTCCAGCCGTCGCTTTTGGAGTCGCCCGCAAACGGCGCGCCTTCTTTGGACACGCGGCGCAGCCAGCCACCGTTTTTGGGGTCGATTTGGCGATTTTGAATGAAGTTCCACTGCGATTGATACGCGTTCCAGTAGCGCGGCGTTTGCGCGCCGTATTTCTCGTGCATCAAAAGCAGCGCGTTGAGCGCTTCGGCCTGTGTCCACCAGACTTTTTCCGCGCCGGTGATGCCATTAAAAGTGCCGCCCGCGTCGTAAAAACCGCCGTTTTGGGTGTCGAGTCCGAAATCGAGGGTGTGATCGACCAAAGAGCGCGCCACTTCCCACGTCCGCTTGTCATTCGGCATTCCGAGCGCTGCTGCCGCTTCGACCAGCAAATACGCGGTCTCGATGTCGTGGCCAAACGAATCGTGATCGGGAATCGCTTTCCAATCGGGCCGGAAGAAGAGGTTCATCGCGCCCGGCGGCGAAACCACAATGGTGTCGCGCACCAGACCAAACACTTCGCGCAGCCGCGACTCGACGACCTTATCGGGCCAGATTTCGTGCAGCGCGGCGAAGGCTTCGAGCAAATGAATGTGGGAATTCATGCTTTTATAGCCGTAGCGCGTGCCGATGACATCGAAAGCCTGATCGTTGGAAACCGGCGCCAGAATCGGTTTTCCGGCGCGGTCGAGCGCTTCGAAATAGCCGCCGTTGCGCGCGTCGTGGGCGTGCAAATCGAGCCAGCGAAACGCATTTTTGGCGGCTTCCAGCGCGCGCGGATCGCGGGTCGCGGTGTAATTGGCGGCGAGCGCGTAAATTGCGAAGGCGTTGCCGTAAGCGTGTTTTTCGCCGTTTCGCACCGGAGCGCCCTTTTCCAACGCCCAGAAAAAGCCACCGCTTTGCGCGTCCCACATTTTGGTGCGAAGAAAATCGGCGCCGTGCGTCGAAGTCGCTTTCCATTTCGCGGCCTCGGCGGGAAAACGCAGCGCCGCCTGCGCCGCGAGCCAGGTCAGGCGCGATTGATAAACGATGGCGCGTTCGCCCTGGCTGGTATTCGTCCAGTTTTCGCTGAAATTCTGGTCGAAACCACCAAGTTGGGTGTTGAGCGCGCGCGGAAACCACTGATTCAAAACTTGAACCCGCAAATTGGCCTCGGTCTGGGCTTGCAGCGCGCGGTAATTAGCTGCATTTGGCGCGAGCGGAAGCGGAGTTGGGGAAGCGGCGGGCGGGTTCATTTGTGCGTGACAAAGGCCCGGCAAAGCGAGCGCGGCGAGGAAAACGGTGAGTCGAAGAGTGTGTTTCATAAGGAGAGAAAATCGAAAAGGTAGGAGTTATTTTGGCGCAAGCGAGAGAAATTCGCAGCGTTTTCTGATTTCCGCGCCGTGTTGCTGGTCGCCTTGGTTGGCTGCGAATCGATTCGCCTCCGGCATGATGCACGCAGTGCCAGTCCGTTCAAAATGAAGATTTCTTACTGCAACCCGGTGTGGAACGGCTATCTGGCCGACCCTTTTTGCTTGCGCGTCGAAGACGCTGACGGTCTGTGGTTTTACGCTTACGGCACCGGTTCTTCGCTCGGCGATGCGCCGTCGAACGATGCCGATGAACCGAACGAGCGCGCTTTTCCGGTTTTGCGTTCGCGCGATTTGGTGAATTGGGAGTTTCTCGGCGGCGCGCTGGAAATTTTGCCGCAGTTTCGGGGCAGCGCGCACTGGGCGCCCGAAGTCGCGCAGCGAGATGGCAAATTCTGGATGTATTATTCGGCCCAGGTGCCGCCTGTGTCGGGCGCGGCGCCAGTCGAAAACGTCAATGGCAGCGGCGACGAGACGCACCGTTTGCGCGTCGCGGTTTCTGATGCGCCCCAAGGCCCGTTTCGGGATTGCGGCGTGTTTTTGCTGCCGGGCGAAGGTTTTTCCATCGACGCGCACCCGTTTTGCGACCCGCAAAGCGGCGAGTGGTTTTTGTTTTTCGCCAAAGATTTTCTCGATGGTCGCGTCGGAACCGGAACTGCCGTGGTGCGCCTGGGCGACGATATGCAAAGCGTCGAGGGCGAGATTCAAACCGTGATTCGCGCTTCGAGCGACTGGCACATCTACGAGCGCAATCGCCCGCTTTACGGGCAACATTTCGACGCCTGGCACACGGTCGAGGGCGCGTTCGTGCTGTTTCACGAAGGGTTGTATTACTGCCTCTATTCGGGCGGCGCCTGGCAAACGCCGGGATATGGCGTCAGTTACGGCGTGGCAAGCCACCCGCTTGGCCCGTGGCGCGACGAATGGAGCGCGCAAGGCCCATCGGTGCTGCGTGGCGTGCCCAATCATGTGATTGGGCCGGGTCACTGCTCGGCGGTGCTTGGCCCCGACAATGCGACGCTGTGGTGCGTTTATCACGCCTGGGATTTGGAGCAGACCGCGCGACGCATGTGCATCGATCCAATAACGTGGGAAGATGGACCGCACGGGATGCGCCCGCGCGTGGTGGGGCCAACCTGGGAGACGCAATCTTGATCCTCGATTATCCTGACTTTTGAAAAGCGATCTCGAAAACCGCCGCGTGTTCGCTGGGCATTTTCGGTGGAAGTTGGATGACAAGTGCGCCAGAATCTTGCGTCCAATTCAGCTTTTCTTCGCTGCCCAGCAAACGCACTTCGGTCGCAGGTTTTTCGGCGATTTGAGCCGACGCGCCGAGTGATTCGATGCGGGTTTCACCCTGCGGAACGCCGAGCGTGAGGGCGTAGAGCGCATCGTTTTTGGTGGTGAAGCGGATGTCCTGCGCGGTGAAAGGGAAATCTTCCTTGAAATGGCCGGTTTCCATCGCGGTTGGGCCTTCGCCGCAGATTTTCCACGGGCGCGTGCCGTGAATCGCTTCGCCGTTGACCTTCATCCACGCCGCCATTTCCTGCAAAAACTGCTGCGGTTCGGGCGGCAAAGAGCCATCGGGATATTGGACGACATTGAGTAGCATCGTGCCGTTTTTGGAAACCACATCGGCCAAAAGATGAATGATTTGCGGCGTGGATTTGTAGGCAAAACCGTCCGAGTAATACCAGTCGCCAATCGAGGTGTCGCACTGCCAGGGCCGCTCCTGAATGCCGGGAATGCTGCCGCGCTCCACGTCACTCACGCTCAGTTCGGGCAAAAACTCGCCCGATCCCAACTCTTTGTGATTGTAAACCGCCTGAAACCGCCCGCCGTGTTTTGCCGTGTTGACATTGAAAAAGTGCGCCACAACTGAGCGCCCAATTTCGCCAAAAGGCAAACCGCCGTCGCTGTAAAGCAGGTCGGGCTGGTAATTGTCTATCAGGTCAATAATGCGCTTTTGCCAGGTCTGCGCCCACTGCGGCTCGCTCGAATACCAGTTTTGGGGCGTAATTCCCTCGCGGATCTGCGCCCGCTCCGTGACGCGGCCCGACGGGTGATAAAGGTCGGCGAACTCCGGGTTTTCGCCATCGTAAGGCACGCCCGATAGCGGCCCGTGTTCGTCGGCGGAGTGACTGGATTTGAACCACGAAAAACTGGCGCCGAGATGTTCGGAAACCCCGAAAGGCAAGCCGAATTTGTTGGCGGCGGCTTTCCAGGCGCCGACGATGTCGCGTTTTGGCCCCATTTCGACCGCGTTCCAGCGGTGAAATTTCGAATTCCACAAATCGAAATTGTCGTGATGCACGCCCATCGACACGAAATAGCGCGCACCCGCCGCAACATACTGCGCCATCAGCGCGTCGGGATCGAATTTTTCGGCTTTCCAAAGCGGAATAATGTTTTTGTAGCCGTGCTGCGACGGATGCCCGTAAGTTTCGAGGTGATGCCGATACTGCCGCTCGCCCTCCATATACATTCGGCGCGCATACCAATCGCCCTGACGCGGCACCGCTTGCGGCCCCCAGTGCGACCAGATGCCAAATTTGGCGTCCCGAAACCAATCGGGACACGCGGGACTTTGCAGCGATTGGGCGGTGTTGGTGAAAGGAGGCTGTTCCATTATTGAGTTTTCAAGGTTGATTTGGTCAGAGTGCGAGTTTATCGACCCGCAGCGGTTTCACGGCTCGATCTCTCGATTTCGACGGCGAAAACGTGCGTCGGCCCGAACAGGTTGGAAGTAAAAACGATCCACTGGTTGTCCGGCGTGAACGACAGGTTGGGTTCGAGGCGATAATCGTGGTCTTGGAGGTTGACGAGCCGCTCGGACTCGAAAAATCCCGGCTGAATCAAATCGCGCGAATTGGGCGCTCGGAGACCGGCGACATCGGGGATGTTTTGGGCGCGAAACAAATAAATCCACTTGCCATCGGGCGCATGAGCGACCATTTCTTCATCGCCGCCATCGCCCGCGAACAGCGTTCCATCGGGCGAAACGTTGAAATGCACCGACCACTCGTTGCGCTCCAAATGATAATAAGTGCGAGCGCCGCTTTCGAGATCGACTCCGGCGACCCAGAAATCCTCGCCGCGCGGGGTTTGCAGGTCATACCAGATGGTTTTGCCGTCGGCGCTGAAAAACTCGTGCCCGGCGATCTCCATATTCATGGTGCGGGTGTGAATCTCGGTGAGCTTGCCGCCATCGGTGCGAATCGTCCAGATGCGGTCGATTTTGTGCCACGGCCCTTCGTGGCAAAACATCAAAAGCGCCGGGTCGGTCGGCGAAAATTGCAGGTGATTGAGCCACTCCGCGCTGCGATGAACGATTTTCACCGCGCCGCTGCGCGTATCGAGCGTAAAAAGCGCCATCGGCAGCCGCTGTTCGAGGCGGTTGTTCATTCTCACTTCTTTTTGCTCGGCGAAAGTCAGCGGTTTCCCGTTCGCGCTCACCAAGTTATCGAGATTTTGTCGTTCGTTGTAATTGGAGACGAGATCGGCGTCGCCTTCGATCAAAGTGCCCGCCAACAGCGTTTCGTCGCAACTCAGCGTCGCCACCATGCCGCGCGGCGGCAAAGCGCCGATTTCGCGCGTTTCCAAGGTGTTGAGATCGGTGGCGAAAACCACCCCGTTGTGAGCGTAAAACACCCGCCCGCTGACGCGCCCGGTGACGATGACTTTGACCGGGCCTTCGACGACCTGTTCGATGGCGCGGGTTTGCAAATCAACCGTTGCCCGCCCGCCGCCGGGCGTGGTGATGAGCAGTTTGCGGCCATCGGGCGTGTAACCGTTCTGGTGAAAATAGAGGTTTTTGCTGCCCGCCTCGCGCGACAGGCGCACGATGCGATGACCGGAGCCGCATCGACCCATTCCAGGGGCGGTTCATTTAAGGAAGCAGTTGAGTTGAGGTTCGAAGCCATAAACCCGATAGTTCCGCTGCATTTGAAGCGCGCTGCAAGCGGCGTGTCGTTTCGAAATTGCCGCCGTGATCGGGAAAGGGCCGCCATTACACTTCGTTTTTTGAGCGGATTGAAGCGCCGGACGGCTTCAAAACAGCGCGCAGAGCCGCGTCGGGAAGCAAAATTCGCGGCAACAACACTCCGGCGCGACGGCTCACCACAAGGGCGCCCAGAGCGCAGCCGTAAATCGCGCCGGCGATGACTTGATAGGGAAAATGGGCGTGCGACTCGACGCGCGACCAGCCAATCAGCGCCGCCACCGCGAACCACAACGGCCCCAGACGTGGAAAACGCCGCCAGATGAGAAAAGCCAGCAAAAACCCCATCGCGGCATGGCCGGACGGAAAACCGGGCCGCAGCGGGTGATCAGGCCCGACGCGGAGGTTGGGGCGGCTCAAACCAAGAAACAGGTTTTTGCCGAGCGCATCGACAAACAAAAAATCGAGCAGAATCGCGTCCAGAGCGCGCCACGCCCACGGATCGCGGCTTCGGTGTTTGAAGCGCGCCACCAGCGACGGCACGATCAGCAAAATCAAACCGATGCCGATCCAGACCGAGTTGATGGCGTGTCCCAGATCGTGGGCCACCCACTCCAGCGGCGTGCGGGCATGAACGACTCGGCTTTGCGGCGGAGTCAGCGCCACAGCAAAAATCAGCACCGCCAGCGCGGTAAGAGGAGGCCAAAAGGCTTGCAGCAACAACAGTTTGTGGCGGGATGGCGCGCGCGCGCGCACGTTTTCCAAAGTCCAAGGCAGGAGAGACATAGAAAGAGGATTCGTCAGCAGACGCGGACTTTCATCCCAATTTTAGCACCATTTCCGCCGCTCGCCGCAAATCTTGACGCTGCCCATCAGTGCCGACGAACTGCGCCTGGAGGCAAAATCCGAGCCTCGCCTCGCCTTGAGATCAACGGCTAACCCTCTGGCTTCGACACTTATCGGGCTGCCCCTGCGATCACTTTGGCATTGTCAACGCCAAAGTAATCGCGCGGTCGAGTTCGTCGCCCGCGTAGGCAACTCGCCCATCGCGGCCAATCACCGCGAACCGCGCGCCGCCGTAACTTTGCCCGCTTTGGCCGGTGAGCCAAAAGACTTTGCCCGGCGTTTGCAGCGGTGCATCGAGCGCGACGGGAAAAGCGATGTCATTTTCCATTTTGATCCGTTTCAAAATTGCGGAGGGAGTTGTGGCGCCCCTGACGATACGGGCATTTTTTAAACCGAGGACTTGCACGCCGCGCGCGCCAAAGGAACGCGCCAGATCGCTGAGAATCGATGGCGGCCCGTCCATTGCGTCGAAATTCAACAGCACGACGCGGCCCCGCAACGCTCGCAGCGATTGAGGCGCCTCATCCCAGGCCAAAGTTCGCAGTTCGGGCGCGATTTGGCCCACTCGCAGCGTGCGAGGCGGCGCGAAGCGTTTTTGACGCAGCGAATCGCTCATCTCGCGCAGCTCCTTGGTCAAACGCACTTCGACATCACTTCGCCCGCCACGCGTCCAAATCGGCCCCCAAAACGCGCTTTGTTTGGGCGTCGAAATCCACAACTGAATTTTTTCATCCAGAACGCGCGGCAAGAAAAACGTGCCATCAGCTTGAGCTGAAACGCGCCCACTTCCCGTCGCCGAAACGCGAAAACCGCTCGCGGGTCTTCCATCTTCTCCCACGACGCGCCCGCGCAGCGTGGTGCTGAGAGGATGCATAAAAATCGTGAAACGTTGGGTCTGGCCTTTGGAAAGCACGATGGAACCGGTGCCGTCCTCACCATAATCTTTGCGGTAAGCGTGTAAATAAAAGCTCTCCAACGGTCGCACCCCGGAAAAACGAAAACGCCCGTCGGCGTCGGTGCGCGTTTCGCCACCACTAGTCATCAAGCCGGCCCGGCTTTGCCTCAAAACGACGTTGACATTTTGCAGCGGCTTTCCGGTTTTCTTGTCCAAAATCTGCCCTTCGACCGTCGCCAGCACGTTCGGCTCGACCTGGAGCGTCACATCATCGCCGCTACGCACGATGGTGCCGCGCGCCGACCGCAGCTCGCCCGCCGTGACCAGCAGCCGCGCCGGGCGCATCACCGATTGGATTGGAAGCGAAAAGCGCCCGTTGGCATCACTGAGCGTGCCACGGCGCCCCGCATAATCGCGCGTTCCGCCCAAACCTTCGACGTTGATCGTCGCATTGGCAACGGGTTTTCCATCCAGCCCGATCACGAGGCCCGTCACCGGTTTGACCACCGGCTTGCGCGGCATTTCGATGCTGAATTGGCGTTTTTCGCCGTTTTTGATGGAAAAATCGAACTCCGCTTTCGCCGGCAAAATGAAGCCGGGCGGCGGCGAGTTGCTGCCGTTGGCGTGAACCCACAAATGCTGTTTGCCGCCGAGGGCGCGAAATTGGAAAAAGCCGCGCGCGTCGGTGATGGCGTATTGATAATTTTCTTGCGAGTCGCGCAGACCCAGCGTCTGGCCTTTGACCGGCAATTTGGTGTTTTGAGCCAACACCACGCCTTGAATCAGCGCGCCGCGCGACAGGGCGAAATCGACGGTGTTAGTTTTCGCTGCGAAGGATTTCTCGGTGGTTTGGCCGACATAATCGCGCGTCAGTTGCTTTTCGGGATACGTCCACACATAATAACGGCCCGGTCGCAGCCCGGTCAAAACGTATTTCCCTGCCGCGTTGGAGCGGGTTTGTGCGATCAGTTGCTCACGGTTTTGAGTTTTGCCCGCCGCTTCTGCCGCGTTGATACGCCGCGCCAAAATCAACACGTTTCCGGCATCGCGGCCATCGGGAAATGACACGCGGCCTTTGATCTCGATTGGATTCAATAAACGAATGGTTTGGCTGGTTTCGGGCGCCTTCAAAGTCACGAAATCTTCGGTCGAAAGCGGCGCAAAGCGTCCGCCACGATGGTCGCCCAACCCAAATTTCGTGATTTTGAAGACTTCATCTCTCAAAACGAACTGCGCCAATTTTCCGTCTGGAAGCGGCGGAAAAATCGCTTCGCCGTTCGCGTCCGTAGTAGCTTTCAGGCGTGCCCTAACCACGCGCGGCATGGAGAGCCACTGGCTTTGCGATTGCCCGATCCGCCACAAGCGCACCCCCAAATTGGGCACCGGGCGTCTTTGCGGATCGAGAAAACGCAGCTTGGCGCGCACGCCGCGAGCAATTTGAACGTTGATGCGATCTTTGGCGGGTAAACTTTTGCGCCCATCAAAAAAATAAATCGAGCCTTGCCCCATGCCTCGATCTCCGGCATCCACAAATACGTCGATGCCCCAGCGGTCACGCAGTTGGGCCGAAAATCGAAATACGCCCGTGGCGTCGGAAAGAGCGGTTTCGGGCGCTTGCTTTCTGTTTGTCATCGTCAGCAGATAAAGCGTCGCTCCCGCGACGGGTTTTCCATTTTGGTCAACCACTTTTCCGCCCAAGAAATTGGCGACCGGCGGTTTCGCGGTTGGGTTTTGCGCCCGCGCCACGAATTCCAACGGCATCAGCGCGATAAAAGTCGCGCCAAGCGCGCTCGCAAAGGCGATTTTCCAGGCGCGGCGCGGACGTCTGGGCGCTTGATTGAGGCGAATCAGGCGCGTTTTGAGCGCGAAAAAGCCATCGGCGACGCCCGCCGTCAAAGGGGTTTGCTGGGTGTTCATGGTGTTTAAAAGCAGTGCGCCGTAAGATTGGGGCGTGATGCGGGTCGAACTCAGAACCATCTCGTCGCAGGCGCATTCGGTTTCCAAAGCGAGAAAACGCCGCGCGATCCAGGTCAGCGGGTGAAACCACAGCACCGTTTCAATGCCCCACAAAAGCGCGTTCCAAACCAGGTCGCGGCGCTGCAAATGCGCCATTTCATGCGATAAAACGGCTGATAAATCGGAATTTTGCGCTTCCAAAAGCGCGCGGGGCACCGCGATGGCGGGCCGAAAAATTCCCACCAAAAACGGTGCGCCGCCTTCGCTTTGGAGCAAACGGGGCAATGGCGAAACGCGCATTCGGCGCGCGATTTCGCCGACTTGAACGCCGATTTCGGCGTTTGCGATGGGTTGACAGGCGCGCATCGTTCGCCGAACGCGGCGCAAAGAACCGACGAGCGCGAAGAGTTGAAAACCGATTCCCAGCGCGTAAAGCGTCACCAAAAAAGCGCGCAGCGAAACCCGGCGCGCCGCTGGCAGCGCCGAAATCGGCGCGGGAAGTGAGATTTTTGCCGGTGTTGATTTCACGGGCGGAGCCGGGGCGGGATTCGGATCCGAAAGCGCGTTTGGAGATGAAGCAAGCGGCGCGGAGACGACCAGCGGCGAAAACGGCGCGGCGCCGGAAGAGAGCGGTTTCGCGTTTTCTGGCGCGATTTCTGGCGCGACGAGCGGCGGCGAAGGCGGCAAAACCGCGAGGCGCAATGGCGCGGGCCCAACCAAACCCAGCGCCAAAACGAGCGCGGTTTGGAGCAACGCGGCCCGCCAAATCCACACCCGCCACGCGGCGGGAGCGCGCCCGTCGAGAATTTGCTGCGCGAGCAGAGCCAAGCCCAGCGCCACCAATCCAAAGACGCCCGCGCGCTCGAAACCTGCAAAAAAGGCGTTCATTCGGCTGCCTCGTCGCTGTGCGTCCTGCCCGTTTGCGATTCGCTATCGAGGCGCTCCACCAGGGCGCGCAACTGGGTTTTTTGCTCTTCGCTGAGATCGGCGTCGCTCAAATACGCCACGAAAGGATCGAGTGAGCCGCCCAGAGTTCGCTCCACGAAGCGCCCGACCACGCCGCGCAGTTGGGTTTGGTGTTCGCCCTGCGGCGACCACTGAAACGCGGCGCCGACCTTTTCGCGCCGCAAATAGCCCTTGGCGCGCAACCGCTCCAGCATCGTCGTCACCGTGGTGCGCGCCAAGCCATTGGAAGCGCCCCAGCCCGCCACGATTTGCGCCGCGCCCGCCGGAGCATTGGCCGCGATCCACGCCAGAAGCGCGCTTTCCTGCTCGCCGAGTTTCGATTTTTGCATGATTTGATGACCTTTGTCGTCAAATCATTCTAACTTCGGCTACAAGTGTCGTCAAGTGGGGCGGGGGAAGGAATTTTTGAAGGCGACACAGGGCCGCTCTTTTCGCTGGCTGCGGTCTTGTGCCGCCGTGATCACCATTCACCTCACACAATTACGACCATTGGTTTTGGCGTTATACAGCGCCTGGTCAGCGCGTTTGACGAGATCGCCAGCGGCTTTGACCGGCGCGATGTCGCTGGTGGGATTTTTGGGGCTGAACGGGTCGAGCGTGGCGGTGCCGATGCTGACGGTCACTGGGCGCAGCGGCCAGGGCGCTTTTTCGATGGCGGCGCGCAGCTCTTGGGCCAAAATCAGGGCGCCGCCCCGGTCGGTCTGGGGCAGCAAAACCGCGAACTCTTCGCCGCCGTGACGCGCCACCGTGTCGCTCTGGCGCCGATGCTGTTGCAGGAGAGCGGCGATTTGTTGGAGCGCGCCGTCGCCGGCGGGATGCCCGAAAGTGTCGTTGAAGGCTTTGAAATGATCGACATCGAGCAAAAGCAGCGAAAGCGGCGTTTGGTAGCGCGCGGCGCGCGCGATTTCGGCTTCGAGCGCCTGGTGAAGCGCGCGGTGATTGCTGATCCCGGTCAGGCTGTCGGTCAAAGAGAGAGCGGCGAGGCGCGCGTTGGCCTGCCAGAGCTGCCGGTTGGCCGCGGCCAACTGGCTGGACTGCTCCTCGATCTGTTTTTCGTAGCGTTTGCGCGCGCTGATGTCGCGCTGCACCGCGACGTAATAGGCGGGCGCGCCCGTTTCGTCGGGCAAAGCGTAAACGCTCCATTCCATGTGATAAGGCTCGCCGTCTTTGGTGTAATTGACGGTTTCTCCCAAAAAGGTGCGCCCGGCTTCGAGTTCTGAGCGCATTCGCTCCATTTCGGCGCGGTCGGTGAGCGGGCCTTGCAAAATGCGCGGTGACAAACCGATCACTTCCTCGGATTGGTAGCCGCTCATGCGCGTAAAAGCGCGGTTGACGTAAACGATATGCGGGCCGGGGTGCGCCAACTCACTGGTGGTGATTACCACCGGATCATTCGCGTGTTCAACGGTGAATTCCCACAGTTTCAGTCGCTGGAGGGCGTTTTGACCCAGTGCGAATCCGTGTTGCGCCGCCGTTTGAGGCGAGGTCTCGGCGACAAAATCTGTTGGCAGTTGCACAGGAAGTTTTGTGGTCATGAGGACGCTCCCGGTTGCGATGGCGCGGACGGTTGCGAAGCATCCGGCGACTTGACCTCGCTTTCTTCGGCGTTTTCTTCGATTTCAGGATGCATTTCCAAAAAGGCGCTCACGACCTGCGGGTCGAAATGGGTGCCGGATGCGTCGCGGATGTGTTTCAAAACGCGTTGCAGCGGCCAGCCTTTGCGATAGGGCCGATCCGAAAGCAGCGCGTCACATACGTCGATAACGGCGAAAATGCGCGCCGACAAAGGGATTTGCGCGCCGCGAAGACCCAGCGGATAGCCGCTGCCGTCCCATTTTTCGTGATGGGCGTAGGGAATTTCCAGCGACGGGCGCAGATAGGCGATGGGCGAAAGCAGTTCCAGCGCATACGTCGGGTGTTTTTTCATGATCACCCACTCATCGTCGGTCAAAGGGCCGGGTTTGAGCAAAATCGCGTCGGGAACGCCCATTTTGCCGATGTCGTGAAGCAGTGCGCCGCGCCGGATGTGCAGCAAATCGGCGTCTTCGAGTCCCATCTGGCTCGCCAGACGCAGCGATTCGCTGGTCACGCGCCGCGAATGGCCTTCGGTTTCTTTGTCGCGTAAATCGAGTGCGCCCGACCAGCCTTCGAGCGTGGAGTTATACGCCATCATCAACTCGTCGTTGGAGCGCTGCACGTCGCGGAACAAGGTCGCGTTATCGACCGCGATGGCGGCTTGACCGGCCAAAGTTTCCAGAAATTCGAGTTCTTCCTCTTCCAGACGCAGCGGCGCGCGGTGCCAGACTTCCAAAACGCCTTTGATCTGGCCCGCCGCAATGAGAGGCACGCCGTAATAAGAAACGAAGCCCTCATTGGGCAAAACGCCCGAACGCTGCGTCCCGCCGCCCGCAGCACGCGCTTCCATCGCGCGTTGATCGTGTGCGCGCTGTTCGTAGGTTTGGGAGCGCAGGGTGAGCGCGTCGAGCGGCGGGTTGAGGCCGGGCAGTTTGAGGTCGGGATCGGTGGCATCGGCGGCGATGACATCGGGGCGGCTCAAATCGGGCACGTAAATCACGCGGCGCTCCATCGCGGCGCGACCGGCCAAACCTTCGCCGAGCTGCCAGTCGGTGCGGCGCGGCGTGGCGGTGCGAAAACCGCGTCCTCCGGCGTAGCGCAGCGAGCGGGTGTGCGCGTTGAGCAGCAAAACCGAGGCGGCATCGGCGCCCAGTTGCGACACCATCTGGTCAAGCACCACGCCCAGCGCCACGCCGACATCGCTCGACCCCAGAATCGCCGTGTCGATCTGGCGCAGCGCCTGAATATTGGACAAACGGCGCTGCGATTCGGCGTAAAAACGCGCGTTGGCAATCGCCTGCGCGCCCAGATCGGCCAGACCCTGCAAAAGCGCCAGTTCGTTCGCATCGAAAGTGCGCGACTGTCCAAACGAATACACCTTCAAAAGCCCCAAAACCTCGCCTTCGCGGATCAAGGAAGCGATGCCGATGGTTCGCATATCGACTTCGAGGTAAAGATCGTGATTGGGCAGATCCGGCGTCGCCTGGGCGTCGGTGAAGAGAAACAACGTCCCCATTTCGGCGACGTGACGGTCATAAATCGAGCGCAAAGTCGGGATGTAGCGTTTGTCGTAGTCGCGCGGCATATCTCGCACCGCGGTCGGCACGAAGGCGTCGCGCGCTTTGTTGAAAAGCATCACCGCCGAGGGCGCGCCGATGGTGCGGCCCGCTTCGTCGCAAATCGCCTCGCACACCGCTTGCAAATCGAGTTGCGCGTTGAGGTGCGATGCGGTGCGAAGCAACGACTCGGCGCGCGCTTTTTCCAGTTTTTCGACGGATTCCCTGTCCGATTCCGTCGCGGTTTGACCGCTTTCGTCCAGCACCTCGAAATTCGACAGCGTGCCGGTAAATTTCCAGGGATTGCCGCCCGCGTCCCAACTGGCGACGCCGGAATGAATGAAGCGCAACCACGAACCATCGCGCCGCCGCGCCCGGCACGACTCGAAAAACGGCGCGCGGTCTTGCAAATGCCGCTCGATGGCGCCCAAAACCCGCTCGCGGTCGCCGGGATGGAGAATGTCGCACCAAGCCTCGAAGCTGTGCGCCAAATCGCCGGGCAAAAGCCCCAGATGCGCCTCGATGCTGCCGATCCAACGCAGCGGACTGGCCGCGTTGTCGTTGGCGGCTTGCTCCGCAGCGGGGAGTTGGGAGCGTTCTTCAGGCGCCAGTTCCCATTCGAAAATCACGATGGGGGTTTGGATTAAATCGTCGGACATTGCGGAAAGGGTGTGGCGGTTGGGGCCAGCACTCGGTTGTTCGGCACACAACGCGGGGACGGCTTGAGGGGACGGAAATTGGGTGTTGGGGCGAGACATAAAGCCAAATGGAAGCTGTCATCAACTTCCCTTTTCCTTGCTTTGGCGCTGGAATGCGCCAAAGGATGAAAGGAAATGGCCGCTTTTCCGCCACGTTTCAGGCGTAAAAATCCCCGGTCTCAAGGCGCTTTGAGCATTCTCGCACCGAAGATGCCGCCCGCCGTGTTGTCTGGCAGTGCGGCGAGACGAATCGTCACCCGCGCTTTGCCGCGCAGCAGTTCGGCGGGCAGCGCATAGGTCACATCCCAAAACTGGTTCGGTTTGTCGTTATTGAGGCGCTGAGTGGCGATTTTTTGCCCATCGACGAGGATGTCGAAACGGCGATTGCCGCTGTCGCTGCCCCAAAAAGTCAACTGCAACTCGCCCGGCTCCCGACCCGGCGGCGCCTTAAGGCCGAACTCGAAAAAGCCGCCATCGCTCGCGTCGCGCCACTTTTTGCCGCCGAAATCGCCGCTGCGCGTTTTCTCGCCGCCAAAGGCGTGATCGACTTCGTTTTGCTGCTCGCCGGGCCGGAATTCGTCCACCATGCGCGCCGCCACTTCGCGCGTGCGCTTTTGCTCGGCGGCGATCTCCTGGCGCTTTTTGGCCCATTCCGCGGGCGTTAAAACCTCGAAATAAACGCCGTAGCGCATATGATGGGCGCGCGCATAAGGCAAAAACGACAGCGTTTTCGGCGCGCCGCTCTCGCTGTCGATGGCGGGCGCGCTGAAGGCGAGTTGCGGCGCGGCGACGCGGCGAATTTGCGCCGTCAAAGCGCCGCTTTCGCTCACCAAAAGCGGCGCCGGGGGCAAAATCGCGCCCGAATACTGGGTTTGCTGGTCGGTATAATCGGTTTCCAGCCCGGTCGGGCCGAGATTGGCCGCCAAAACCAGCGGCCCAAACAAAATCGCCTGTTTTTCCGGCGCGGCGTGCAAGGCTTCCAAACTCAAACTCATCGGCAAACGCAGCGAAACCTGGTCGCCGTTTTTCCACTCGCGTTCGATGGTTTCATACCCGGTCGCATCGCGCGCCCCGGTTTTCCAGCTTTTGCCATTGACGGCGAGCGTCATTCCCTTGGCCCACGCGGGACGGCGAATTTTGAGCGCGAGGCGCGTCGGCTGCGCGAGTTGGAAGCTGAAACTCGCGGTTTCCTCGTCGGGAAAATTGGTTTTTTGCGTCAAAATCAAACCTTTTTCCGCCCAGTTCAACTGCGAGGCGATGAAGAGATTGACCCACAGCGATTTTTGATCGTGCGCGTAAATCGTTTCGCCGTATTTGGCGTGATTTTCCAGGCCGGTGCCGACGCAGCACCAGAACGCGGTTTCCGGGTTGGAATAGACCTTGAATTGGCCGGTCGAAAGCGGATTGAGGTAGTTGAAACCGCCTTTGTCGCCGCCGTGAGGGTCTTGCGACCCCAAAATCTGATTGAAAAGCGCGCGTTCATACCAATCCATGTCGCGCGCGTTGGGCGATTGCGCCCACAAACCGCGCGTCAGCTTCAACATATTGTAGATGTTGCAGGTTTCGGCGGTTTCGGCGGAAAGATGGTGGCGCGTCTCGGCGGGCGGGAAAAAATGCTCGCGGTCGGAGTTGCCGCCGGTCGCATAAGTGCGATTTCGCGTCACCGTGTCCCAGAAAAAGCGCGCCGCCGTGCCATATTTCGCCTCGCCCGACAATTCGTAAATGCGCCGGAAACCGATGACTTTGGGAATTTGGGTGTTGGCGTGCAAGCCATCAAGGGTGTCGCGCTTTTCACTCAGCGGCTCCAGAATCAGCCGGTGCGAGAATTTGCGCGCCAAATCCAAGTATTTCGTGTCGCCCGTCAGCGCAAAAGCATCGGCGAGGGTTTCCGCCATGCCACCATGCTCCCTGGAGAGCATAATATCCCACTGCTCCGCGTCGAGATTGCGCGTGGTGTCGATGGCCCAGTCCGAAAGGCGCAAAAACACCGTTTTGGCGCGCTCGTTTCCAAGCAAAAGATAGGCGTCGCGCAGCCCGGCGAAGAGTTTGTGCTGGGTATACCAGGGCACCCAGCCGCGGTGCGTGCCGTCGCCGCGCCCGGCTTTGACATCGTTGAACATGGCGCGGCCATCGGGAATCGCCGAAACGTAGCCGTCGCCGTTTTTTTCCTGCGCCAGCGCCATTTCCTCCACGATGTAATCGACGCGGCGGCGCAGTTCCGCGTCGCCGGTCGAGAGAAACATCATCGAAAGCGCGGATAAATAATGCCCCAACGTTTGCCCGGCGACGCCCTGCGATTCCCAGCCGCCATAAATCGGCGCTTTGGGTTCCAGACCGGCGTTTTTGCGAACGTTGTGCAAAAAGCGGTCGGGTTGGAGGCGCAGCAAATAAGCGTGATCCTGGTTTTGCGCGTGCAAAAACGGGCCGCTCGAAATCCGCACCTGCGCGAGCGAGAACGATTGCACCGCGGGCGCGATTTGGGGTTTCATTCGATACGATTTTTGCTCCGCCAACAGTAAAGCGGGCGCAACCGCAGGCGCTTTTTTGTTGCCCGGTAACGCGCCGCGCGCCTGGCGCTTCCAATCCGTGCCAACGAGGGCAAAAGCGCCGGTCGCGGTGAGTTGCAAAAAACGGCGGCGCGGCAGCGGCGCATGGGGATCGAAAAAAGCGTTTTTCATGGCGTTCAAAGTGTGTCTCATCGGAGCATCATCTCAAGCGGGGCTTGCGCCCTTTTCCAATCTTCAGGAAGCCAAACCGTCAAGGATTGGAAGAGGGCGCAAGCCCCGCTTGAGATGATGCAGCAGTTTCGAGATGCGCTATAGTTTCCCGTTTTTGGGGTTTCAGCGGCCCATCCAGCCGCCATCGACGACTAAAATCGTGCCGTGAACGTAGGCGGACGCGTCCGAGGCGAGATAAACCACCGCGCCCTGAAAATCCTCGGTTTCGCCCCAACGCCCGGCGGGAATACGCGCCATGATTTGCTCGCTGCGCGCAGGGTCGCTGCGAAGCGCCTGGGTATTGTCGGTGTTGATATAACCCGGCGCAATCGCGTTGACGTTGACGCCGCGGCCCGCCCATTCGTTGGCAAAGGCCATCGTCAGTTGCCCGATACCGCCTTTGCTGGCCGCGTAGCCGGGGACATTGATGCCGCCCTGAAAAGTGAGCAGCGAGGCGGTAAAAATCACTTTTCCGCTGCCTCGCTCGACCATATCGCGGCCAATTTCGCGTGTCAAAATGAACTGCGCGCTGAGATTGGTTTCGATGACTTTGTCCCAGTATTCGTCGGAGTGCTGCACCGCGGGTTGGCGCAAAATCGTGCCCGCGTTGTTGACGAGAATGTCGATGCGCGGGAAATCGCGTTTGACCTGTGCCGCGAAATCGCGCAGCGCGCCTCGATCCGCAAAATCGCACCGATAAGCCGTGAAATCGCGGCCCAGGGCGCGAATTTCGGTTTCTATTTCGCTGTTTTGAATTTCGAGCGAAGCGCTCACCCCAACGATATCGGCGCCCGCCTGCGCCAGACCGAGCGCCATCGCGCGGCCAATGCCGCGTTTGCAGCCGGTCACCAGCGCGATTTTGCCGTCGAGCCGGAATGTGTCGAGAATGCCCATCGTTTATGCCTCTCCCCTCAGGTTTCCAATCGGTAAATGCGCGCCGCGTTACGATGAAACAACTTGTGCTGATCGCTTTCTGCTGCATTATGAACGATTTCGCGCGAAATTTTCACCCAATCGCGCAGCGTGGTGGTGAGGTTGCACACCGGCCAGTCACTGCCCCACACCACCCGATCCCAGCCAAAAGATTCCAGGCAGTGTTCGACATAAGGCCGCACCGCCTCGGTGCTGGCATTTTGGGGCTGGCAATACGCCAAAACGCCGGAAATTTTGCAGACGACGTTGGCAAGCGCGGCGATTTGGCGGATATTTTCCCGCCACGGATCGAGCGCGCCCGCCGCGATGTCTGGCACGCCGCAATGGTCGAGAATGAACTGCACATCCGGGCATTTTCGCGCCAGTTCGGTCGCAAACGGAAGTTGGCGGGCGAGAAAACACAGGTCGAAGGTCAAATTCAACGAGCCAAGGCGCCGCACATTTTCGATGAAGCGCGGGTTTTGCGAGAAATCGTCGGCTTCGGTGTGACAAATGCGCCGCAAACCGACTAATTGAGGATGTTGAATCGATGCGAGATACGGCTCGAAACCGGTTTCTTCGGGATGGCAGTTGGCAACGACGCCGCGAATCAGCGAATTTTCGCGCCCGGCGAGTTGATAAACGAAACCCGCTTCCTCGCGCCAATTGTCCGGCGTGGTTTCCATGAAAACCGTGGCTTCGATGCCGGTGCCCTCGATTTCGCGCCGGTAATCTTCGATACGAAAGCTCTGGTTTTTCAGCGGCGCGACGCCATTCGTCCACGAATAGGGCCACTGGTCGGGATAAATCAGGTGCTGGTGCGTATCGAGAAGGGGAATCATTTTTAAGCTAAAAACGCCGGTGACAACATGGAGTGGTTCTCTTCAAACACCCTCAGAAGCAGTTTGAAAAGTGGCAGATTTCGTCATCCTGAGCCTGCGAAGGATGACGAAATCTGCCACTCCTATAACTCGTGCTATGACTTTTCAGACTGCCTCTCAGAGTTTGTGAACGAACACAGATTCTCACCGCGCAAAGTTCTTCAGATAGTTCAGCCACGCGGTCTGATTCGGGAAATCGCCGCTTTTATCCCAACCGGCACCCGCATAATAAACCAAGGGTTTTTCCGGCATCGCGCGCACCAGAATCAACCGGTTCAGCGTGTCTTCAGCACTTCCAACCACGGTTTTGGGATCCACCAAAACGCCGCAACCAATGATTCCATCCGGCGTGGGCGCCGCCCACGACGCGAGCAAACCGCTGGCGCTGTCCAGGGTGGGCATGTCCTTCTCGGTTTTGGCGATGCCGATTCCGACGGTGATCTCGCCCGGCTTATCGGAGTGCAGCGTGCTTTCGATGCGGTTCAGGTTGGAATCGGCGTTCAAGGTAATAACGCGCGTTTCCCACACCTGGCGATTACCGCCGTCCCACGGCTCATAAGTGATTTGGAACTGCGCGCTGTCCGGCCCGGCGCGCAGAATTTTGTAGCTCGACCACACCCTGGAAACGTGCAATTTGGCGCCGTCCCACACACCCAATCCGCCGCAGCCGCGCGTTTGACCGACGTGATAAAAATCGAGTCCTTCGCCCGCGTTTTTGTGGTAGTTGCCTGCATACCAATCGCCAACACCCAACACCATGCGGCGCGTCGATTTGGCCCACACGTCGATGCCGCTGCCGGTTTTTTCGTGTTTTTCGAGTTCCGGCCCGTAAATGCGAAACGCGATGCGATTGTTTTCCCAGGCGATGTCGTCCATCCGCTCCGGCACATGGCGCACGAAAGCGCGCGATTTCGACACATCCGCACCGGTTGCGGCGGGCGCTGGAATTGAGAGCAACGGGCGCTTGGAAAGTGGAATATAAGCGGGCGTTTGGGCAATTAGGTTTGATTTCGAAGCTAATTTCGCCATTTCCGTGGCGGCGAGCAGGAAACCGCCGGTCGCGTAAAGCTGCGTGCCCTCGGCGCGCACCGACGCGGGCGCGGCGCCCACCGGTTGCACGAAACCGGGCAACTTATCGGCGCGGCGATGTGCGACCAGCCCTGCCCAGGCGCGATGGGCCGCGCTTTGGTAGCTTTGGCGCGGCAAAAGCCCGTTGTTGATGCCCCACGCGAATCCATAGCAAAAAAACGCCGTGCCGCTGCTTTCGGGCTGAGGAAATACCGCCGGATCGAGCAAACTGGCGCGCCACATCCCGTCGCGGCCCTGCAAAGTCACCAGTTTGGCCGCCATGTCCCGAAACATCGCTTCGTAGCGCGGGCGCGACGGATAATCGCGCGGCATTTCGGTCAAAACCCGCGCCAAACCCGCGAAAACCCAGCCGTTGCCGCGCGACCAGAACACCTTTTGGCCGTTTTTCTCGACGCGTTTCAAAAAGCCGCGGTCGCGGAAGAAAAGATGTTCCTGCGGGTCATAAAGCAGCGCCGAAGTCTTCCACCATTCGGTGTCCATCGCGTCGAGGTATTTGTGGTCGCTGGTCAAATGGGACAACCGCGCCATCACCGGCGGCGCCATGAAAAGCGCGTCGCACCACGACCAAACCGGATGCGGCAGCGGCGCGGTTTCCCGCAGGTGGGCGGCCAATAAATCCATGTCTGCCCGTGTCGGCGCCAGGCTCGCCGCGTCGTGGCGGCGCGCGGAATCGGCGAGAAAAGTCTGCTCGATGGCATCGTCGTCGGCGTGAAACGGCCTTTTGGTCGCGTTTCCGGGCGTCCAATGCGCTTTTTCACCCATTTGCTGCACCGCATCCGCTTCGAGCGTGCGCCCGGAAACGGTGGCGAATTCGGCGATTCCGGCCCACATCGCGCCGCTGACCCAGTCGAGAGAATCGCGGTTTTGCGGCGTGAGCGCCAAAAGCTGCGCCTCGCTGGTTTCGCGGCCCTGAGCGAGAATTTGGGCGCTCGAAAAAACGGTTTCAGGTGAAGGCGCCGCAGTCCGCAGCGCGTCGGGAGTTTGCGCGCAGCCCGATTTCGTCAAACCAAAAGTGGCCGCGCCCACAAGCGCCACGCCGCACAATAATTGGGTTAGTTTCATAGCCAGACCATCGAAAATTGAATTTTTACCGCAAATCGGCAATGGCGATGCCGTCCATGTCGTCGAAACGCTGATTTTCGCCGCCCATTGCCCAAATGAAACCATACGCCTGGGTGCCGCAACCGGCGTGAATCGACCAACTCGGCGACAAAACCGCTTGCTCGGAGTGCATCAGCAAATGCCGCGTTTCCTCGCCCGGCCCCATTAAATGCACCACGGCGGCACTTTCCGGCACGTCGAAATACAAATAGACCTCGGAACGGCGCGAATGGGTGTGCGGCGGCATGGTGTTCCACACACTACCCTCTTCCAAACGGGTAAAACCCATCACCAACTGGCAGCTTGGGATGCCTTTTTCGTGAATATGCTGGTAAATCGTGCGCTGGTTAGCGGTCTCCATGCTGCCGAGATGAAGTTGATTAGCCTCGCTTTGCGTTGCCAGAGTCGTCGGATGAACGGCGTGCGCCGGATAGCTGAGAAAGTAGAATCTGGCGGGCATTTGCGCGTCGTCGCTGGAAAATACGACATCGCGCACGCCGCGTCCGATATAGAGGCAACTGTAGGCATCCATTGTGTAGTCGGTGCCATCGACGCGGATTTTCCCTGCCGAACCGATGTTGAGAACGCCGATTTCGCGGCGCTGGCAAAAGAAATCCGCTGCCAATTCGCGGTCGGTTTCTAATTTTAAGGGCGCATCGGTAGGAACCGCCGAACCGATGACGGCGCGGTCGGTCTCCCAATAGATCGACTCGATTTTTCCCGATGAAAACAGGTTTTCCACCACGAAATTTTGGCGCAGTTGCGAGGTATTGAAACTTTGAGAGGCTTGAAACGAAACGGCGTAGCGAATTTCCATAAATTCTCGATTTTGAGCGCTGCTCACTCATCCAAAAACGGGCTTTCCAACTTCGGCGCGAGCAGTTGAATCAGGCCGAGCGCGATGAGATAAGCGAAGCCGCAAATCAGAAAAACCGGCAGATAATTGCTGCCGTTGGCCTGCAAAACGTGGCCGGTGAGCGCGGCGAAGCCCATGCCGCCGAGCGCGCCCGCCATGCCACCGATGCCGACGACGCGGCCCACCGCGCGGCGCGGATACATATCCGAGACCATGGTGAACAGATTGGCCGACCAGCCTTGATGCGCCGCCGCCGCGAGCGAAATCAAGCCAACCGCGACCCACAAATGCGAGGTTTGCGAAGCGATGCCGACCGGCACCACGCACAGCGCGCAGATCAGCATCGCGGTTTTGCGCCCGGCGTTGACGCTCCAGCCGCGCCGAATCAGCGCCGAAGAAAGCCAGCCGCCGCCCACGCTGCCGACATCGGCGACCAGATAAATCACGATCAGTGGCAGGGAAATCTGCGACAGCTTGATGCCGTAATTTTTGTCGAGAAATTTGCCCAGCCAGTAGAGATAGAACCACCAAACCGGGTCGGTGAGCAGTTTTCCAAGCGCAAAAGCCCAGACCTGACGGTGCTTGAACAAACTCCCCCACGGAATCGGTGTCAGTGCTTCGGCGGGATCGCTGCGAATGTAGGCGAGTTCGGCGCGCGAAAGGCGCGGATGCTCTTCGGGGCGGCGATAGAGCAGCAGCCACGCCACCAACCAGGCGAAACCGATGATGCCCGTCACCACAAAAGCGGCCTGCCAGCCGTAAGTGAGCGTGAGCCACGGCACCATCAGCGGCGCTGCAATCGCGCCGACGTTGCTGCCGGCGTTGAAAATGCCGGTTGCGAGCGCGCGGTCGCGCTTGGGAAACCACTCAGCGACGGTTTTGATGGCGGCGGGGAAATTACCCGCCTCGCCCAATCCCAGAGCGAAACGCGCCGCGCTAAATCCGCCAACAGTGCGCGCCAGAGCGTGTCCCATCGCGGCCAGGCTCCACACCGAGATCGAAACCGCGTATCCGAGGCGGGTGCCGATTTTGTCCATCACGCCGCCCGCAATCAGCAGCCCAATCGCATAGGAAGCCTGAAAAGCGACCACGATGTTGCCGTAATCGACTTCGTTCCAGCCGATTTCCTTTTGCAGCGTCGGCGCTAAAATGCCCAGAATCTGGCGGTCGAGATAGTTGATGGTGGTCGCAAAGAAAAGCAACGCACAGATCGTCCAACGGAAATGGCCGACTTTAGGCGCATTTCCTGAATGATCAGCGCCCGTTTCTACACCTGAAGTTTCAGAGTTACCCAACGGATTTGACACCATAGAAGCTCTTTAAATATACAGCAGAATTAAAAAGAAAGTGCGATCACGAATGACCGCACTTTTCAATTTTTGGAAGCACCATTTTTTAATTGAGTGCGGTGGCGGTTCCTACCTGACCATCGCCATTGTAGTCTAAACCTAAGGAGTAAGTTACCAAAACGGGCTCCGTCTCGAAGGCCACTGCAGGAACATTTAATCCACCAGCCTTTAGCCATTTGACATGACCATCTGCAAAGGCATAATTAGCACCACCCATATGCCGATTGCCCATAGGTTGCCCATAAACTTGGTTAACATTATTCCAAGCATTGAGGCTATAAGTCAGATCCTCATGGCTGCGCCCCTGGGTGCTTCCCTTGGTTCCCAAACCGACAGCATAAAATGCCAGGGCTGGATAAGTTTTGCTCCAACCCACAGCATCAATATAGATGGGACTCTGAGCAGGAAGTGGAATGTCTCCGATCAAGCGTGAGCAATTGCCCAACCCTCCCCCTGTAGCCGGGCTCATTAAATAACCATTAGCGGTGTAACTCATGTTCACACCCGCCCTGTTACTTGGACAAAGTAGAACTTGAGTGCTTTTCAAATATGGCTCTAAGGCTTTAGGCCAATGAAATGCTCTTCCCGCCGACCCGGTTGTGTCCGAGTATGGCACCACGCGCTCATCATAATCTTGTGCATATTGCAGCCAAGAGAGCGATACCTGCTTCAAATTGCTGGCACAACTTGATTTACGTGCGTTTTCTCTCGCGCGGCCAAAAACTGGGAACAGGATTGCGGCGAGGATCGCTATGATGGCTATGACCACGAGCAATTCGATGAGCGTGAAGCCAGATTTGCGTCCGTTAAAACCGAAGTTTTGCATGGGTTTTCCTTCAAAAATTAAAAAAATAGCGCCGAATCGTTCTCGGCGAAAACAGAGAGCGGATTGGTTCGCTTGCTGTTTGAGTGGGAATAATCCCGTGAAGTAGCAAATCGCGTGCTTAACTCCCGCGCTCCGCGTCTACACAAGCGGGAATGCTTCAGGAAATACGCTTCGCGTTGACGCCCAAGGCGACCAACAGGTAAGCTAATCAGAGTAATTATTGCACCGGTGCAATTAGAATATCGCTTTTGCGGAATCCCGTCAAGTTTTCGGCAGAGCCGGTTTTCGGCCACTTCATCGGATCTCTCGTCCGCCCAAGGCAACATGGCAAACAACACCCTTATTTCTTCCTTTTTCCCGCGCTCGCGGAGCGCGATTTCGCGGCGCCAGAGCGTTTTGACCGGCCTGCTCTGCGCCGGTCTCATCTCGACGACCTGGGCGGCGCCCGCGCAGAAATCGCCGCTCGCGGCGCCGGTTTCTCCCGCTATGAACTCGCAATTAACCTTTGGCAACGGACTTTCCCATCCCGCAGCGCCGATTTTGAACCGGATGTTTCCGCCTCGGCCCGTTTCGGCGCCGTCGGGTTGGCAATCGACGCGGATGACGCGCGCCGATTACCTGCCGCTCGTCGCGGGAAACGTCGATTTTTGGAAGCAATACCAGAACGCGGCGGGCGCCATCATCGATCCGTATGAGAAAAAAGAGCGCCAGTATTCGACGCCCGCTTTCGCCCAGGCCGCCGCGACGCTGGTGCAATACGCGGGTCGCGCAGATTTGCTCGAACCGGCTTCGCGCGCCTTTTCCTTTTCGCTTCAAGCGCTCGTTGACAAAACTTCCGCCGATAGACACGCCGATTTTTATATTCCGATGCTGATGCACGCGCATCGCATTTTGGCGTCGCGCGTCAGCCCCGAATTGCGCGCCAAATGGGAAACCCAATTGCGCTCTCTGGTGCCCGAAAAAACCTACACCAGCGTGACCGGGCACGGCAACTGGAACCTGGTCAACGTCGCCGGCGAAGCGATGCGCCGCAAAGATGGTTTCGTCGCGCCCGACCAAATCGAATCGCAGGGCGCTTATCTTGAAAAATCGCTGGGCATTCAGCAGGCGTCCTTTACTCCGCTTGGCCTTTACACCGACCCCAACGTGCCGCTCGCTTATGACGCTTTTCCGCGTTTGTGGCTCGACAACATGATGGCCGATGGCGCCTACACCGGCCCGCTCGCGCCGCAACTCACCGAATCGCTGGTCAAAGGCGGGCTTACCTCGCTTTTGCTGATTTCGCCAGCGGGCGAATGGGCTTCGGGAGGCCGCTCGGCGCATCACCAGTGGAACGAGGCCGAACTCGCCGTCATCTGCGAGGTCAACGCCGCGCGCTGGGAACAAAAGGGGCGCCTCGATGTCGCAGGCGCTTTCAAACGTGCAGCGCATCTCGCGCTCACCTCGATGAAACGCTGGCAACGGCCAACCGGCGAGATGTGGATCGTGAAAAACTATGCGCCGCCTGTCAACCGTCACGGTTTCGAAGGCTATTCCTTCAATTCGCAATACAATTTGCTGCCGATGGCGATGCTTTGCATCGCCTACGAACGCGCCAGCGACGGCATTCCCGAACGCCCGATGCCGTCTGAAATTGGCGGCTATGTCTTCGATTTGCGCGAAAAATTCCACAAAATCGTCGCCAGCGCGGGCGGAACCTATGTTCTCATCGACACCGGGGCCGATGTCGGCTTCGATGCCAGCGGCCTGATGCGCGTCCACAAAGCCGGCGTGGCGCTTTCGCCCTTCACCAGCAATTCGGCTCCCGACCGTCATCAGGGGCCAAGCGACGACAAGTTGAAAGTCGCCCTCACGCCCGGATTGCAGTGGAAAAACGGCGCGACCGATGCCAACTGGCATTCTCTGGCCGACGCGCGCATCCCCAATCCCAATCCCAACAACCCGGCGATTGTCAAAAACGCCGAAATCAACATCGAAGCGCAAACGCCCCAGCAAGTCCGTTTTTCGATCAATTACGACCTGAGCGGCCCGAATATGCGGCCCGTGCAGGAAAATTACACCATTGGCGCGTTGGGCGTCGATATCACGACGCAACTCACGCTGCGCGCCTCCGATGGGCCGCTCGGCGCAACGCGATTGGCGTTTCCGGCGCTGGTTTCGGACGGCGCACGCGATACGCAAATCACCATTGACGGTTCGCGCGTCACGATTCGCCGCGCGGGTGGGATTTTGACCTGGGAAGCGCGCGCACCCCAAGGCTTGACACCCAGATTGGAAGGCCCGCGCATTGCGACTCGCAACGGCTACGTGCAGGCGCTCGTGGCCGATTTGCCGGCGGGAACAACGCAGGCGCGCTTTCACCTCGATTTGCTGCCCGAAGCGACAGTTCCCAACTTGAACGTGCCGGGCGCGGCGCAGCAATAAAATTCCTATAGCGTGTTGAGAACTCGCATTTCGCCACCAGAAAAAGTGGCTTGTAGTAGCGCCGCAAGGCGCGTTTGGACGAACTATCAGACTTTCCAAACGCGCCTTGCGGCGCTACTACAAGCCACTTTTTCTGAGTCCCTAACACGCTCTAAATCGGCGAATAAATTCGCCCGCCTCCAATTTGACGATGCCCAACGAAATTTCCTGGCAGGGTGGCTGGATCTGGTCTGCCGACGATTTACCCAAACGCAACCCGTGGGTGCAACTGCGCCGCCGCTTCGATTACGGGTCTGGCGCGGCGATGCTGCATCTCACCGCCGATTCGCGCTACACGCTGTTTTTAAACGGCGAATACCTCGGTCAAGGACCGGTTCGCGCCTGGCCGGGCCATTTTCGTTACGATTCCTACGATCTGGCGCCGCAACTGCGCGCGGGCGAAAACGTGCTTTGCGTTTTGGTCAATCATTTCGGCGAAGGCAATTTCCAAACCCTGCCCGCCCCGCCCGGCCTTTTGGCGCAGTTGGAATTCGACGGCGAAACCATCGTCAGCGACGCTTCGTGGCGGGCGCGTCCCGAAACCGCGATGCAATCCGAAGTGCCGCGCATCAGCGTTCAGGAAGCCTTCGAAGAGCAGTTCGACGCGCGCCAAAGCGAGGATTGGACGCAGCCTCATTTCGACGATTCGGATTGGAAACCCGCCGCGATTCTGCGCGCGGCTTTGGATGGCCCGCACCAAAATCTCGAAGCGCGCGGCATTCCATTTTTGACTTTGGAGCCGGTTTTGCCGCAGCGCATCGTCTCGATGGACACGGTGCGCTCCTTGCCGCACCGTTTTACCATTTACGCGAAACCGTATCTCGCGCCCGCGGATTTTAGCTCCAATTTCGTGCAGTTTCACGCGTTTTTGGCGACGCAAATCCATGCGCCGCGCGACTGCGATGTCACTTTCGTTTTGCCGCACAAAAACCCCGGCGCGGTCAAAATCAACGGCCAGGGCGCTCAAAACGAGGCGCCCCAAGGCTCCGTTCCCGATCCAGCGCGGCTTTCCGGCGAAATGACCATCGCTTATGCGAGTCTGCGCGGAGGCTGGAACGACGTTCTTTTCAAACTACCGAGCGGCCCGCACATCGCCGAATTCGTGGTCTGTCTCGACGGGCCAGCAGAATTAGAGTTTTCCGCGCGCGGCGTCAAAAATGACGCCAAAAACGACGCGCCATGGGCGATTATCGGCCCGTTTGCTCCCAGCGAAAGCGAATGGGAAAGCGCGCGCACCAACCGCGACAAAGCTCTGGTTGTGGCTACCGAACAGCATTCGAGCGCGACTTCCGAGCAGGGCGAAAAGGTGTGGCAGAGCGGAGAGGTCGCCGCGCTGGTCGATGAGCCTTATTTTCAAGTCGTGGCGCGCGAGCATTTGCCAAAAGTCGATGTTTTTGCTCAGGCTTGCACCGATTTGGAGATGGAAAGCGGCGAAAAACCCCGCATCGAAAACGCGGGCGCGCTTTTGTCGGGCGCCGACTGGATCACGATTTATCCGCCCGAAAATGGCGGAGATGCACGCATTTTGCTGGATTGGGGCCGCGAAATCATCGGTTTTCAGCGCTTTGAAATCGCGGCGGCATCAGGCACGATTGTGGACTGCCACAACTTCGAGTTCATCCAGCCCGATGGCCGCATCAACCTCGCCGAAGGCATGAACAATTCGTGGCGCTACACCTGCCGCGAAGGTTTGCAGACTTATCAGACCAACGGGCGGCGCGGTTTCGCTTATTCCTACCTGTTGCTGCGCGAGATGAGCGGGCCGGTCAAAATTCGCCGCGTGGAAACGCTTTTCAGCACCTATCCGCAATCGCGGCGCGGCCATTTCACCTCATCGGACTCGCAACTCAACGAAATTTGGAAAGTCGGCGCCCATACGCTGCGGGTTTGCGCCGAGGACACCTACACCGATTGCCCGACTTATGAACAAACCCACTGGGTCGGCGACGCGCGCAACGAAGCCTTGATCGACTGGGCGATCAACGGCGATTCGCGGCTGTGGTTTCGCTGCCTGGAACAGGCGGGCGACAGCCTGGATCGTTCGCCGCTGGTCGAATCGCACGTTCCCAGCGCGTGGCAGAACGTGTTGCCGGCGTGGAGCTTTTTGTGGATGCGTTCCTGCCGTGAATATCTGCTCTGGACGGGCGATTTCGAGCGCAGTCAGCAGTTATTCGAGTTCGTCGAGCGCAACGTGCGCGGCATCGAAGCGCATTTGGATGAACAGAATTTGTTTTCGATTCGGGCGTGGAATATGTTCGATTGGGCGCCGATGGACACGCCCAGCGAAGGCGTGGTGACGCACAACAATTGCTTCGCGGTTCACGCCTTGCGCGATGTCGCAGAATTGGCCGATGAACTTGGAAAGCCCGACCGCGCCGCGCATTTTCGCGCGATGGCGGACGATTTGAGCCGCGCCATCAACGCGCATCTTTGGAACCAGGAAAAAGCGGCTTACACCGATTGTTTGCGAAACGGCGCGCACAGCGCGGTTTTTTCGCAGCAAACCCAGACCGTGGCGTTTATGGCGGGCGTGGCGAGCGACCATTCCGATGAGCGCGCGGCGCGGTGCCGCGAGATGATTCACCATTTGCCGGATGGCTTCGTTCCGGCGGGCAGCCCTTTTTTCGAGTTCTTTTTGCTCGAAGCCTATGCCAAAGAAGCGCGCGACGACGATTTTTTGAATACCATCCGCCGCGATTGGGGCTTCATGATCGATCAAGGCGCAACCACGTTTTGGGAGATGTGGTCGGGCCGCAGCGGGCGCCTGACGCGCTCGCATTGTCACGGTTGGTCGGCGGCGCCAACGTTTTTCCTGTCCAGTCACGTTCTGGGCGTTAGACCGGGCGGATCGGGCTTTTCGCCGGTGGTCGTCGAGCCGCATCCCGGCGATTTAGAATGGTGTCGCGGGAGCGTTCCCACCCCGCGCGGCGATGTCGAAGTGCAGTGGGAAAACGAGGTTTCGCGGCCCTTCGAACTGCGCCTCAAAGCGCCGGTTGGTGTAGAAATCGAAGTCCATTTGCCGCGCGAGGGCAGCGCAACTCTTAACGGCGCCGCGATTTCGGCGCCGGTTCGCGGCTAAATGCGGGTTTTAGCCACGGGGCCGTCAAAACGTTTGGCGGCCTGGAAAAACAGTAGACCTCTTGCAAAAGTCGCTTTGGGAAGTGAATTTGGACTTTCGCAGAGCTTTGTAGAGACGTGCGGAGCGCGTCTTTTCATCCCCTGCGGGGATGAACGCGGGGAAGAGGCAGACGCGCTCCGCGCGTCTCTACGAAGTCGCAGCCACGCTAACCGACTTTTGCAAGAGGTCTATAGATAACCTCAGTTGCGGTTTGGGTGCGGGCCTCTAAAAGACCCGTCTGTCTGGCCGTTGGCCGGGCGTCCCCTGGACGCATGGATCTGCAACTTCGATTGAGTTGCGCCCTTTCCACTCACTTTGCAGCTTCGCGCGTCCAACGGGCACCCGGCCACAGGCCAGACAGCCGGGTCTTTTAGAGGCCCGCACCCAAACCGCAACTGAGGTCAATCTATGTCCCTCGAACTCGTTGTCGCGCGCTATCTCGAAGATTTGGCGTGGCTTGGCAACATTCCGCCTCAAATCCGCGCCACGATTTACGACAAATCGCCATCGGGCAATCTGCCCAACGTCGGGCGCGAGGCGCACACTTATTTGGGTCACATCTGCGCGCGCTACGATGATTTGGCGCCGGTCACGGTTTTCGCGCAGGGCAAACCCTTCGATCACTGCTTCGATTTTCGCAAAACGCTGCGCGAGTTGGTTCAGACCCCGTTTTCGGAAGGTTTTCGCTGGCTGGGCCACGTCATCGACACCGATTCGAGCGACGGCGCGCTTTTCAAAACCTGGAGCAAAAATCCCGGCGGCGCGGGCATCGACATCGCCGGCTTTCACCGCGCGCTTTTCGGTTTCGACGGGCCGGAGGAATACGTTTTCACGCTCGGCGGGCAGTTCATCGCCTCGCGCGCCTTGATTTTGCAGCGCCCGCTCGATTTTTACCGCCATGCTTTGCAAATCTCGACGGAGTATCCCGAAGCGGCGCACTGCTACGAGCGTTGCTGGGACAGGGTTTTCGGCGTGCAGGGTGTCGATTTGGGCGCGATGAACGGTCAGAAAACGCGTTATTTGAAACCGGTGCGGCGCCTGGAAAGCGAATAAATTCGCTCTGCCCGTTAAACTTCGCTCACCTTATGAAAAGATTGCTTGGCAAATCCGGCCCGCTCGGCGTTTTCTTCGAATTCCCGATGCTTTTGAAGCTGGGACTCATCTGCACCTGCGCCGAAATGGCGTGGGCGACGTTGCTCATCGTCATGGAATTCTATTTCAAAGACGAATTGCTTCGCAACGAAAGCAGCCAGTTCATCGCTTCCAAAGTTGCGTTTGCGTTTCTGGCGTTTGCCGGCGCCGAAACGCTTTTCAAATACCCGATGGGCGCGCTCGCCGACAAATACGGCGCGCGCCGCTTCGTGATTCTGGCGCTCTCGATTTGCTGCGTCACGCCGTTTCTGATGTGGGGACTCGGATCCTACTTCAAAGGCCAGTGGTGGCCTTTCATTCCGCTGCGCGCCGTCGATGGCTTCGCCGCCGCCGCTTTGTGGCCGGCGATGTCGGCCTTGATGAGCCGCGCCGTGCCGCGCGAGGCCAAAGCCGCCGCGATGAGCGTTTTCAACGCGGCTTACATGGTGGGACTTGCGATTGGGCCGATGACGGGACTTTATCTCGGCCACCGTTTCGGCTCCAACCTTTTCGTTTTCCCGTTTTGCGCTGGTTTAATGGCAATTGGCCTCTTTCTGGCGCTCAAAAAGATCCCGCGCACCATCCGCGAACCCGCGATGCACGGCGAAGATTTGAAAGAAGAGCGCGCTTTGCTGCGGGGGCGTCCGATGCTGGTCAAAATGATGGGGCTTTACGCGCTGTCGCAGGTCGGCGTCGGCATTTTGGCGCCCACGATCCCGATTTACATCGGCACCCAATTTGGCTTGCAACAGGCCGATTTGCCGCGCCTCATCGCCCTGCCCGCGCTCTTGGTGGTTCTCATCGCGGTGCCGCTGGGCAGACTTCCCGATACGCTGGGACGCGCGCGCTGCGTGTGGATTTCCTACATTTTGGCCGCGCTCGGCATGGTTTGCATCGCGCTGACCTCGAATTACCCGACAACCACCAACCTGCTTTCGTTTCAAGTCGGCTTGTTCGGTTTCGGGATGCTGGCGATGATCGTTTCCTATATCCTCGGCACCCCGGCGTGGCTGGGCCTCACTTCGCTCCAGGTCGATGACAAAAAGCAGGCGCAGGCGCTCTCGTTGATGCAAACCGCGCAGGGCGTCGGCGTGGTGTTCGCCTTCGCGCTCGTCGCTTCGGCGGGTCATTTGATGACGACGGTGGCCAAAGTGCGCGCGCGAATTCCGGTGCCCCACCTGAGTCACGGGCGCTTTTCGATGCAAAACGCGCCGCTCGTCGATAAAACGCTCGATGTTTTGCCGCTGCACATCTGGTTCTGGGTCGCGGCGGGCGTTTTCGTCGCCTGTTTGATCGGAACGCTGCTTTTCGTGCGCGAAACCGAGCATCAAGAGACGATCGCGGACGCGGCGGCGGAAATGCCGTTGGAGATCAAGGGAATCTGAGAGGCAGTCTGAGAGGCAGTCTGAGAGGCAGTCTGAGAGGCAGTCTGAGAGGCAGTCTGAGAGGCAGTCTGAGAGGCAGTCTGAAAAGTCGCTTTGTAGGGCAATGACCTGTCATTGCCGCTCGGAAGAAAAGCTGTTTTGAAAGCGAGTGAGTCGCGTGATTGCGACATCTGCGAGCGGCAATGACAGGTCATTGCCCTACAAAGCGACTTTTCAAACTGTCTCTGAGGAGTTCACTGGCTGCGCGACACATTGAGGTCGAGCAAATGGGCCAGCACGGTTGGGTCGTCGGCATCCGAGGCGAGGCCATACGCCCCCAAAACCGCCGCGTCGAGAGCGGCGTGAGCGCTCTGCAACCACGCCGGGCGCGTGTTGTAAAGGTTGGTGAGGGTTTTCTCCTGTTTGAAAGTCGCGCCCAGGCCCAATTCGGGTTTGAGCGCCAATCGCGTCCAGGTCGCCGTTCCGATGCCGCGCGCGTCGGGATACTGCACGCGATGGCCCCAAGGCCCATCGAGAGAAGCGCGAAATTCGATGGTTTCTTCGCGCATCCATTCCGGCGGATTGAGCCAGTTCTCGCGCCGCTCGTTCAAAGTCGCGGCAGCCAGGGAAATCGCCGCCTGTTGCGCGTCGGTCGCGTCGGGAAAAGGAAAAGGGTCGAAACACGTCGTGGGCGTGTAACGAGGCCGGTCTTCCAATCGAGTTCCAGTTTTTAAGGCCCAAAGTTCGTGAACGCGCGATTGGAGAACGCCGAAAAAATAATCGTCGGAGCGCGCAAAAGTGTAGATGCCGTCGTCACACAAAATTTCAGGCGTCAGCCAAATGAAAAGGCGATGCTTGGAAACGCGGGGCGTTGCCAGATAACGCGTTAAAAGTTTGATTCCCGCGCGCATTTGAGGCGCTGTTTCCGCGTGGAGCCACCAATTATCGCGTCGGAAAGGTCGATTATTGGTCGCGCGGGCCGGACGGACGACGGCATCGACGCGCTCGAATGGCTTTTCGTAAAGCTCCAAATCGGCGCGTGTCATCCTCGTCCCCGTGTCGATAATCCATTGCGCGTCGGGGCGTTGCACTAAAGCCGAGCCATTGCGCCAAGGTCGCAAAACGTCGGAGTTGGGTCGGCTGTGGGGATTCGGCTGATTCAACCACGCCAACGCATCTCTTTCGGGAAGTTCGAAATCACCGGATTTTTGTGTTCCCCGCCAGCAAATGCCCGCGTTTTCCGCCAGAGGTTTGGCCGCCGTGACATCGAGGTTCGCGGTGAGATTGGGGAAAATGGCGGCGACGCTTTGGCCGTCGAGGGTGCGCGCTTGTTGGGTTCCGTCGTCGAAGCCGACGAGCGAGACATGAACCGCCGCGACTTTGCGAAGCGCCTGATTTTTGGCGCGCACCTGTTTGATGCGGCCCTTTTGCCAGTCTTTGTCCGACACCGCGAAGAAAATCGCGCCGCTTGCGCCGATGCGCTTCAAAACCTCGCGGTTGACGCCGCCGCGAATCGCCTGAGTGGCCACCAGTCCCGCGCGCTTGCAGCATCCCGCCGCGATTTGCGCCCGCGCTTTTTCAAACCAGTAGCACACCAAATCCGCGCCGCCCGGCACGCGGCCCTGGTAAACGCGCCACAATGCTTCCTGCTGTTCGCGCCCCAGTTCGCTCCACAACGCGCTGCCCGCGATAAACGGCGGATTGCCGATGATGAACTCGGCGGCGGGCCACTGCCGCTCGCTCGCGGTTTCGAGTCCAGCTTGGACATCGAGAAGCGCGTCGCCGAGTTGGATGTTGTTGGTGTGGCGCAGAATCGGGTCGGCGGGATAAGCGTAGCCGTTGTGCTTTTGCCACTGCAAAAAGCCGATCCAGACCACGATATGCGCCAGATCGTGCGCGTAAGGGTTGAGTTCGAGGCCGAGAAAGTGTTCGGGGCGGATGCGGCCTTGCCACTCTTCGTCCCAGACATCGCGCGCCCAGAGTCGCGCGCGCATTTCCAAACCCAGCAAGTGTTCCAGTGCGACATACAGGAAATTCCCGCTGCCGCACGCCGGGTCTAAAACGCGGATGCCTTCCAACCGCGCCATCCACGCTTCCAAAATGGCGCGGGCGCCCGCAAGCGAAGCATTGGGGAGAGCGGGGCTTGCGCCCTCTTCCCCTCTTTCAACTGCCGGGGTTCCGCTTTCCGTTGCTGCGGAAAGAGGGGAAGAGGGCGCAAGCCCCGCCTCGACTTCAATCGCCGCTTCCATCGCCGCTTTAGTCGCTTCCCATTCGGCACGAAGCGGCTCCAGAATCACGGGTGTAACGAGCGCTTCGATGTCTTCGCGCGAGGTGTAATGGGCGCCCAATTTGGCGCGTTCGTCCGAGGTTAAAGCCCGCTCGAAGAGGGTGCCAAAAATGGAAGGGTCGATTTCATCCCATTTTTTGCCCGCCGCTTCGAGCAAGATGTGGCATTCCGGGCCGGTGAGCGCCAGCGGTTCGCCCAGATCATCGAACAAAGAGCCGTTGAAATGGCGAATTTCATCGGTTCCGAAGTCCGTCCCGGTTCTCATCTTGTCAAACAAATCGACGATTTGGCGCGACACCCGCGCGGGGTCGTGCCGACCGGCTTCGAGAACGCGTTTCAAGACATCTTTGGGGAGCAAACCGGCATCTTCGGCAAAAAACCCGAAGACGACGCGGTCGAGAAAGCGCGCGATGCGCTGGGTTTCCCCTGGATAACGCTTTTTGAGGGAATCGACGACTTCACCCAACCGAGAAGCGGCGTCCTGGGTGACAAGTTCGATCTCCTCTCCGCTTTCGAGGCCGTTGGGATCGAGAAAAGCGCGCTTCAAATACTCGAAATTAGAGCTGGGAAACTCGGCGAGCGACTCCAAGAGGATGGTGCGCCTCACCGTCACGCGGTTGGTGCGCTTGACGCGCACGATAATGGTTCGCAAGTCACAGACGACCAGCACCGGCACGCTGCCGAGGTCATCGTGATATTGCTGGAGTTGCCTGTAAGCCGCCTCCAGGTCTTTATCCGCGCTTTTGTATTCCCACGCAAACGAGTCGCGTTTCCACACATCGGCCCAGCCTTTGGCCTCTTTCCCGGTGCGGGCGGCGCGCTTCTCGAAGCAAAACTCGTCGTCATTGGCGCCCATATCCGTCGGCTTAGGGTGGCCGAACAGTTCGCACAAGTCGTTGAAATGCGCCTGATAAGCCGCGCGCTCGGAAAGTTTGGCATCGCTCCATTTGGCGACGAATTGCTGGGGAGTCATGGGGTGAGAGTAAATCGTAGAGACGTGCGAAGCGCGTCTTCCCATTCCCAAAGGGAATGAAACGGAGAAGAGTCAGACGCTACGCACGTCTCTACGGAATCGCGCGGCGTTGCGTAGAGTTAGATGAAAAGGCCGCAGCTTTCGCTGCGGCCTTTCGTTTACACGTTTCGATTTCCCCGCCGCTGCGCGCGATTGAGGGGCGCATCGGGGTTACCCGCGCCCGGCGCGCCGCCGCGACTATGCTGGTTGATGACCAGCGTTTCCTCGTCGCCGTCCTGCGACTTATCGGGTTGGAAACCGTCTTCCAAACCGTCGTCGCCGGGAAAAGCGTCAACGAGGCGCGCTTCCATCAGTTCACCGAGTTCGGGCGAGGCTTCCAGGTTCTCGTAATCCGGCACGTCATAGCCGAAAATCGCTTCGGTGACTTCGCGGCGAATCTCGCCGAGCATCTTCTGGAACAGGCCGAAACCTTCCTGACGATACACGCCAATCGGCTCTTTCTGGGCGTAGCCCTGCTGCCAGATCGCATCGCGCAGGTAATCCATTTCGGCCAAATGCTCCATCCAATGCTCGTCGATGGATTTCATCACCTGCCAGCGCTCCAAACCGCGCACGCTGTCGGTTCCGAGCTGCTCTTCGCGCTCTTCGTAGAGCTTTTCGACGGTTTCGAAAAGTCCCTCGCCATTTGGCAACACGAAATCGTAATCCGGATTGCCGAGCGCGTTTCCGGCGCGTTCGACCCATCTGCCGTCTTCGATTTGCTCTTCCGAAACGTGCGATTTGATCGCCGCGAGGCCGAACAAGCGGCCCAAACCGAGATACAATTTGCGCGCGTCCCATTCTTCGGGCCGCACTTCGCGCGGGCAATGCTTTTCGGCTTCGGCGAGCGCGGCTTTGGTGGCCATATCGACAACGGTATCGCGGATATCTTCGCCCTGCAAAGCGCGGCGGCGCTCGCGGTAGACGACTTCGCGCTGCACGTTCATCACGTCGTCGTATTGCAGCGTTTGCTTGCGGCCCTCGAAATGGTTGAGTTCGACTTTTTTCTGGGCGCGCTCGATCTGCTTGGTGATGACGCCCGCTTCGACCGGCTCGTCTTCGTCCCAGGTTTTGAGCAAAAACTGGCCGCGCGTGCCGAATAAACGCCACAATTCGTCGTCGAGCGAGATATAAAACTTGCTCGAACCCGGATCGCCCTGGCGTCCGGCGCGACCGCGCAACTGGTTGTCGATGCGCCGCGACTCGTGGCGCTCCGATCCGATGATGTGCAGCCCGCCGATGCCGGTGACTTCATCGCGCTCCGACGTGTGCGCGATCTCTTCGGGCCGCGCCTCGTTTTCCAAAACGATGTCGGTCGATTGACCGGCCACGCCGGTTTCGATGGTGACAACCGCGTTTTCGACGATTTCGGGCTGGACAATGGCGGTTTCGGCTTCCACCGGCGTTTCGGCGAGGGTTTTCTTGATCCAATCGGCATCGACGAACGCCGAAAGCCACGGCGCGACCTGTCCCAATCCACCAAGTATCGCGTCGGGCGTTTCGCCGACCTGTTTGGCGGCTTCGCGCACCACCGGTTTGATCGCTTCGAGCATTCCCGCAAGTTTGAGGCGGTAGATGAGAACGTCGATCTGCTGCACGCTTTCGACGCCCTGATCGTCCTGCACCTGCGCCATCATTTGCGCCTGCATCACGTCCTCTTCGCCGAGCAGATTCATCGACTGCAAACAGCCGTGCAGCCATTCGGGATTGAGAATTTCCGCCTGTTCGCCAACTACACCCGCCAGTTCTTGCAATAGAATCAGGTTGGGCGCTTCGACCATCACCATATCGCGCTTGCGATGCGGCAACGTCCACTCGGCGCGCTTTTTGGCGACGATTTTCTTGTCGAGGCGCAAATGCACGTTGTCGGTGTCCTGAAGCGCCTGTTGCATCTCTTCCGTCCCCGGAAAACCGCGCGCCTCGCCCACCACGCCCCATTGCATCAGGCGTTCGCGCAGCCACGGCGTGCCCATGAACTGCTCGCCCATCAATTGCGCGAGTTGAAACTCCGAAACTTCGACCGTGTCTTTGGGCAAATCGCCCAGACGATCTTCGGCGGCCTGCGCGTTGGGAACATTGAGTTCCTGCAAACGCGCCGCGACCCAATCCGGCGTCACCGCGCCGATGTTCGCCGCGAGAGCATCGGGCGTCAGATTGCCGCCCGCGCGCACCAGGTCAAGCAGTTGCACATCCAAATCCGGCACTTCATTCAAAATATCGAGCAACTTTTCGCTCGCTTCCATCGAAAACGCCATCGGGCGCGCGATGGTGAACAAAACCGCCAGTTGTCCGCCATCGAGACCGATGGTGTTGGCGTCCTGGCTCAAATGTTCCTGCGCCTGCACGCCGTTTTCGAGCCAGCCCTGCAAAGTCGCGGCGTCGTAATTCTGGCCCATCAAACGGCCCAGTTCCGCGCCAAAAACCTCCAGAATACGCGGGTCGAGCGGCTGCAAATCGACAGGCAATTTTTCCAGCAAATTGAAGCGGCGCGCGCGACTGCGAACGCGGTTAGCGAAGTCGGCGCTCGTCAAATCGCTGCCTAATGCGTCGCGCAGTTCCTTGGCGGCCTGGCCTTCCAAACCCTTGGATTTTTCGAGATCTTCGACGGTTTTCAAATTCGCCACCGCCCACACCAGCGTTTGCAGCGCGTCAGGCGACAACCGCTGCATCATCTGCCCCGAAGCCTCGGCGTTGCGAGAGCGAATGTGAACCGCTTTGCCTTCGAGCGCGCGCGCCAAAGTCTGCTCGGTCAAAACGCGCCAGCGCGATTCGGCATCCAAACTTCCGCCCAAGATAATATCGACGCCGCGACCGGCCATATTGGTGGCAATCGTGACGGCGCCGGGCCGCGCGGCTTCGGCGATAATGCGCGCTTCGTTGCGGTGGTTTTTGGCATTGAGGACGTTGTGCGCCAAACCCTGTTTGAGCGCAATCGAAAGCAAATCGCGGTCGATATCGGGCAAGGTGAAGAGCGAAATCAGCTTTTCGAGGTTTTCCGGCGCGCCCACATCGGAATTGACGCCAATTTGCTTGGCCAAAGCGCGAATTTGCATCGGATTGAGATTGAGTAGCGGCTGGCGCACGAAAGTCAGCATCTGCTCTTTCTCGGCGGCGGGAAACGCTTTGTCATTCCACAATTTGTCTTTGATGAGATGCGACAACACCAGAGTTTGAAGCGCATTGGCGCTCAAACGCTGCGCCATGCGCTCCGACATTTCCACACTTCGCGTGCCGACCAGAACCGGCTGACCGGCGCAGTGATGCTCCAAAATGTCGAAAGTGATCGCGCGCAGCTTGGCCTCGGCGGTTTTGTAGACCACATCCGGCGCATCCGTGCGGCGCGCCGGCTTGTTGGTTGGAATGGTGACGACTTCCATGCCGTAGGTTTTGGCGAACTCGGTTTCCTCGGTTTTGGCGGTTCCGGTCAGGCCAGAAATCTTGTTGTAAAGCCGGAAATAGTTCTGAATCGTGATCGTCGCCACGGTCTGCGACTCGATTTGCACTTCCAAACCGTGTTTGGCTTCGAGCGCTTCGTGCAAACCTTCCGAAAAACGGCGTCCCGGCATGGTGCGACCGGTAAATTCATCGACGATGACGATCTCTTTGCCGCCGCCGATGACGTAATTGATGTTGTATTCGAAGAGCGCGTGCGCCTTGATGCCCTGATCCAAAACCGGCTGCACTTCCTGCAATTTCGCTTCGGCGAGGCGGCGGCGGCGCTCGGCGGGCAAACGCAAAACGCGGTCGATCACGCTGGTCAAAGTCTCCTCGCCCGCCTCGATTTGCGCGCGTTTGGCGATTTCGGCTTCCTCTTCGGTGAGAATTTCGCCCTGCAAAAGCGTGTCGAGAAAGCCGTCCGGATCGGTGAAAACCGGCTTCGCGGCTTCGCGCTCCGCGACCAGAGTCCCCATGTCGGTCACGGCGGCGGTGCGGCGTTTTTCGTCCTTTTCCGTCAGCCAACCGAGGTTTTTGACGACGCGTTTGTAATCTTCGAACGGCATCACTTCCAAGCTGCGAACCACCAAACGCTGCAAAGCGCGGCTCAATTGTTCGGCGCTGCGGTTCTCGAATTCGGCGGGTTTGAGCTTGTTGGAGATGTCTTTGGAGAGCGGAATGCGGCGCTTGACTTCGTCGGTGAAAGCGGGCGCGTTGCCCTCGCCCAGCAGCGGCTCCAAGTGGCGCGCGACGACATCGGCGGCTAAAGTCGCAAAAATCGCGCTGTCCAGAGCGCCCGAAAGCGGTTTGGCGAGCAGTTCGCCCAAATTTTCGCGCGCATCCGCCGAAATTTCGTGCGTCCCCGCGATACTGTCGATAAGCCCCGCGTTGGACTGCGCTTTGAACGCGTCCCACGCGCTTCCGTAGCTTTCAATGGCACCGGAAAGCGGCGCGATTTCGGGCGAACTGACGATTTGGTTGGAAACGAACTCTTCGAAGCCGTTGGAGCCAAATGTTCCGTCCTCGATTGCGCTTTGAATCGCGGTTTTGGCTTCTTCGGGCAGCGGCAACAGGCCGTTGATTTTGTCCACGAACGAAAGCGCGTTTTCATGCCGCCAATTCTGCAATTGCGCGGCGCCATCGGTGGCAATCGCGCCCAGTTCCGACGCGTCGCCGGGCAAATCGCGCACGGCCATGTTGAGTCGCTCGGCGACTTCGTTCATGCGCCCGCCTTCGGCCAAAATCGAAACCAAAACCTTTTTCGCGTCACGCGGCACTTCGACCCACTGGCTCATCTCTTCCAATAAATGCTCGCCGACGGCATCGTAAGCCTTGTTTTGCTCCTTGACGAACTGCGCGGCGGCTTTGGTCGCACCGGCGAAATTGCCCGATTTGGCGAGTTCACGCTGCAACGCTTTTTGCAAATTCGCCGCGTCTTCGCCATTTCCGGCGAGTTTGGCGACGGCGTCATATTTGGCCAGACCGCTTTTCAACTTGGCACTCTGTTCTTGCAAAAACGCGTCGCGCGAAGCGCCATAAGTCGATGCCAGTTCGCGGATTTTGCTCGCGTTTTGACCCGGCGCGGCTTCGATGGCGCGCGCCAGTTCTTTTCGCAATCCGTCGCGGCCTTGTGGCAGTTGCACCGCGCCCCACAAACGCTGCGAAGTCTCGAACGGCACCATCGCCTCGACCGCTTCGAGCGCAGCGACGATTTGCTTGGTGTTAGTCGCGCTCGGAGCCGCATCTTCGGCGATATTGTCGCGCAAAATCGTGTCGGCGTCGCGCAAATGGCCCGGCGCTTCGAGCGTGGCGAGGCGAAACGCGTCGCGGCCATTTTGCAAAGCGCCCGCAACCGCGTCAATCGCCGAATTTTCGATAAAGCCGCGCCGCGCCATTTCATCGGCGATCAGCAAAGCGACGAAGTTGGCCTTATTTTCCGCCTGTTCGATTTGCGGCTCGACTTCGAGCGCGATTTCCTCGCTAAAAGTCAGGTCGTGCGCCAGAAGCTGCGCGTTATATTCGCCGTCCTGCGCGTTGAGCCACGCGGTTTCAAAGGGCGCGACAATCCGCTCGATCTCTTCGCGCCACGCGGCGTGCAAGGCGTCCGGTTGGGTCGCGTCCAGCGCGAGTTTTTCGAGTTGCAAACGGCCCGTTTCATCGACCAACTGGTCTTGAAAAAGCTCGTCGGCGGCATCCAGCAAACGCGCCGCGTTGTCGGTGCGCGCCGATTGGTCGGTGCTTAAATAGGCGTCGATCAGGTAATCGGTCGCCGGTTTGAAGGCGCCGCGCGCGAAAATCGCGCTCGCCAAAGCGCCGACATCGACCCGGCCTTTGGTGGAAAATTCGTCGATAAAGGCTTCGACTTCGCGGTCGTTGATGGCGGGCATCAGCACGCGCGCCACGCCGTCACACGTCGTGGACATTTGCTGGCGGCGCATCGCGCGCTCGGTTTTGGCGACCTGGGCCGAGATAATCAGCGGCGTGCGCGCTTCGTCGATGAGAATGTTGTCCACTTCGTCGATAATGGCGAAGTTGAGCGGGCGCTGCACCATATCTTCCGCCCCGCGCGCCATGTTGTCGCGCAGGTAATCGAAGCCAAATTCGGAGTTGGTGCCATACAAAAGATCGGCGGCATAGGCTTGCTGGCGCGCATCGGATTCCATGTCGTTCTGCAAAAACGCGACGCTTAAACCGAGAAATTCGTAAATCGGGCGCATCCAGTTGGCGTCGCGCTCGGCGAGGTAATCGTTGACCGTGACGCAGTGAACGCCGCGCCCGGTGAGCGCATTGAGATAGGCCGGCAAAGTGGCGACCAGGGTTTTGCCTTCGCCGGTTCGCATTTCGGCGATGGTTCCGCTGTGCAAAACCGCGCCGCCAATCAGCTGCACATCGAAATGGCGCAGCCCGATGGTGCGATCCGACGCTTCGCGCACCAGGGCGAACGCTTCGGGCAAAAGCACTTCTAAAACCTCTTTTTCGATGGCTTTGCGGCTTTTGGCGTAAGCGTCGCTCCACTCGTGCTGGTGGTCGAGTTCGAGCCACTCCTGCCCGTCTTTTTCGAGGCGCGCAGTGACTTCCTCGCGGAATCTCTGGCGCAGCGCGTGGGAGCGCGCCTTGAGTTCATCGTCGCTCAAAGCGCGGATTTCCTCGCCGATTTGCCCGATTTGCCCGACCAAAGGCTTGAGTTTGGCGATCTCTTTCTCGTTTTTGTCGAAGAGGCGCGACACCGCGCCTAAAACGCCTTCGGCCTCGGTGGAAGAGCCGGAAATATCGGATTTGTTGCCGAACAGTTTTTGTAACAGAGACATGATTGACCTTCTTTCTAAAAATGGGAAATTACAAGCAAAAAGAGCCACAGAAGTAGAGGTTAGAAGATAGAGATTAGAAGTTAGAGAATACCCATCTAACTTCTAACCTCTATCTTCTAACCTCTACTTCTGTGGCTCTTTAATTCAACCGGCGATTGGTGCGAACGCCCGACAAACGCGCGACAACATGGCGCTCTAAAATCGGCGCGGTGGTCGGAATTACTTGTCGGGTTGTGTTCTCTGGCGCGGGGAAGGCCAGATGTTGGCCGCAGTGAAAAGTCGCGCTCGAAACTTGGATTTCGGCGGATTTTTGCGGCGTTTTTGCGGCGTTTCGATGCGAAATCGACAGCAGTTCGCTCTTTTTAGCCAGCGGCGCGGCGCAGGGCGCGGCGGCGCTTTCGCTTTGCAGCCAGAGCAGAACCGCTTCGGCATTTTGGGGCGCAATCGCGGCGTGCGAGGCACCAGGCACGACCAAAAGCGCGACGAGAGCGGCGATCAAAAAGAGATTGAAATCGCCGCGCCGCGAGCGCAGAATCGAGCCGAGAAATGCCATAAAACTGGGGGTAGCCGCAGGGAATTATAACAGCGACCGCCATAGGCAGACGAAAAATCGCGCGGCGGGTTTCGCCCGCAGAGACGCAAAAAGCGGGGCTTGCACCCTCTTCCAATTGACCTCTTGCAAAAGCCAATCTTGGAGCAAGCGATTGTCAGGGTGTAGAGACGTGCGAAGCCTTTGGGGTGAAGGAAAGGTTATAAAGACGCGCTTCGCACGTCTCTACTTATTCACAACGCGATTTGCAGCCGCGCGCCGTCTTTTGGCAGCTTCATTTTGATGACTTTTGATTTTCCTGCGGCGCTGATCGTCACATCGTAGTCGCCCAGAAAGCCGCGCGTCGAAACTGCGCCATCGGCGCCAGTCTGAAGCGTTTGGTTAGTCATCCAGTCGTTCAAAACCAGCTTCTCATACGCTTCCTGCGCGGGACGCTTGCTCCAGTCGCGGCGAAACATCGCGCCACCTTCGCCCGCGCGCCAGTGCGAGCCTTCCCAGAAGCCCCACATAATAAACGATTGCATTTTCGGCTCGGCGAAGGCGGCGATCAAAAGGTCGCGCGTAAATTCGCCGTGCAAACGGTCATCGGAAATACCAGCGTCGTATTCGGTGACTTCGATGGGAAGGCCGATTTTCGCCACTTCATCCCAGATTTGCACCACGCGCGCAGGCGTCGTAAGCGGCGTGCCAAAATGGGCTTGATCGCCGTAAATTTCGACGGGCGCGCCTTTTTCGCGCAACATTTCGATCAATTGCGCGACGCGGATGCGCTGCTTGCCAAAAGTCACAGGGTTCTGCGATTCGTTGGAAATGTTGTAATCGTTGTAAGCCAGCTTCACATTCGGATCGACTTCGCGCGCGATTTTGAACACGTTAGCGAACTCATCCCAGCCGAGCTTTTCCCACAATTCGGTGTTGACGGCGGCCTCGTTCACCACATCCCACACGTAAAGCTGGCCTTTCCAAGCCTGGGCCGCTTCGCGCACGCGGGCGCGCACCAGGGCGCGCACTTTTTCGGTATCTTCCCAATTTTCGGCGACAACGGGCGGCATCCATTTGCGCGCGCCCCAGACCAAGGTGTGACCGCGAATCTCGATGCCATTCTGACGCAGCCATTTCGCGGCTTCAAGAGCCTGTTCGCCCGCTTTGGTGTTGCGATTGTCCCATTTGAGGTCGTTTTCAAAAACGATGGTGTTAAAAAGCCGCTTGACCTCGCTTTGATAGCGCAAATTATCGGGATTTTGCGTGTCAATCAATCGGCCTGCAACCACCGCGCTGCCAAAACGAAATTGCTGGCGCGTTTGCGCCAGCTTCACGGTCGCGCCGCGAACTGGTTTGCCTTGAGCGTCCACAACGCGGATTTTGAGGTCGCTTTTGCGATGTTTTTCGATGCGCTCGAAAGCCGCTTTTTTCCAGGCGTCGTCGGGGGTTGCGGCGCCCCAATAATCGATGAGTTTCGCGCCGAGTTTGAGTTCCAGCGGCGCGATTTCGCCCGCGCCAAAGTCCTCGACGCGCACGCCCGCGATTTCAACGCTTCCCGCGCCATAACCGAGATGAAATTCGAAGTTGGAAGCGTTTGGCTCGAATCCGTCTGCGGCGCGGCCCAAAACCCGGTATTCCTTCCACTCCGGCGAAAGCGTGAGGTTGCGAAAAATCGTCTTAGTGTTGGGCGCGTCGGCCAACTGATAAATCGCCGCGATTTGCAGCTTTTGCGGCGAACGCGCCCAAAAACGAACGCCCAAACGGGCGCCTTTTTCGATTGCACTTGCCGTGCGCTCGGTGGTGAGGCGCGATTCCCAGGCGTTCATGCCCGGTTTGGTGGCGATTTGCAAGCGCAAAGCGCGCGAAAATCCGCCGATTTTGGCGTCCACAACTTCCAGAGTCGGCGCAACGGTGCCCGCCGCGCGCCAGTTACCCTCAAGCTGCGTCGAGAAATCGCCGTTTGGCACCAGGGTTTGTGGATTTTGCAGCGAGGCCGTGCCATTTGGAGCGGGCGCAACTGGAATTGGCGCAACTGGAGCGGGAAGCGGCGCTATATTCTCGACCGCTGTCAAAGGTGCCGTTGCCGCGCTGCTTTGCAACTGCAAGCCGGTCATTTCGATGGTTCCGGCGCCGAATCCGAGATGAAAACCGAGCGTTGTCTCTCCCGCCGCGTAATTTCCTTGAGCGATGCCGCTGACTTGGTATTCTTTCCAATCGGGCGACAGCGTTAGCTCTTTTTGCAGCGATTTGGTGAATTTTTCGTCTTTGGCTTCCAAAAACGCGAAGGTTTTGAGACTTTGCGGCGAACGCAGCCACGCTTTGAAAGAAAGCGCATCGCCTTTTTTGAGCGGCGCGTTCACGCTTTGGCGCACAATGATATTCCAGGGATTTTCGCCCGCAACTGGGGAAAGAACCAGTTGCAGCGCTTTGGTGTTGTTTCCGGCCCGCGCCTCTACAAGGGACGAGGAGATTCTTTCGTTGGCGGGAATCGTCCAGGCCGTTTTGCCTTGGCTGAAATCGCCGTTTTGCAGCAAATTTTGGGCATGGGCACTGTGAGTCGAGCCGCATAACAGCACCACGGCGTAGCAAAAGAAAAGTTTTTTCATAGCAATCGAGATGATAATGGCAACGCCGCATTCAACCATTGAATGCGGCGCCGTGGCAAGAAACAATCGAGCCTTATTTGCACTCGGTTCCGGCAACCGACTGGTCGATGCGTAGACAATTGGACAGCGCGTTGTTGGTGTAGAAAGTGTTGATGCGCTGCGCTTTGACGTGACCGTCGCCCCACAAAACGTTGCTGGTTTCCAAATGGCGCGCGCTGGGGCCACCATAATTGGCGCCATCGCTGGCATCGGCGGCCAAAACTTGCTGTTCGGGATAAGACGCGCTGCCGGTCACGTAGTCGTCCAAAGTCCACGCGTTGCGCTTTTTCATCCAGGTCAACGGATCGGCGGGAGTGGCGCCGGTGCCGGGTTGCGTGCCCATGTCAGTCGCCATCACCGTAGAAGAGGCATTGGTGAGAGCCGCCGCGTTGATGCCCGCATTGGCCGAACCGCCCGCGAAGTTGGCGCTGTATCCGTAAGAAACGTGATAGGGCATGATGCCAGCTGGCATCCAGTAAGTGCCGCCCGAAAGAGTTTCATCGGGATCACTGGGGCATTTGAAAATCTGGGTGCTTTTGAGATAGGGCTGCGCCTGCGCGAACCAGGTGCTGCGCTGTCCAGTAATTGCCGAATCAATGCGATACATCGGATAACGCTCGTCGTAATCTTGCACATATTGCAAGACGCCCAAACCGATCTGCTTCAAATTCGACTGGCACGACGAACGGCGCGCGTTTTCGCGGGCGCGTCCGAAGACCGGAAACAAAATCGCGGCGAGGATCGCTATGATGGCTATGACCACGAGCAATTCGATGAGGGTAAAAGCGTTGCGCTGGCCGTTGCGGGCCTGAAATGGGTGGTTTTTCATGGTATTTTTGTCCAAAAGGAGGCTGTCAGTTCAAAGAACGAACACTGTCGCGTTCAAAAAGTTGTCCGCGCACGATTTCGTGGCGCGGCGGGCCGTTGTAACGCCCACTCAAGCGCGAATCGAGCATTTCGACCACGCTGTGCGCGATTTCATGCTAGGGATGCGAAACCGAGGTGAGGCGCACCGTGCCGTGTTCGGCAATGGGCAAATTGTCGTGACTGACAAGACTCAAATCGGAGGGCACCCGCACTCCGGCTCGCGCCAGACAGGTGGCAAACGTGTTGGCGAGGTGATCGTTGACGACGCACATCGCGGTGGGCCGCTCGCGCAATTTTAAAAATTGCTCTGCCAGAGCGACGGCTTCCAATTCGGGCTGCATTTGATAATCGACGTTAAAAATCCACTCTTCGCGGATCTCGACGCCCGCTTCCTCCATCGCTTGCCGAAACCCCGCCGCGCGCGTCGCGCCGGAGTAGCGATGCCAGGGAAAACAGGCGCCGATTTTCTGGTGTCCGGCCCCAAGCAAATGCCGGGTCGCGGTGTAGGTATTGTGTTGGCGGTCGAAAAGAACCGTATCGACTTCGACTTCGGTGGGCCAATCGTAACACACCGCGAGGCCGCCCTCCTGCAAATAACGCCGCAACTCTTCCTGAGCGCTTTCGCTTTGCAGGTTGCTGGTGTTGCAAAGCATGGCGCGCGGTTTCTGGCGGCGCAAATCGGCCAATAGCTTTTCCTGCTCGATATATTGCCCGTTGGCTCGGTTGCCATAGGCCAGAACCGGCACCGTGTAGCCGCGCTCGTCCAGCAAACGCCAAATCGTGTGCATTTTGAGCGTGGAAACGCCCAAATCGATGTCCGGCGAGAAAAACCCGATCAAGTCGTTGTGCTTTTTGCGAAGCCCCTGCGCGAAGAAATCGGCCTGATAACCCAACTTCTCCGCCTCGCGCCGCACCATCTCGCGGGTTTCCTCCGACAAACGCCCATTGCCGGTGAGTGCCGTCGAAACCGTGGTTTTCGACAGCCCCACCGCGCGCGCTACATCGCTGATGGTGACCGGTCGGGAAGTCGTCGAGGAAGCCATTTTAGATTGCGGAAACGATTCCGCAACTTCATTATACCCATCATTTCGATTTTTCAAACCGATTTAACGAATTTTTTTGCAATCAGGACTTTTCGATGAGGTCGCGTAGCGCTTCTGCTTCGCCCTTCAACGCTTTGGGGTCGTCGTCAGCCACATATTCGAGCAACATCCAGCGGTCGCCGCCGATTTTTTTCAGTTCTTCGATATAAGTCGGCCACTGCGCCGAGTTTTGCAGCGAAAAGCGCCTGGTTTTGCCGGCTTCGATGTCGCGCCATTCGTAAATGTGAACGTTGGCGAGAAACGGCACCACGGCGCGCAGATCTTCGAGATTTTCGGGAGTTTTGAGGTTCATTCCGGCGCCGCGTCGCAGCGGTTGCCACAAAGTTTGCAGGCCCGAATCGCGCACTTCGGTAAAAAGCCGCGCCGTGCTGTCGCGCGTTTCGGTGAGCGTGCCGCCGTGATATTCGGTGGCGACGCCGACGTTTTGCGCGCGCGCCAATTCGCAGATCCTTCGCAAATCGTCGGTGACGGCGGAAAAATCGTCGCCGTCTTGCCCGGCCCAGACGCGAATTAACGGCGCGCCGAGTTCGACGGCGCTTTCCAAAACGCGCTCGAATTCCAGCGCCGCGCCGCAGCGATAATAGGAGCCGTAACTGGCGATTTGAAGACCGGCATCGCGCGTCATTTGCGCGACTTCGCGCGCGATGGGGAGATCGCCGTGCGGGACGTGAATGTCGCCGCCCCATTCGATGCCCGCAATTGCGGTGTCGGCGCACAAATCGATGATTTGGCGCGGCGAAAGTTCACGATAGGAGATGGAAACGAGACCGGGAGAGAGCATGAAGCCCATTTTACCGTTTACAAGAACGCAAAGGCAGGTTAACCTTGCGCGCGACATCCCCAAATTCTGGAGAAAACCTGTATGAGCGAGCTAAAAATTGGATTTATTGGCGTGGGCGGCGTGGCCCAGCCGCATTTAAAGAACCTCAGCGCGATGGACGGCGTGCGCGTTTCCGCCGTCTGCGACGCGTTCGCCGACCGCGCCAAAGAAGTCGGCGAGAACTATTCTGCCGCGGTTTACACCGACTACCAACAGATGCTCGAAACCGAACAGCTGGACGGCGTTTATGTCTGCCTCATTCCCGGCGTTCACGGCACGACCGAACTCGATTTGGCCCAAAAAGGCGTGCCGTTTTACATCGAAAAGCCGGTTCACCTCGAACTCGATGCCTGCCAAAAAGTTTTGGATCAACTCGAAAAATCGCCGGTCATCAACAGCGTCGGCTACCACTGGCGCTATGGCAAAGGCTCGCAGGCCGTGAAAAAGTTTTTGCAGGGCAGGCAGATTTCCGTGGTGCAGGGCTATTGGGACGGCGGATTCGTCGGCGCACCGTGGTGGCGTCAGGAAAAACTCAGCGGCGGCCAACTGGTCGAACAGGCCACGCACATCGTCGATCTGGCGCGCTACCTGGCGGGCGAAGTCAAAAGCGTTTACGCGAGCGCTTCGACCGGCGCGATGAGTGAAATCGAGAATTACGACATCACCGACGCCTCCATCACCACGCTCAACTTCGAAAGCGGCGCGGTCGGTTTCGTTTCCACCAACTGCATCGCCGAAGGCGTCGAAGGCAGCTCCAAAGTCGATCTGATCGTCAAAGGCCGCGGCTTCAACGCTTTTACGAATTCGGACAAAGGCGAGTGGAATTCGAAAGAAGGCGGCAAAGGCGAAGAAAGCGGCGGACAGCCGTGGGCCGACCAACTCGGCAACGGCGACCGCGCTTTTATCGCCGCGATTCGCGCCGGCGACCAATCGCAAATCATCGCCGATTACCGCTCCGGCACGCAGACGCTGGCTTTAACGCTGGCCGCGACCGAGTCGATGAAAACCGGCGAAGTCGTGACGGTGCGGCGCTTCGTTTAGAAATTTAAAAGGCACAAAAAACACAAAAAGGGAGTGGGTTGAAGCGGCAAATCTCAGAAAAAGCGAAACGCTCTGTTCTCGAAATTACTGCTGCAACCCACTCCCTTTTTGTGTTTTTTGTGCCTTTTGTGGCTATCGAATTTTGGTATAGCAGCTAAAGTTGGAGTGGCTACAATGTCAGTTTCGTCATCCTGAAGGGCGAAGGATCTCGCGTTGCAGCTTGCAAAACCAGGCAGTGACTTGAGATCCTTCGCAGGCTCAGGATGACGAAACTTCAACTTGGTGTCGTGTAGCCTCTTCTCCTTTAGCTGCCATATCGCGCTGGAAAAGGGAGATATCGCGCCAAAAAGGGCGGCGAAACGGAAAGTGAGGAAGCCGGAGCGCGAAAAAGTCGCAGCACAAACGAAAAAGGCAAACCGCGATTCGCGGTTTGCCTTTTTGGTTGTGGAGCGTGTTTAACGCGCGGGCGGCGTTTCAACGGTGCCATCGGGCGGCATATAACCGCCGGAATTGTCGTCCAAAACGCGGCCTTCGCCGCCGCCGTTGGCGCCGTCGAGCGTGATGCCGTCGTTCTGTGAGGCGGAGGGCGCGTTTCGAGCACCCTGGTCGCGGCGATACTCGCGGCGCGCTGGCCCGTTCAAATCGGCGTCGGGCGGCGTCATATCGGCGTCGGGTTGGGCGTTTTGGTCGGCATTAAGGCCGGGATTTTCGTTGGCGTTGATATCGGGCGCGATGCCATCGTTTTGGTTGCGCGCGGGTTCAAAACCGAGGTCGCCCGGCGCCAAAGGCGGCGTTCCGGCATCGAGCGCGCGCTGTCGGGTGGGCTGTTTCGCGTGAATGTCGCAGAACTGCGTCGGCGCGCCGCCCGCCGCCGAAAAGACTTCGCCGTGCGTGCGCGGGCACTCTTTGATGGCGAGCATACCCGATTCATCGCAGATGCGGACGCGGACATACATCTTGTATTGCTGGGCCAAAAAGCGGCGTTGCGCCGTGGCGCGCGCGTCTTCGACCAGTTTTTCGACCGGTTTGCGAGAGCGCCAAATGTTGATCGCGGGCACCATAAAGGCGCGCCACACCGGAGCGCACCATTTGCCACCCGCTGAGCCGTATCCCAGTTCGCGGGGCCGGTCGTATCCCATCCACACGCCGGTCACCAAATCTTTGCTGGCGCCCATGAACCACACGTCTTTGTTGGAGCTTGTGGTGCCGGTTTTGCCGATCACATCGACGCCGGGGATCTGCGCGACGCGGCCCGTGCCGTTGGTCACGACATAGCGCAGCATTTCATACATTTCATTGGCGGCGGCGGGCGAAATCACGCGCGCGCCGCGCACCGGCGTCGGCTGCTCGATCAGCGTGTCGCCCGCGTAATTTTCGACCCGAATCACCGGCGTGGCTTCGGCGCGCAGACCGCGCGTGGCGAACACTCCATAAGCCGAAACGTGTTCGAGCAGGGAAACATCCGAGGTGCCCAGCGCGAGCGACGGGTAGGGCGACAAAGACGAACTGATGCCCATCAGATGCGCTTTTTGAATCACGTTTTGAATGCCGACTTTGAGCAAAGTGCGCGTGGCGACAACGTTGTTGGACATCGCAATCGCGCTTCGCATCGTCATCGCGCCACGATGCACGCGGTCATAGTTGCGAACTTCGTGCTGCTCGTCCTTGCGAAAACGGCGACCGTTGGCATCGCGGCGCCCCGGCGGACACTCCGAATCGCCGCACAGATAGAGCGGCTTATCGACCACGACCGAATCGGGCGTGTAACCCGTTTCCATCGCGGCGGCGTAGATATAGGGCTTCATCGTCGAACCCGGCTGACGTTTGCCTTGCACGGCGCGATTCCACTGGCCGTTTTTGCGGGTGTTGTAATAATCTTTGCCGCCGACGAGGGAGACGACATGGCCCGTCCACGGGTCGATGGAAACCAGAGCGCCCTGAAGTTCCGGCCCGTGACGCCGCACGCCGTTCAAGACCACTTCTTCGGCGATGGATTGCAGTTTCGGGTCGAGCGTGGTGTAGATTTTGAGGCCGGATTTGTTGAGATAATCGCCCGACCAGCCGTATTGTTTTTCCAGGTAGTTGCGGACGTAGGAAACGAAATAGGGCGCGCGCCACTTTTCGGTTTGGCGCGAGCGCTCGATGAATTTCTGGTGATTGCGCTTCAAATCCGGCTCGATGGTCTTGTCGGCGAGCGCCTGTTTGAACTGCGCGTAAGTGATGCGCTGATTCTTGAGCATCGCGCCCAAAACGGTTTTCTGGCGCACTTTGGCGTTGTCGAAATTGTCGAAGGGATCGAGGCGCGACGGGCTTTGCGGCAGTCCGGCGACCAGCGCGGCCTGAGAAATCGACAGATCTTTGGCTTTCTTGCCGAAATACGTCTGCGCCGCCGCTTCGCAGCCATAGGCGCGGTTGCCATAGAAAATCTCGTTCAAATAGGCTTCGAGAATCTCGTCTTTGGACAGGCGCTTTTCCAGTTGCAAGGCCAAAAACGCGGTCTGCAAACGCCGTGAAACGGTGCGAGTTTGCGAGAGATAAACGTTTTTGGCGAGCTGTTCGGTGATGGTCGAGCCGCCCTGTTCCACGCCGCCGGCGCGGTAGTTGGCGAGCAGCGCGCCGCCGATGCGCTTGGGATCCATGCCGGGATGGACGTAAAAGCGGGCATCTTCAACGCTGAGCGTGGCATCGATGAGGCGCCCCGGCGCGAGGATGGTTTGCCCGGCTTTTTTGCGCTGCACTTTGAGCTGCGACAAAGGAATCCACTGCCGCGCGTCGCCGCGAAATTCGGCGAGAAGACTGCCGTCGGCGGCATAAACCCGCGTCGGCTCGGCCTTGTTGCGCGCCATCAGCAAATTGATGTCGGGCACGACCTTTTCGAGCTGATCATACAAGCCTTTGCCGATGCAAAACGCGACGATAGCGGCGCAAAACACCAGCAGTTGCAGCGTGATGAAAAACCACTTCAAATACCACCAGAAGGAGTGGCGAAATCGAAGTTGAGGCGCCGCGCCAGGCGCGGAAAGAGAAGCTGTTGCCATAAAGAAGTCCTGAAAAACGGGACGCCAGTATAACAACGGCTTTTCAGGGCTTAGGGCAAGAAGTGTTGCGCTACTACGAACTTCATCTCAACGCTTGCGTTTCGGCATTTTCTGCTTGCGCTTCCAGACTTTAAACGCGAAAAACGCCACCAATCCGCCGACAATCACATAAGAAAACGGCCCCAGCCATTGATCGACCGCTTTGAAACCTTCGCCCAGAAAATAGCCTAAAATCGCCAAAACCAGCGCCCACACCAGACTTCCCGCGAAAGTCAGCGCGCAAAACTGCGCGACCGGCATATTCGCAATGCCCGCCGGAATCGCAATCAAAGAGCGCACGCCCGGCACGATGCGGCAGCCAAAAACCGCCAAACCGCGATGCGTATCGAACCATTTTTTGGCCTTGGTCACATCCTGGCCCGAAACCGCGAGCCAGGCGCCGTGATCGTCGGCGAGTTGCTTGATGCGCTTTTCACCGAGCTTTTTACCGGCGAAATAAAGCGGCAAACTGCCCAGCATCGAACCGAGCGCGCCGACCAGAACGACGAGCAAAAAGCTCATTTTGCCCTGTTTGGCCACATATCCGGCGAAAGGCATGATCAGTTCGGACGGAATCGGTGGAAACACGTTTTCGATGAACATCAAAAAAAGCAGACCGAAATAGCCGCCGCCTTCGATAAGGCCGGAAATCCAATTGAACATGAAATAATTTTAGCCACAGATGGGCACAGATGGATTCACAGATAGACACAGATGTTTTCTTTGGGAGTATCCGTGTCTATCTGTGAATCCATCTGTGCCTATCTGTGGCTTTTAATCGAGCGCGAAATGCGGATTCCACGCGACTTCCCACAAATAGCCGTCGGGATCGCTGAAATAGCCCGAAACGCCGCCCCAAAACGCGTCCTGCGCCGGTTTGACGAGATTTCCGCCCGCTTTGACCGCGATTTCAATCACTTGGGCGACTTGTTCAGGTGTTGCGACATTATGCGCGAGCGCAAAACCGGGAAACGGCAGCGATGGCGCGTTTTCCTGCGCGTCCAAACCGGCATCTTCGGCGAGTTTGTCGAGCGGATAAAGCGAAAGCCGCACGCTTCCCATCGGAATGAATGCCACGCCTTCATATTTGGTGTCGGTTTCGAGGCCCAAACCGTCGCGGTAAAAAGCGATGGCGCGATTGAGGTCGCGCACGCCGAGGGTGAGAAAGGAAAGTCGCGGTTGCATGGCGATTCAATCAGGGGCTGACATACCAAGTCATTGAACTGATTATTTTTTCTGGGCAATTATAAACCCCGACCAACCCAAAATCACCATCACTACTTTCTGACTCTTGTTTACTCAGTCCATAACATTTTTTCAAAATGGCAGGAGTCACTTTCAGATAGCGAATCAGTGATTTCCCAGAGCGCGTGGCACCTGATGCAAGAAACAATGTTTGTGTTTTCTTGTTGTAATTGACTTTCGTGTAATGAAGGCTCATTACACTTGCAGTCCAGAAGCGTAGCACGAAGTGGTTCTGGTGTGGATAGTTGGCGATAGCTGCAATTAAGCGAGGCAGCGGGCGGGGTTGAACTGTTAAAAAATCCGGCTTGATAAGAATAATGACTGGTTTTTCCGCCCGTGCGACAGACGGCGAAAGCACCAAAAACAGGAAAGCGCGCAATCGAAATCGATTCATGTGCGCTATTTTACTCGCAAAGTCTTCAAACCTCCGCCAGCATCCCATAACGCGCCACCGCTTCCAAGGCGTCACCAAACACCTCTTCCATCTCTTCGACCGTCGAAACGCGGCACAAACGGTCGCGCAGTCGTGCGCTTTCTGGCATTCCCTTCGTATACCAGGCCGCGTGTTTTCGCATTTCGTTCATCGCGGTGTGTTCGCCTTTGAGTTCGCACAGTTCGCGCGCGTGCCAGCGCGCGGTCTCAATTTTCTCTTCGCCGGTCGGCGGAACGGCTTCGGCCCCGTTTTCGAGATACGCCTTGATTTCGGCGAACAAAAACGGGTTGCCCATTGCGGCGCGACCAATCATCACCGCGTCGCAGCCGGTTTCTCCGAACATTTGCGCCGCGTCGGGGCCGTTATGCACGTCGCCGCAACCGATGACCGGAATCGACACGCTTTCCTTCACTTTGGCGATCACGCTCCAATCGGAGTGGCCGGTAAAAGCCTGTTTCGCGGTGCGCGGATGCACCGTAATCGCAACCGCGCCGACATTTTCGGCGCGTTTGGCGACTTCGGGCGCGGTGATGTGTTCCGAATCCCACCCGGCGCGCATTTTGACGGTGACGGGAACACCGAATTCGCCCGCGCCTTCGACGACGGCGGCAATCACGTCCTCGGCTTGCTGGGGCGTTTTGAGCAAGAGGCAACCCGCGCCGCACTTGGCGATTTTGGGGACGGAGCAGCCCATGTTGATGTCAATCGCGTCCGGTTGGGTCGCGGCGACCATGCGCGCGGCGCGGCGCATCACATCGGGATCGGCGCCGAAAATCTGCACCGCGACGGGCCGCTCTGCCTCGGAAAACCACGCCAGAGAGCGCGATTTGGCCTGCGCTTTTTCGCCTCCGAACACGAGTGCCGCGCTCGAAACCAGCTCCGACCAGCTCATGCCCGCCCCGTAGCGGCGGCACAAACGGCGAAACGGCTCCGATGTGATGCCCGCCATCGGCGCCAAAACGACGGGCGTTTCGACCAAGATATTGCCGTTGATTGTCAGGGGTTGCATGAGAAAAAGTGTAGCGCGCCCGAAGGAATCAACCGCAAAGGCGCAAAGACGCAAAGATTTTCAAGGGAATTTCTTTGCGTCTTTGCGCCTTTGCGGTGAAATTTGGTTTTCCCAGATGAGCCGCAAGCCTTCCAACGTCAAATTCGCCTCCACGCGCTCGATTTGCGGCACGAGCGGCGCGATCAATTCGGCGAGTCCACCTGTCGCGTAAACCGCCGGTTTTTCGCCGTATTCCGCTTCGATTTCTGCCGCGCATCTTGAAATCAGTTCCTTGGTGAGGCCCGCATAGCCGAAAACCAGCCCCGCCTGAATCGATTCTTGTGTATTTGTAGCGAGGGCGCGAGACGGCGCGACCAATTCAACGCGCGGCAGCTTCGCGGCGGCGCGAAACAGCGCATCGGTCGAAATCCCGATGCCGGGCGCAATCGCGCCGCCCAGATAAGTGCCGTCGCCCGAAACCGCATCGACCGTGGTCGCCGTGCCGAAATCGGCGACGACCACCGCGCGTCCGGCTTTTTTCCACGCGGCCAAACCGTTCACTAAACGGTCGGCGCCGACGCTTTTCGGGTCGTCGTAGCGGTTTTTAAGGCCGATTTCCAAGGCGTGCGACACGATGAGTGGCTCTAAATGCAGCACATCGCGCGCAAATTGGGCGCTTTGCGGCGTCAGAGTCGGCACCACCGAGGCGATGGCAACGCCGCTGACATCCTCAAAGCGAAAACCGGCGACCTGAAACGAAACGTAGAGGTTGGCCGCGATTTCGTCGCCCGTGGCTTCGCGCCGCGTCGCGTAACGCCACTGCGCCGCCAAAACTTCGCCTTCCCACAGGCCAGCGGTGATGTTGGTGTTGCCGATGTCGAGTGCGAGCAGCATAAGAAGTAGAGGTTAGAAGATAGAGGTTAGAAAACTCCATTCTAATTTCTAACCTCATAACCTCTCAGAAGCGGTTTGAAAAGTGGCTGCGAATTCATTCGCCGGAACTTTTCAAACAGCTTCTAAAATCACTCCGCGCTTTCGGGAACCGCCTCTGCCGCGCTCTGGAAGCCGATTTTGCTGTGGGTGCCGTCGCAAAACGGCTTGTTGGTCGAGGCTCCGCAGCGGCAAATCGTGAACTGTTTGGGATTGGCGGGTGTGACCGGATTGCCGTCGTGATCGACGAGTTCGATCTGGCCGTCGGGGTCGGAAACGCGCAGCGGGCCGTTTTTGGCGATGGTGAGTTTGATCTGGGACATGATTTGATTGCTGATCGGTTACAAATTCTCGAATTCACTTTCCAGTTTGACGCGCGCCATGGCGCTTCGCATCATCTCGGCGCGCTGCGCGTCACGCTCGGCGCCGCTCAAAGTTTGCCCGCGCTCGACCTGCAAAACCGCGGGGCGAATTTGCACCAAAAGTTCGTTGAATTTCTGGCGCGACAGCCCTTTCATCCAGCCGATTTCCGATCCCAGACGCAGCATCGAGAGCGCGTCGCTCGCTTCGCGGCAGGAGATGGTGCGCGCATAGCGCAGCGTTCCAAAAGCGCGCCCGATGCGGTCGCGCGCTTCGATGCCGAATTTTCGCGGTAAAATCTCGCGCGCGGCGCGCTCTTGCTCGCAGACTTGGCGCGTCGCCGCTTCCATTTCGAGCGTAATTTGCGTTTCATCCAAGCCCAGCGTCACCTGATTGGATAACTGATGCAAATCGCCCCACACCTTCGAGCCTTCGCCAAAAGTGCCGCGTAGCGCCAAGCCGTGTTTTTGCGCCTCGTCGCGCACATTTTCCAACTTTCCCACCATTTCCAGCGCCGGCAAATGCAGCATCGCCGACATCCGCAATCCGGTTCCGGCGTTGGTCGGACAGGCCGTCAAATAGCCGAACTGCGCGTCGAAAGCGAGGCCGCCACGCGCGTCGAAATAGCTTTCCAGCGCGTCGTCCATGCGGTCGGCGAGCGCATAAGCCGCGTCGAGTTGCAAGCCCGGCAGCAGACTTTGCAAGCGCAAATGGTCTTCCTCGTTGATCAAAACCGAGAGCGCGCCATCACCCGTAGCGCAGAGCGCGCGCCCGGTTTCTGCCTTGATATGCTCGCGCGAAGTGAAATGGCGGTCGAGCAGACTTTGCCGCTCCCACAGCGCCAAAGCCTCGAAATTGAGCGTCAAAAGCTCGGCGGGCGCGCCATGCGCCGATTTTTCCAGCGCTAATAAAGCGCGGTCACGAATCGCCAGCAAATCGCGCGGGGCAGCGAGATGCGGAAAGTTGTAACGCTCCAGATTGCGCGCCAGACGCACGCGCGACGACAAAACCACGTCGTTTTCGCGCCCGCCGCGCCGCATCCAGCGCGCGGTCGGGGCGAAGTCGGTGAGTTGGGACATTTTTTGGGAGATTGGCGAATGAATTCGCAGCCAGAAAAAGCCGTCGGCCCGCGCCGACGAAATCCCGCAGCAACTCAAGTGCGTTGCGCGCTAATTGCATTCGTCAACGAAGGTTGATCCGCCCAGAGGGCACCCGTTTTCTGGCTGCGAATTCATTCGCCCGGCGAATCCAAGCTGCGAATCTTCGCCTGCAACAGCGCCGCTTCCTCGAATTTCTCGCCCGCAATCGCCACTTGCAGCCGATTTTGCAGCAATCCGAGATGATTCTCGCGCCGCTTGAGCAAATTCTCGCCGCGCCGCGCCCGTTTTTGCGCGGCGCGCGGCGTTTTTCCAAGGTGAGATTCGCCGCGCTGCACCCGCGTCATCACGCCGCCCAGCGAAGCGCGAAACGCCTCATAACACGCCGCGCAACCGGCGCGACCCTCGCGGCGCAGCGTTTCCCACGTCGTCAAACAGTTCGGACAGCGCTCGTCGCCCATGCGCGCATTGGCGTTGGAAATCGGCTCGCTCGCTTCGAAATCGTCGCCGGGTCGTTCGCGGTCAGTCATCGCTTAAAACGCCGCGTCGCCTTCGCTGTTGCGAAGCTCGACATACGCCGCCATCAACTTTTTGGTGATTTCGCCCGGCTTACCATCGCCGATTTCGCGCATATCCAGACGCGTCACCGGCACGACTTCCGCCGCCGTTCCGGTCAAAAACGCCTCTTTCGACGCATACAAATCGAACAAAGACATCTCTTTTTCCACACAGGGAATCCCCAACTTTTCGGCCAATTCCATCACCGCGTCGCGCGTAATGCCTTCCAGAATGCCCGAACTCACCGGCGGCGTGCGAAGTTCGATGCGCCCGCGCAAATCCTCGTGAACGATGAAGATATTGTCGCCCGAACACTCCGCGACCAACCCTTTGTCGTTGAGCATGATGCACTCCGGCACCCCGGCGCGAATGCACTCGATTTTAGCGAGGATATTGTTCAAATAGTTGAGCGATTTGATCGCTGGATTGAGCGAATCGGGCCGACTGCGGCGCGTGGCGACGGTGATACATTCCATGCCCTCTTCATAAACTTCGGGCGGATAAAGCTTGATGGAGTCGGCGATAATCACCGTCGTGGGCGTCGGACATTTGCGCGGATCGAGGCCCAAATCGCCGAAACCTCGGCTGAAAATCGCGCGGATATAGCCGTTTTCGAGTGTGTTGGCGGCGACAGTCGCTTCGATGGCGCTTTTCATCTCGCTTTTCGACAAAGGCGGCGCGAGCCAGATCGCTTTGGCGCTGCGATAAAGCCGTTCCAGATGCGCGTCGAGGCGAAAAACGCGGCGATTATAAACGCGAAGTCCCTCGAAAACGCCGTCGCCATACAAAAAACCGTGATCGTAAACCGACACTTTGGCCTCTGATGCGGGCACCAGCTTTCCGTCGAGATAAATCTGAATTTCGGGATTCATAGGCCGGGAAGTGTAAACGACGGCGCAAGTTATGGCGCTTTAAACTACCAGCAGGTGATTCAAATGCGCGAGTTTGGGAATGAACACAGGCTTTACAGCGAAGCCGAATACCTCGAAATCGAGAACCAGGCCGAGCAAAAACACGAATTTTGGTTCGGAGAAATGGTTTTGATGGCGGGCGCCAAAACCAACCACAACAGCTTGGTCGCCCAGGCTGTCACCGCCATCAACCGGCGGCTGGACGACTCGCCTTGTCAGGCGGTGGCGAGCGATCAGCGCGTCCATATCGAAGGCGGCAACTACGTCTACCCCGATGTCGTGGTGAGTTGCGAAGACGCGCGATTTTCCGACGACGAGATGATTCTCTTCAACCCGCGCGTTCTGGTGGAGGTGCTTTCGGCCTCAACGGGCGTGCGTGATTGGGGTCTCAAACTCGACGCTTACAAACGCATCCCTTCGCTGTCCGATTACCTCATCATCGCGCAAAACCGGGTTTATATCGAGCATTTTCGGCGCATCGAGGGCGCACGCTGGGAAAATATCTCTTATCATCGCCGCGACCAAAACATCCACTTGGGCTTTGAATCGCTCGAAATCCCCGTCGGCGAAATCTACCGCCGCGTCGATGTGCCCGAACAGTTGACGGTGTGGGAAGACGGCGATTAAAGCAGCAACGCCTTTCGCAAACTGCCGCGCCCGCCTCCAAGCCGACCCAACACAGCGCCAAATCAGCCCATCCACCCGCCAAACTCGCCGCGCCGCCCGCAAAATCGCCCCGACGCCCGCCAAATTCACTCATCCCTGCGCCAAACTCGCCCGGAACCTCTCCAAGCGGGCTATTCATTAGGCAAAATCATCAATCCAGCCTCCAAACTGCTGCGCCGCTTATTAATCGGCGTCAAAAGTTAGAACGGCGAATGAATTCGCAGCCAGAAAAAGCCGTCGGCCTACGCCGGCGATACCCGCAGTGAGTAAGAATCGTTCCTGTGGGATTTCGTCAGCGAAGGCTGACGGCTTTTTCTGGCTGCGAATTCATTCGCCTTGTCTCCCATGTGCGATTGCGAACCTGGAGCGGCCAAAAGTGCGACAATAAAGCGCGGAGATTTCATTATGGACATCAATGTGCGAGACCAAATGGCGCGCGGGCGCCGCGTCAAGGCGTTTGCAACGACTCACATGGCGCTTTTCACGGGCGCCAAAAGCGTCGAATTGCTCGCCAACGTGGACGATTCCATCGCGGCGCTGCTGGATTTGGGCGCCGATCAGGAAGCGGCATCGGGCAGCAGTTTGGCGGGCACGACGGGCATCAATTCGCTCGTGAGCGCGGTGCGCGAGGACATGAGCCTGATTGCGGGCACGGCGCGCACCATCGAGCTCAACGGCTTCGATTTGCCCTACGATTTTCTGATGCCCAAAAGCAAAGCGGCGGATGTCATTATTTCAACGGCGGAAGCGTTCTACCGCGAGGCGTCGAGACCCGAAATCACGCCGCATTTTCTGGAATGGGGCATCAAGAGCGATTTTCTGCCCGATTTGCGCGCCGATTTGGACGCTTACGAAGGCAAAGTCGGCGACCGCAACCAGTCCACGCAGGAGCGCAAAGATGCCGTGTCGCAAATCGACGTGCAAGAAGAAAAGTTGCTGCGCGCCATCGACGGCCTCGACACGCTGATGAAAAACCAGTTGCCGCGCGGCGCGGCGCTGTTGGCGGATTGGCAAAGCGCCTCAAGATTGGAGCGCACGCGGGCGCATCCCAAACCGATTCCGCCGGCGAAAAATTCGGTTTGAGATGAGGAAAAACGCCCCGCGAAACGAGAGTTTCGCGGGGCGTTTTCGTGTTTTCGTAGGGACTGGCAGGTCATTCCCTACGAATTGGCGGTGGGTTTCAAGTTATGGAGCGGGCAACTTGACCAAACCATAATTGTTCCAGCCGCACACGGCTTTTCCGTCGGGCGTCCAATGGAGATAGGTGAGTGAGAGCCGGTATTTGTCGACTGGCGGCACGAATTGCCGAAACTTTTTTCCATCCAAGGTTGAAAACCACAAGGTTTCCGTCACCGAATTGCCCCCCGATTTTTGAAAATCCCACAAGATACGGTCGCCGCGCGGCGAAATTTCAATCTCGGTCGTGCTGCCCAGCTTAACGGGGCAAGAAATGGAAAAGTTAGTTATTTTGGGTTTGGCAGAGGGCGTGACGCGAACGAATTCTTGGGGGAGGCCAAAGCCGCCGACGAGGACGAAATCACCGTTTTTTAAAACGTTGATGTTGTTGAGGCTCGACAAACTGGTGACTTTGATGTCGCGGAACTTCGGGGAGTTGACATGGTAAATGCGGAGATTGGTATCCGACATATCGTTTTGAGCTTCTACCCAACCGCTGCTGTTGGGGAGCCAACTGACGCGCACTCCCGCGCCAGCAAAGGCACGGCGGGGAAACTGAGAAGTCCGTTTGCTACGAATCGAAGCGAGTTTCCACGCCGGTTGGTGAGAGGCAGTCATGCTTTGCCAGATCACCCACTTGCCATCGGGCGAAACACACGTGCCGAAATTGCCGGGGATTTCATTGCCCGTCAGACCACGCTGGGTTGATTGGCCGGTGCGCGTATTGACTTCGGAAAAACCTTTGCCACCCCTATCCAAAACCAGAACCGAGGTGGGCGAAATCCACATCGAACCGTTGAAAGGAATGGTGCCTTTGGTGCCCTTGATTGCTTTGGTCAGGGGCAGCACTTGTTTTGGGATTTGAGCGGCTCTTGTTGAAAGAACGCCTAAAAAAGAAGGCACCCCTACGATGAGCGCCGCGCTTAACACTGCATATCGCTTGTTGAAAAACATCAAAATAGCTCCTCGAAATCAAAAACGAATCGCCCCGCAACTGTCGTTACGAGGCGCTGGTATCAATCAGTTTTAAAACGTCGGCACGTCTTCCCATTTTTTGCTTTCCGCCGACTTTTCAACCGTTTCCAACACCAGATTGTTATAGGCGCCGTCACGAAAACTCGGATGCGGCGACTCGCCTTTGGCGTGGCCTTCGAGCAGGTCGTAGACGGTGTTGATGAAGGTCTCGCCGTAGCCGATGATGTGGCCGGCGGGCCAGTAGGTGCCGGAGTAGGGCTGGTCGTTTTCGTTGACGTTGATGGTGCGAAAACCCTGGCGGTCGGTCGGGTCTTCGGCGTTGAAGTATTCGAGTTCGTTCATGCGCTCGAAGTTGAAGGCAATCGAGCCTTTTTCGCCGTTGATTTCAAAGGTGTTGAAGTTGCGGCGGCCCGGCGCGAAACGTGTCGCTTCGAAAACGCCCATCGCGCCGTTGTCGAAGCGCGCCATGAACGCGGCGGCGTCATCGACGGTGACTTGGCCCATTTCCTGACTGGCTTTGGCGGTCAGTCCTTCGGTTCCCGTTGTTGCGGCTTGGAGTGGGCGCTCTTTGACGAAAGTTTCGGTCATGCCGCTCAACGTGGTGATTTTGCCGACCAAAAACGTGCTTAAATCGAGGATGTGCGCGCCGATGTCGCCGAGGGTGCCGCTGCCCGCGATTTCTTTTTGCAAGCGCCACACGAGCGGGAAATTGGGGTTGGCGATCCAATCTTGCAAGTAACGCGCGCGGAAATGGTAGATGCGGCCCAAATCGCCGTTTTCGATCATGCGTTTGGCGAGCGCAATCGCCGGGACGCGGCGATAGTTGAAGCAGACCATGTTGACGACTTTGTTGCTTTCGGCGGCGTCGAGCATCGCTTTGGCGTCACTAAACGAATTGCCGAGCGGTTTTTCGCAGAACACGGTTTTCCCGGCGTTGGCGGCGTAAATCGCCATCTCTTTATGCTCGTTGCCGGGCGTGGAGATGTCGATGATGTCGATGTCGCTGCGGTCGATGAGACGGCGCCAATCGGTTTCATACGACTCCCAGCCGAGATGATTGGCGGCGCGCGCGACGTTAGCCTCGTTGCGACCGCAGATCGCGCGCATGACGGGCGTGACCGAGGGTTCGAAGAACTTGTTGACCTGGCGATACGCGTTCGAGTGGGTTTTGCCCATAAAGGCGTAGCCGATGAGACCGATGCCGACTTCTTTTTGTGCCATGATTGAGATTTTTCCTTGAGGTTTTTGTGGGACAGGGCAAGGTTAGCAAGCCGATTTACGGCGCGCAAAAGCGTGGCACCCTGTTAATTAAGAAAGCAATGAGCGGCGGCTCACGCTTCAATCTTCGCCCAGAAGTCGCCGGAAACGCGCCGCTTCGTCTTCGTCGCCGTTGTTTTCGGGCGTTTCGGCTGTGGTTTCTGCTTCGGGCACAGCGCCGATCTCTTCGGCGTCGATGAGGTGGTCGATGACGTTGCCATCGACGAAAACCGGGCATTTGGCGCGCACCGCGACCGCAATCGCATCCGAGGGCCGCGAGTCGATGTGGCGCGTGCCGCGCGGGGTTTCGACATCGATGGTCGCATAAAACGTCCGGTCTTGCAGGTCGTTGATGACAACGCGCGTGACGCGCCCGCGCACCGCGGCGATGATGCCGAGCAGCAAATCGTGCGGCCAGGGCCGCGCCGGACGCGCGCCTTCGAGTTCGATTTGAATCGCGCGCGCCTCGGCTGGCCCGATCCAGATCGGCAGCACCCGCGTGCCTTCCCACTCCCTCAGCACGACCACCGTCTGCCTTTGATGGTCAACTCCCACGCCTTCAATCGTCATTCGGAGCATAAAAACCTTTTCTTGGAGCCACAGATAGACACAGATGGTTTTCACAGATGGGCACGGAACCATCCGACAAATATCTGTGCCTATCTGTGAAAACCATCTGTGTCTATCTGTGGCTAATTCTCAACGATTCCACTTTTCCGCGATGTTTTGCGTGTAAGCGCGGTGCCGCGCCACGCTCTCCAAAATCTCTTCCAAACTGTCGCCGCCGAATTTTTCGAGCAGCGCCTCGCACAAAACGAGGGCCACCATCGCTTCGCCGACCACGCCCGCCGCCGGAACCGCGCAATAGTCGCTGCGCTCGACGTGCGCCGCCGTCGCTTCGCCGTTCGAGGTGTTGACGCTTGGCAAAGCCTTCATCAGCGTCGAAATCGGTTTCATCGCCACGCGGCACACCAGCGGCTCGCCATTGGAAACGCCGCCTTCGAGTCCGCCCGCATTGTTGCGCGTGCGCGAAACGGGCAGCGCGCCCTTGCCATGGGAAAACGGGTCGTGAACGCCGCTTCCGCGCCGCCGCGCCGCCTCGAATCCCAGCCCGATTTCCACGCCTTTCATGGCGTGAATGCTCATCAAAGCGCCCGCCAGCCGCCCATCCAATTTCCTGTCCCAGTGAACGTGACTTCCCAAACCGACCGGCAAACCGTCGGCGACGACTTCGAACACGCCGCCCACGGTATCTTTGGCCTCGCGCGCCGCGTCGATTTCCAAAATCATGTTCTGCGCCGCCATTTCGTCCAAACAGCGCACCGGCGACGCGTCGGCGCGCTCGTTGAGGTCTCTGGCGTGCGGAATTTCAAAGGGATCCGCCTCGATGCCGCCGATTTCGGTGACATGAGAGCCGATAAAAATCCCGCACTCCTCCAAAAGTCGCCGCGCAACCGAGCCAGCCGCGACGCGCATCGTGGTTTCGCGCGCGCTCGCCCGCTCCAAAATGTTCCGCATATCGCCGCCGCCGGGCCGGTATTTGACCAAACCCGCATAATCGACATGACCGGGGCGCGGCACCTCGATGGGCCGGGTTTTGACGCTGTTTTTCTCATATTCGGGCACGATTTCGGCTTTCATCACGTCGCCCCACGACTCGAAATCCGAGTTGATGACGGTGAGCGCAATCGGCGACCCCATGGTGAAACCATGCCGAATGCCAGCCGAGATTTCGGCGCGGTCGGTCTCGATTTTCATGCGCCCGCCGCGTCCATATCCACTCTGGCGCCGCGCGAGGTGAAAATTGATCTGCTCGGCCAAAATCGGCACGCCACTCGGCATGCCTTCGATCAGAGCGGTCAATGCCGGGCCGTGCGATTCTCCGGCGGTTAAAAAACGAAAACTCATTGCGCCAAAGTTTAGCGCAAGCCGCGCCGGACTTTGTTTAAGGCGGCTTCGAGTGAGGAAATGGTAGCTGCGGCCTCCGCGCCGCATTGGATGTCCCTGAGTCACGCCCTGGGAACAGGATTTTTGCGGCGCGGAGGCCGCAGCTACCATTTCCTCTCAGCCTACTCATAAATTTGCGATTTTTTAGGCTGGTTTCTAAAACTCGTCCACAATCACCGTGCCGTCGTAGATGCGAAACGTGACGCGGGGCGGCTCGAAGTCGGGACTCACTTTGTGGAAGAATTTGGCGTCGTTAGTGACCACGTAAGCGCCGCTGCGCCTCGCTTCGCGCGCCAGAATCTCGTCGGCTTCGATGCCTTTATCCACGACCTGAATCTCGCCGTGCGCCACCATTTCGTGGAATTTGCGCGCCTCGTCGATGAAGTAGCGCAACGAGGCGTCGGCGATGAAAACAATCGGAAAACAACCCAGACGGCGCAGTTCTTCGCGCATTTCGATCAAGTGGCGCAGTTGGCCCTTGCCGTATTTGTTGGGCGCATAACGCGCGACGTTGCTGGCATCAACCAGGACGCGCGCCATGTTTTCGCGCAGAACACGGGCGTAATACGGCCCGGTGTCGCCGATTCGCTTGAGAAATTTGCCGTGCAGCGATTTGTCGCGGCTTTGCAGCGATTCGAGCGCTTGCACGATGCCAAAAACGGCTTCCTCGTCGTTTTGGTCGATGAGACGGCGCACGGCGCGCGCGGTGATTTTGACCATGCGACCGTCGGCGCGCCATTCGAAAATCTCATCGAGCGGCGTCGGCGCTTGCACCACCACGACTTTTCCGGGCGCGCTTTGCTGAGATTGCGGGGTCGAAAGCGCTTCGACCGGCGCGGCGGGAGGCGCGATTTTGGCTTCGAGCGCGGCGACTTTGCGGCGCTCTTCTTCGAGCAACCCCCCGGCGTGGCGGAGTTGCTTTTTGAAACGGCGGTTTTCCAGGTCGAGCGTTTCGTGATCGCGTTCGAGCGCGCGGAGCTTGCGATTTTGGCGCTCGAAACTCTTTTTCAGTTCGTCCAATTCGCTTTGCAAGCGTTTTTGCGCGGCGGAGTTCTTCTTTTCCAGGCTTTGCAGCGCGTTTTTTTCGCGTTTTTGAATGGTTTCCAACTCGGTTTTCTGGCGCGCGACGGTCGCCATGAAATTCTCATTGGCATCGAGCATTTTTTCCAGCATTTCCGCGCGCCGCGCCTCGCGCGCCTCGGCCTCTTCGCAGCGCGTTTTCCAAGCCGCCGCGTCATCCACAGCGGGCAAAAGTTCGGCGATTTCCGGCGGCGCGGACGCGTTTTCGGCTTCTATTTCGGGCGTTTCGTCCGGGGATTCTTCGATGAGACGCACGATTTCGGCGGGGTCTTCCATCCAGCGAAACAGCGTGACGAGGGTGCGCGGTTTGGCGGCGACAGCGAGGCCCGCAATGGTCGCTTCGAAGCCGAATTTTTTGATCCATGAGGGCAACTGCTCGCGGATTTCGACGCCATCATCAACGCTTTGCGCGAGCGCGATGATGGGCGGTGGCGGCGAGCCGAGCGCCCAAATCATCAACAAAATGTAGATTTCGGCGGGATTTTTTTGAAGCCATTGCAAAAGCCGCGCGCGCACCACGGGTTGGCGAATGATGCCGGGCGTGCGCTGAAAACCGCGCGTTGCGACCGCCAAAACCTCTTTGCGCTCGTCGCCGGACAGGTATTGCCACAGCGATTTCGCGGGCGCGCTGGCCAGCAAGTAGGCCATGACCGGCGCGGGAAACTGGCGCGCCATCCAGATTTGCGTGCCCGCGACGCGCGCCATTTCGTGTCCCGTCGCGGTTTTTTTGGCGCTGTCGGGAATGCGCTCGAAAAACTCGCGGTTGTAAGCGTCCCAGTCGAAAAACGGGAAATCGGGCAACCCGTCGTCGTTGGCGTCAAGGGCCGAAACCGGGTCGGGCGGCGCGGTTTTGAGCGCGGGAGTTTGGAGAATCGCCGCGAAAAACGAGCCGTCGAAGAGTTGCTGCGGAGCGTGTTCGGGCATAAAAATACTCTTGAGGCTGGGCGAATGAATCCGCAGCCAGAAAAAGCCGTCAACCTGCGTTGACGAAATCCCGCAGGAACTCAGTCGCGTAACAGCAGGATTTCGTCGGCGTAGGCCGACGGCTTTTTCTGGCTGCGAATTCATTCGCCCGGAGTCTTCAACGCCTCACCCATAGATTTTGGCGTAAAGTGCGTTTTGCGCGGCGAGCATTTCCGAATAAATCGCGTGATTTTGGGAGTCTGGCTCCAATTGCGCGCCGCGCTCGAAGGCCGCATTTTTCGCGTCGTCCAAAACGCCCAGACTTTCCAGCGCCAGAAGCGCCGCGCCGCGCGCCGAGGCTTCGCTTTCCAGACTTTGCGTCAAATGGGCGCCAATCGCGTCACAAACAATCGGCTGCCAGAGCGGGACTTTTTCCAGCGCACCGCCCGAAAACACGATTTCGGCATTGGGCGCGAGTTGGAGCAGTTCGCCCGCAATCGCCGCAAAACGCAGCGCCGCGCCTTCGAAAACCGCGCGCATCATGGTTTCGGCGTCGGAATTCAGGCTTGCGCCTTCCAAAACGAAACGCGCGTTGCCATTCCACAGCGGCGCGCGTTCGCCCGCCAGAAACGGCAAAATCGTCAGTCCATGCGCGCCAACTTCCATGTTTTCAATGCGATTTTGCCAGCCGTCTTTCAAAGCCAGATTATCGCGCGCCCACGCCAGAACATTGCCCGCATTGGAGAGCGCGCCGCCGACAATCGAGCGATTCCCATCGACGCGATAGCGCCACAAACCGCGCGGCGCGGCGCCCTCGAAATCGCGCAAGACCACGCGCAACGCGCCCGAAGTTCCGGCGTTGAGACCGATTTTGCTTTCATCCGCGCAGCCGCTGCCGAGGTTGGAACACGCGCCATCGCCGATTGCCGGAAACCATTTGGCATTCGTCAGACGCGGAAAACGCGCCGCGATTTCCGGCTTTAACCGCGCGAAATCGCCCGCGTCGCACAGTGCGGGGATTTGGGCGCGCTCAATCGGCAAATGTGAGAGCATTTCCGCGTCGAAAGCGGCCTCGTTTTGCGCGAAAAGCCCGGTTCCCGACGCCATCGACAAACTCATGCGCGCCTCGCCGCACCATTTCTGGCGCAGATATTCGCCGAATCCGAGCCATTTTGCAGCGTTTTTCTCGAAAAGTTCGGGCGAATTATCGCGCAGCCACAGCAACTTCGCGGGCCAATACGAAGTATGAAAAACGCAGCCCAAACGCGCGTGCGACGCGAATTCATCCAGCAAAGCGCGCAAAACCGGCACATAAGCGGCGGCGCGATTGTCGGCCCAACTCAAAACGGGGGTGAGCGCTTGTCCTTCGCTATCGACCGCCAGAAGTGAGTGCCAGAAACACGAAATCGCTATCGCCGCGACTTCGCCTTCAAGCGTTTTGAGCAAATTTTCCAGACACTTCGCCGTCAAATCGAGCAGAAAATCGGCATCGACTTCGACGCCGCCGTCATGTGTCGTGGTCTGTTCGTAAGCGATTTGCGCCGCTTCGCCGACTTTGCGGCCCTGAAAATCGAAAGCGATGGCGCGGGTGGACGAAGTGCCGATATCGAGCGCGATGATGAGTTGAAACATAAAGATAAGGAAATTATTCACCGCAGAGGCGCAGAGGCGCAGAGATTTTTGAGAAATTTCTCTTGATTTTCTCCGCGTCTCTGCGCCTCTGCGGTGAATTAAACTGCGTCCCATGTCTCCATCTCACCGCAAATACTCCAAAATCGTCATCGACGGCGTGGATCGCGCCGCCTCGCGCGCCATGCTCTTCGCGCTCGATTTCACGCCCGAAGATTTTCAGAAAAACCAGATCGGCATCTGCTCGACGTGGAATATGGTCACGCCGTGCAATATGCACATCGACAAACTCGCCGAAGAAGCGGCGCGCGGCGTCGATGAAAACGGCGGCAAAGCGCAGATTTTCAACACCATCGGCATCTCCGATGGCATCTCGATGGGCACCGAAGGCATGAAATACAGCCTGGTTTCGCGCGAAGTCATTGCCGATTCGATTGAAGTCGTCGCGGGCTGCGAAGGACACGACGGCATCGTCGCCATTGGCGGCTGCGACAAGAATATGCCCGGCTGTTTGATCGGTTTGGCGCGCCTCAATCGCCCCAGTTTGTTCGTTTATGGCGGCACGATTTTGCCCGGATGCCTCGCCGGGCGCGGCTGCGATTGGGAAGACCCGACGCAAACCAAACTCGACATCGTTTCGGTTTTCGAAGCCGTCGGCCAGCACGCGGGCGACCAGATTACCGACGAAGAACTCAAGAAAATCGAGGAAAACGCGATTCCCGGCGCGGGCAGTTGCGGCGGAATGTATACGGCGAACACGATGGCGAGCGCGATTGAAGCGATGGGCATGAGCTTGCCCGGTTCGAGCGGCCAAATCGCGGTTTCGCCCGACAAAAAGCACGATTGTTACAGCGCGGGCGCGGCGGTTTTGAATCTCATCGAAAAGAACATCCTGCCGCGCGACATTATGACGCGCGAGGCTTTCGAGAATGCGATTACGGTCGTGATCGCGCTCGGCGGCTCGACCAACGCGGTTTTGCATCTCTTGGCGATGGCGCACGCCGCCGAAGTCGAAATGACCATCGACGATTTCACCCGCATTGGCGCCAAAGTGCCGGTTTTGGCCGATTTAAAGCCGTCGGGCAAATATTCGATGGCCGAACTTTCGCGCATCGGCGGGATTCAGCCGCTGATGAAGATGCTTTTGGCGCAGGGACTTTTGCACGGCGATTGTTTGACCGTGACTGGAAAAACTCTCGCCGAAAACTTGGCGGAGATCGCCGAATATCCCGAAAAGCAGTCGATTGTGCGCGACTTCGCCAATCCCATCAAAGCCGAATCGCATCTGGTGATTTTCTACGGCAATCTGGCGCCGACCGGCGCGGTCGGCAAGATTTCTGGCAAAGAAGGTCTCGATTTCACCGGTTCAGCGCGCGTTTTCGAGGGCGAAGAGCTGTGTCTGAGCGCGATTCTCGACGGCACGGTGCAGGCGGGCGACGTTTTGGTGATTCGCAGCGAAGGGCCGAAAGGCGGGCCGGGAATGCGCGAAATGCTCTCGCCGACGAGCGCGATTATGGGCAAAGGACTGGGGAAAACCGTCGCTTTGATCACCGACGGGCGTTTTTCGGGCGGAAGTCACGGTTTCGTGGTCGGCCACATCACGCCCGAAGCGTTCGAGGGCGGCCCGATTGCGCTCGTGCAAAACGGCGACACCATCACTATTTCGGCGGAAAAGCGCGAGATTACGCTCGGCATCTCGGATGCGGAAATGGAGCGCCGCAAAGCGCATTGGAAACCGATGGAAGCGCGTTACAAGCGCGGAGTTTTGGCGAAATACGCGGCGCAGGTGTCGAGCGCGAGCCGGGGCGCGGTGACGGATTGAAACGCAAGTTGAATGATGACCGGTTCCCTCTCCGGTAATCCGGGGAGGGTTAGGGAGGGGTCTCACGCAGAGGAGTTTCAATTTGAATCTGTTCAGACTGGAAAACCTTCGCGTGAGACCCCTCCCTAACCCTCCCCGGATTACCGGAGAGGGAACCGGTCATTTCCCCCCCAACACATCATGCCAAACCAACTCTTTTACGGCGACAATCTCGAAGTGATGCGCCGTCATCTCAAGGATGAATCGGTTGACCTCTGCTACATTGATCCCCCGTTCAACTCCAACCGGGACTACTTCCAGATTTACAACAACATCGGCGGAGAAGACCGCGCGCAAGCGCAGGCCTTCACCGACACCTGGACGTGGGACACCGAAGCGAACGAGGCCATTGCCGAAATCCTCAGCGGCAAAGACGGGCGCTTTCCCGCCCAGACCATCGCCCTCATCGGCGGTCTCAAGGCGGTTTTGCAAGAAGGCGCGCTCCTCGCCTACATCGTCTCCATGACGCTCCGTGTCACCGAAATTCACCGCGTCCTCAAACCGTCGGGCAGTTTCTATTTGCACTGCGACCCCACCGCCAGCCACTATCTCAAACTCGTCTTAGATTCCATCTTCGTCACCCAAGGCGGAGATTTTAAAAGTGAAATCATTTGGAAAAGGTCAAGCGCACACAATGACGCGAAACAAGGGCGAAAGCAATACGGGAATATTCACGACGTTATTTTCTTTTACACAAAGTCGAAAGAATATATTTGGAACACGCAACACACCCAATACGACGACGACTACGTTCGCAAAACCTATAACTTCACTGATTCAGATGGAAGGCGTTGGAAATCCAGTGATATGACGGGGCCAGGTGGAGCAGCAAAGGGTAATCCTCAATATGAGTTTCTTGGAATTACCCGTTATTGGCGCTTTTCTAAAATCAATATGCAAAAGCTATATGATGAAGGTCGGATTCATCAAGCCACGCCCGACGCTGTTCCAAGAATGAAGCATTATTTAGATGAAATGAGCGGAGTGGCTTTGCAAGATGTTTGGACGGATGTTCAGCCTATCTCAGCGCGCGCTGCTGAACGTCTCGGCTACCCGACGCAAAAGCCTGAAGCGTTGCTGGAACGCATCATCGCGGCGAGTTCTAACGAGGGCGACGTGGTTTTGGATGCTTATTGCGGGTGCGGCACCACCATCGCCGTCGCGCAACGCCTCAAACGCCATTGGATCGGCATCGACATCACTTACCAATCCATCGGCGTGATTATGAAACGATTTATCGACATGGACGCCCGCAGCGTCGGCGAAAAAATCGTCGATGGGATCGTGTTGAACGGCATTCCCAAAGATATGGATTCGGCGCGCGCCCTGACCCAGAAAACCGGCGACAAAACCCGCAAAGAGTTCGAGAAATGGGCGGTTTTGACCTATTCGCGGCATCAGGCGGTCATCAACGCCAAAAAAGGCGCCGATGGCGGCGTCGATGGGATGCAATTTTTTCCCGTCGCCTTCGGCTCGGACGAGATCGGCAAAGTGCTCTATCAAGTCAAATCGGGATTGGTCGGACGCAAAGACATCGCGCAGTTGCGCGGCGATATGCTCTCGCAAGGCGCGCAACTCGGCGTGTTTTTGACCTTGCAAGAACCGACCGAACCGATGCGCCTCGAAGCCGCAAAAGCCGGCAGTTACGAGTTGCAACTGATGAAATTAACTCTCCCCGTCATCACGATTGCGACGGTGCGGGAACTGATTGAGGAACGCGCGGTTTTGACGATTCCGGTGTCGCATCTGGTGAACAAGACGGCGAGCGCGGTCAAAGTGTTGGAAACGCAGACGGTTTTGGATTTGAGCGGTGAGTGACCTCGCGTTTTTGACCTCGCGTTTCTTCCCGGCCTTAGAATCATTGAAAAGTGTCGGCGAATGAATTGGCCGTGACGGATTAGGTTTCAGCGTTTTTCCCCACCCTAACCCTCCCCACAAGTGGAGAGGGAACCGGTCATAAAAGCGCGGCCTGCAAATTTTGGGAAACGCAAGGCTGACCGGTTCCCTCTCCACTTGTGGGGAGGGTTAGGGTGGGGAAA
>JAABUN010000869.1_pt1 | contig 73932 bp, 71 predicted proteins | sample 5559311 | NCBI WGS metagenome assembly JAABUN01 (sample SAMN10711877, study PRJNA513370) | rock metagenome | isolation source: Antarctica rocks | place: Antarctica: Victoria Land, Siegfried Peak sud | reverse complement strand
GGCTTCCAGCGAGCGTCGTCGAGCCTAAACCCGTCCCGACCGGATTTGACGGTATGTCGCGCGTCAAAACCTGCGACCAAGTGTCGAAACGCGCTTCAAGACTGCCTTCGCCCGTCGGATTCATCGTGCCTTTGGTCGTGTGCGTCAGCATCGTGCCAACCCTGTCGCTTTCGTCGAGTTCGTAGCCCGCGTCGTTGCTCATCGGCTTTGATAGAGCGAACACCAAAACGATTGGCAGGCACATCAGCATAAGGCGCGCCGCCGCGCTTTGCACGCTTTTCGCGCCGGTTAAAAACAAAATCGCGGCTGACAGCAGCAGACCGAAAATCGAAGTGCGCTGTCCGGTGAAAGCAATCATAACGAACAGCAGGGCGGCGGTGGCGAACCACAAAATGCGTTTATTTCCTTCGTCGCGGCACATTCCCAAACCGATGGCGATTGTGCAGCCGATTTGAATGTAGCGTCCCCATTCTTCCGAGTTATTGAAAGTCGCCAGCGCGCGCTGAACGTTAAAAACGGCGATTGAATTGTAAAGGTCTGTGTTGTCAATCCAGTATTTCTCGAAATACGGGTAGCCGAAAAGCAGTTGATAAACGCCGTAGAGCGACGCGACTAAACCGATGACGACGATTATACGCAGCATTCTCGGAACGAAATCTTCATTAACCGTCTGCCCGAAATAAAACCAAGCCATCGGGACGAGATAAAATAAAGCGCCCGTAAAACCGACGAACAAGCCGCCTTGCAGCGGGTTGAAAATCTGGACAAAGCAGATTGCCGCCAGCGCCGTCGTCCAGCCGGCAAGCGGCGTCAGCCGGATTATCTCCAATTTGTGCCGGAACAGAATTATCAAAAAGGCGCAGAGCGTAACGACGGGCGCGAGCAGATGAATCGGCTCGGTTTGCGAATAAGGCACAAAAATGTATTGCGCGCGGCGCAGAAAACCGCGAAACGGCTCGAAAATCATCACCGCCGTCAAACCCGCTTCGAGACTGATTAAAAGCGGCGCGAGCATCGCCCACAACACGCCGCCGAGCAACGCCACGCGCAGAAGATTTTCGCCAGCCGCCGCCGCAATCGCCGCGAAAATCGCCATCGCCTGCGTCGGAACAAGCCACAAAAAAGGCGAGCGCCGCGCCGCTCGTCTCTTTATCTGCATCGTGTTTAGCGCTTGAATGCGGCTACTCATTTTTTTTATATATTTAAGCCGCGCCGCGCGAAGTCAGGACAGCCGGAACGGTTTTCAGCAAAATCGTCCAATCGAGTAACAACGACCAATGGTCGATATATTCCAAATCCAGTTTCATCCATTGTTCAAAACTGAGATTGCTTCGCCCGGAAACCTGCCATAGACAAGTCAGACCGGGACGCACGCTGAAGCGGCGTTTCTGCCACGATTGCTCGACCTTCAGCGCGTCGCGTATCGAGAGCGGGCGCGGTCCGACGATGCTCATATCGCCGAGCAGAACATTGATTAGCTGCGGCAACTCGTCGAGACTGTATTTGCGCAAAAAGCGCCCGACCGGAGTAATACGCGGGTCTTTGACGATTTTAAAGATAGGTCCTTCTTTTTCGTTTAGATGCTCGATGTCTTTAAGGCGCGCTTCGGCGTCGGGAATCATCGTGCGAAATTTGAGCATCCGAAAACGCCGCTTGTTAAAACCCATCCGCTCCTGCACGAAGAAAATCGGGCTGCCGGGCGCATCGAATTTGATAGCGGCGGCGACAATAATTAAAATCGGCGCGGAAAAAACAAGCAAAACGAGCGAGCCGACCAAATCAAACAGCCGTTTGACTTCGGTGCGCCAGCCGAACGGCGGCGCGCTGTGAAAGAAAAGCACCGACTCGCCTTCAAATTCGAGCGGCTGACAGCGCGATAGGTTGTGCTGGAAAAAATCGGAAAGCAGATGAATGCCGATGCCTTGTTCTTCGAGCAGATTGATGATGCTTTCGATTTCCGCGTAATGCGATTTTATCGGCAGCGCGACAGCCACGTCGTCAATCGCTTCGCGCGCGACGATTTCCGGCAAATCTTCGAGACCGCCGAGCCATTTCGCGCCCGCCAGACTGCGCTTGCTGTAAGTCAAATCGCTGTCGACAAATCCGAGCAGTCGATAACCCAAATCGCGTCGGTGCGAAAGCAGCTCGGCAAACTGCTCGCCGCGCGCGCCGCCGCCGACGATTAATATCGTTTTCAAATATTGCCCGCGCCGCCGCATTCGCCGCAAAAATGTGCGCGAAACGTATCGGACGCCGCCGCACAGCAAAAATGTCAAAGCCCAAAAAGTGAAAACCGCCCGCAGATGCACGGTTTCCCATCCACCCAACTGCGCGGCAACCAACAACGCCGCCGAACATAATAAAGTAGTTTGCGCGACTTCTCTTAATTCGCCGCGAAAACTTCGCAGGCGATGCGAGCGATACAAGCCGCGAAGATTGAAAATGACGTGCCACGCAATCATCAGCAAGCCGCACAAAACCGCGTTGCCCAATTTAACGCGCGTCGAGAGAAAATCGACCGAATAACCGACCGCGTCCAACTGCGACTGCGGCGCGTTATTGATTATTTCGGTCGCCAGCAGCGCCGCCGGCAAGAGCGATAAATCCGCCGCTTTGAGAGCCAGTATCGAAAGTTGTCCCTGCGGTATGGTCATATAAAAAACCGATAATGAACAAAAGAAATGCTTTTTGTTCGCTGAAATCGACTAATTTTTTTGCGTCGCGCGCTGAAATATCGAGCTGAAAATAGACGGCAGATTTATCAACCTGACATAGCGTTCGACTTTGGTAATCGTGTTGCGCGGAACAAGAATCATATCGCCGGATTCGAGCGCGAAATCGTTTTCCAAATCACCCGTTTTTTTAATGCCTTTCAAATTCAACAGCTTAACTTCCGCCGTTTCCGAGTTGATTTTCCGATATACGAGTATCTGCGAAGCCTTCGCCGTGTCTTTGAAACCGCCCGCGAGCATTACGGCTTGCAGCGCCGTCATATCCTGATTCATCTCGAATCTGCCGGGCAAAGCGACTTCGCCGGAGACGACGAAAAACGGTTTTTGAAATTCTCTGAGCAGCAGATTTACTTCCGGGTCTTTCAGGCGCTTGACGGCGTTTTCAAGAATTTTTTGCCGCGCCTGTTCAACCGTTAAACCGCTGACTTTCATTTCGCCGACGATTTCCAGCATCACGAAACCGTCCGGCTGAATCGTTACCGTCTGATTGAATTCCGGCGTGTAGCGATAAACGACATTAACCACGTCGCCCGGATTAAGCCGGTAACGATTGACCGTCGGCGTTTTTAACTGCGGCGCTTCCGAAGAAATTTGTTTTGCCGCCGATTCGGGCGAAACGTCTTGAGCCGCGGTAGAAAAAGTGAAAATGAAAAGCGAACCGATTGTTAAAAATAATTCTCGAAAATTCATCGTAAAACCTCGACTACAATCTTTTGTAAAGCCAGTTAGGAACGGTATATTGCCGTTTGTTCAAAACGAAACCGAGTAATTCGGCGTTTGCCGATTCAATCGCGTCGCGCGCGTTCTGAATTTGCTCGCGTCGCGTCGCGTCGGCTTCGACGACAATCATTACGCCGTCGGTTTCGGGCGCTAAAAACGTCGCTTCGTCCGAGACGTTCAGCGCCGGACAATCGAGCAGAACGTAATCGAAGGCAAAGCGCAAAGTTTGCAGATTGCTGAACGAAATCGCCAAATCGCTGCCGTGATGCGTCTGCAAACTCATATCGTCGCCGCTCGAAACATCGACAATTTCTTCTTCGGGCGGCAAGCTCCAGAGGTTTGCGACGTTTGTCTGAAAACAATGCCGCTCGACGGTGTTGAATTGCAGCATATTCAAGCGCGCCAAGCGCCGCGCGTCCGCAATCAAAGTGCGTTTGCCGATTTTCCGCGCCAGCTCGACGCCGAACGACTGCGCCACGTAGCTGACGCCTTCGCCGCTCTCCGCCGACGTGAAAGCGGCGACGAAGCATTTGCCCGGACGCCTGCCTTTTTTCTGTGCGCCGTTCAGAAACGGTTGCAAATGTTGCTGCATAAAAAATCCTCTTTTAAATTGCGGAAACACGCGCGATAGTCGAGTGTGTTTTCTAATAATTGCGTCCTTATTTCGCGCGGGCTTCCGCATTAAATTTTCAACCGTGTCAGTTTTAATTTCTCGTGTAAGCCGCTCGATTTCCGATGTCCAAAAATTCAACCGTATAATCTTCGCCCGAGTTTGAACCGAAAAAATCCTCGTCCGGCGGCGGCTCTCGAAATTCAAGATTTGGTTGACGGTTATGCTTTGAAGCGAGCGGCATCGTCGCCAGCACCGGAACTCCGGCGAAGGCTTGAAGCTCGCGCGGCGTGTGAACGGTTTCGCGGAAAAATTCGGCGGTTATCGCGCTGCCGAAGCCGAGCAGCAAACCCATTCCGAGACCTAATAAAACCGTCAGCGGACGATTGGTTTTATACGGAACGCGCGGCACGGTCGGCGCTTCGGCAATCGATACGTTCGAGATTTTCTGCTTGTCGAGTTCGTCCGAGATGCGCGATTCTTCCTGTTTCTGCGCGTAAAGCTGGTAAGTGTCGTCGGCTTGTTTGACTTGTCTGGACAAATCGTCGTGCTGTGTCGTTGCGCCGCCGAGCTTTTCGAGTTCGTCTTTGTATTGGCGAACCTGCGCGCTTAAATTGTCGCGCAGCGCGAAGCGTCCGACCTGCTCGACTTTCGCTTTGGTCAATTCGCTTTCGAGCGATTGGCGGAGCGGGTTGAGGTCTGAAGCCTGCTCGCTGTAAGTGGTCTGCGCGGCTTTTGCGAGCGCCGCTTCGGTCGTCCGAATCTGCTCCTCAACTTCTTTGACAAGCCGGTCTTCGGGCTGAAATTTTGCGAGAAGCTGCGTGCGCCGGTTGCGCAGTTCGACAAGCATCGTGTTGAAACGCTCGACCGAATCTTGATTCGGAATAACGCGCTTTTGCGTCGAAATGCGGTTTTCCGTTTTACCGAGCTGACTTTCGATTTCGGCAATGCGCCGGTCTGTTTCTTTTATCGCGCCGTTTAAATCGTTCCAGCGCGCCTGCGTTTCGGTGAATTTGCTCAAGCCCAACTCTTTCTGCTGGCTGATTGAAACGACGTTTTTCCTTTTTTGAAAAGACGACAATTTGTTTTCCGACGCGCGCAAATCTTTTTCATACTGGTCGGCTTGGGTTTTGAAAAAATCGGAAGTTCCGGGCGGACGATGCAGCCTGATGTGTTTGTCGAGATATAAATTCGCCAGTTGGCTCAGCACGGCGGCGGCGACTTCCGGCGATTTCGACGTGTAATCGACTTCGATGATGCTGGCTTTTTTGACCGGCGCAATCAGCAAATCTTTTTCCAGTTTGTAGACGGCTCGCTCAATGTCCTGCTCGGTCGGTTCGGGGACTGTTTCGCTTCGCGCGAGATTAGTATTTCTGACAACTTGCTCGAGCAAATCGCGGCTTTTCAACAATTCGATTTCCGACAAAATCTGCGATTCCGAAGTTTCGCTCTGGTCGGCGGAAACGCCCGTTTTCTCCGCCGTAACGGGCGCTTCGGCGCGAATGTTCTTGACCAGTATTTTCATCCGCGACTCATACTGGTCGGGCATCGCAAACGCGAGTATCGAAGCGGCGACTGCTGTCGTCAAAAAAGTAAGGAGAATCAGCCACTTCCGGCGAAAAACGACGACTGCGACATCGCGCAAACTTAGAGTTTGAGTTTTTTTAATGCTGTTGGAATCCTTTTTCATTCACACAAGTGAAAGCACTAAAGATTAGGATTTTCCACAAAAACGATTTTTTTGGTTAATATCGATAAGAGATTGAAGCTGTTAAGCTCAAAAAGGTTGTGACAATGCGCAAATCCCGTTACGCCATCAGACGCACCGCCGCCGGGCTTGGCTTTTTCACGCTTGTCCCGATTGCTTATGATAAAAAAATTATCGAATATGTCGGCTTGATTTTAACGAAAAAGGCGGCAAATACTTGATGAAGCTCGACGAAGATTACACTATTGACGGCAGCCCGCGCAGCAACGCCGCCCGTTATATCAATCATTCGTGCCAGCCGAACGCCAAAGCATACAGAACCGGCGCGCGTGTTTGGATTTGGTCAATCAAGGCTATCGAAGCCGGTGAAGAAATCACGTATGATTACGGCAAAAAGTATTTTGATGAACAAATAAAATTCAAAGGCTGCAAGTGTGCCGAATGCGTTAAAAAATCTAAAAAGGAAAAATCCGTATCGGCGTAGTTTATGCAGCTATATTTTCGGTGAATCAAACGGAGTTTGAACTAAAAGTTATGAAAAAATTGACTGAAATCGAAATTTGCAAGCCGCTTTTGAGCAAGCCGGCAAAAGAAGGAAAGAGGCAAGTTAAGGTAACTTGCCTTATTAGAATTTTATTATGATTGAGCATTGGCGGGAGCATTGCTGCATATCGAGAAATAGTATCTTTTATGTTAAAGCCGGTTGATGAGTTTGCCGGCTAAAATCTTCATCTTTTGAATTCTTATCTGCTCCTTTTCCGCGCCCCCGATACTGATTCTAATAATGTTGTTTTTCTTCAGCACGTAAAGGGCGAGCGTTATCTGATTGCCCGCCAGAAATGCTTCGTCGCCGAGGTTGAATACTCTTACTACTACGTTTGATCTTTTTTCATTTATCTTATTTTCTTCCGTTTTGCTATTTTCATTTTTAATTACAGCGCCGGAATGAAAAATTCCTTTCCAGAAACCGAGCAAATTCGCTTTTTCGGGTTGCTTGGGGCTGGCTTGCGTAACCTGAACGCTTATTGATTTCGCATAAGTCGTCAGTTGATAAAAGCATTGGGTTATCAGCCGGTTATCAAACGTTTGCGAGTTGCTTTTAATTTCTTTGACCGGCTCTTTTTGTATAGCCTCAACTTCCTCTCTTGTGATGAGCGAGCAATTGTTGAGTTTTGTATTCGAGTCATTTGTCTGAGCCTGCGCCGTGCAGCTTATCAAAATCAAGGAAATTAAGGAATAAAGCAACGGAGTAAAGTTTTTTTTATACATAAACAGAATTTTTTATAATTGCTATTTTGCCGGTTAATTCGTAAAGCCGGTTTTTATGAAATCACCTTCACGATTGGCGCGATAAGCGAACAATCGTGAAGGTGATGATTTCAGCCAAATAGAAACAGCGTCGCTGCGGTTTCTTTAAGTTTTATCTCTAGGGCGTGCCGTAGCACGGAACGTTGAGATTGCCGATTAATCGATATGACGCCGCAGTATACGGGTTGAGCGAACCGAGTATGCTGGTTGTATCAATCGCCAAGGTTGAAAGCACGGTTTGGTTTCCGTTGCCGGCGAAAGTTCTTGCAGTTATTTTACCGACCAGGTCGCCCGGTTTCGGGTCGCCGATTAACGCCGGATCCACGCGGATTGTTATGACGCCGACGCTGTTGCTGGTAGCATCGAATTTACCGTCGGTTGCACCGATTCTGTTCGGCGTGCTGGTATTGGCAGGCACAGCCTCCACAGTTGTAACCGTTCCATACTCAAACGTGGGGGCTGCAGTCGTCGCGTCAGTGTTCATTCCGACATAATACGTGCCGGTGAATTGCGCGACGGGAATGTTAGCCGATCTAAACGGATAGTTCCAGAGTATTCTATACTGTCTGTCTGGCTTCAGTACCTTATCGCGGATGTTCAACTTGAAAACCAGCTTTCTTGTTGTCGGGTCGAAATAAGGCTCGGTTAATGAAACTTTCAATATATCGAGGTCTGCGTTAACCGGGTCGCCTTTTTCGTCTAAAGCCGGGTCGGTTACTACTCTTAAAGCATAACAAGCATCACCGACTACTTTAGAGACTGCTTCATTCGTGCCTGCTGAACTTCCTAAGGCGTTAACCGGCGTAACTTTATAGTTATAAGTCGTATTTGGGTCAGCCGTCGCATCGTCGTAACTTCTTTGAGTACCCGAAACAGTTGCCAATTGAGTAAATGCTCCGGTCGCCGTCCGACGGAATATAAAGTAATCGGTTATCGGCGAGCCGCCGTCATCGGATTGAGACCAGGTCAGACGAGCAACGCCGCCGTTGCGACCAACAGTAAGAAAAGGCTCGCCCGGCACGGTTGTTATTGTCGCTGCCGAATCCATATTCGCGAACAGACCAAGACCGCCGGTTTGGCGCGCAATTGCCGCTATTGCCGTATAAGAATTTCCTTTCGCCCTGTCCGAAGTTTGAACGCACGCCGGACCCGTGCAGCCGTCGGCATAACCGACTACTACGCGACCGTTTTTGTCTACGTCCATACCCATAAAGTCGAGCAGATTGCGATGCGGAGGCGAGCCGCCGCCCAGATGGATGCCGTTGCGCTGGATAGGATCGTTCGGCGTGGCGTCAACCGTGTGCCAGGATACGCCGCCGTCGTAGGTAGTGGCAATATAAAGATGCCACACGCCCGGGAAAGCTCTGTCGCTTCCGTTTCCGGGAGTTGTCGAACCCATAAAGGAAAAGGCGGCGCGGTCGTTATCGCCGGCTATCGTTCTCGGGAAAGCAACGTTGACGATGCCCAAGCTCGCGCCGACATCCGAAAAGTTTTTCCAGCTACGACCCTGGTCATCCGACACGGCAACGACCGGTTTCGTGTTGCCAGCTGAATATCCGAAGTAAATTCTGCCGCCTTTCGCAGTCGCAACCGACGGGTCGCTGCTTGAAGGGGTGCTGCCGGGAACATTGCGAATATTCCAAGTCACGCCGTTATCTTCCGAAACTACTACGGCTTGTTCCACGCCGCATTTTTTATTCGGCAAATAAGCCGTGCCGTCGGGTCCAACTTTGATATGCCCGTGTAAGCCTCCGCACTGAGTCTCGTAGACTGGAATTGCCGATGAGAAAGTTCGCCCGCCGTCAAAGCTGACAGCGCAGGTCGCAGCAGCAAGATCCTGCCCGCAGTAATAAACCGTGTTGGGATAAATCGGATTCGACGTAAGAGGACTATGAGGTGGTCCGCCGCCGCCGATCGTTTGGTGATCGACGCCCGAATCGGGATAGCCGCCTGAACTAATCGTGTAGGTATCTCCGTCGTTATCGGTGGTAGAGGTCAAACTGCCCGTTCCCGCCAATTGAGCAGGAAAGGTTCGTCCGGGACCGGGATTTAAATTATCGTGACCGTGGTCGGTGAACAGTATCGGGTCAAGGCTGGTAATCGCAGTCGGAGCGGTTTTATCTTCCCAAAGGGCTGTCGGCGAAGAAGGCGAAGCATCGTTGAAAGTTACGCGAAAAGTCGTCAGACCCGATTGAAACATTACTCGATTGGTTCTCCAGTTGACGCCGATTGACGGTTCGCCCGCATCAGTTCCCCTGCCGGTCATATTATTCAAAAGGGCTTGGGGCGTTTCAAAATTCTGGTAGCGCGGCGCAGTTCCGGTCGCCTGTGTTGCCGGAGCAATGCCGCCTGTGGTTGGCGTCGCCGCAGTTGCAACGGTCGCCGATCCGCTATATTGGTCGGCTGCGGTTGCCGCAAAATAAACCACATGCACGACAAAATCGCCCGTGCCGGTAGAGCTCGGGTCAAGGTTCACAGCCTCGGAAGTGGTAGGTCCAGCAGCAGATTTTGCAACGAGCGGACCGGATAATGTTCCTTTGTGAACAAACAGATCATAGTCACTGCTGGGTGACACCCACGAGATTTTAACATTAGCTACCTTGCCTGCCCAATCAGAGGGGGTGCCGGCAAGCGTTAGCGTGAAGGTGTCGCAGTCAACTCCTTCTTTACAAGAAGCTTCATCCATTGATGCGCCGCCTGTAGCCGTTCCCTTCCAGTTAACCGGCGCGGTCGCCGTCGGCGCGAGCGTTCCGGACATAGGGCTGGATGCGTTGACCGTATATAAAGGGAGTGCGCACACTACCGCAATCAATACAGCCGCGCAAAACAGCGCCAATCGCGTTTTGGCATTCAACTGCCAGTGCTTATATCTTGTCTTTCTCATTTTTGTTTTTGTCCTTATCCTTAATTATTTATTTTACTAACACTAAAATTAACCAAAATATGCCGTATAAAAACTTTAATTATTCAGAAATATATGACGAATGAAATAATAAATACAGAATTAAAGATAAATCGTAAGACAGTCAGTATCGCATCTGACAAAAACTTTTAAAAATTAAGCCCGGAAATAAAATTTCCTGCCATTGTAATCGAATTAACTTAATATGTAAAGAAATTGGCGACGCGACTGAAAATTAAATTCTCGTTAATTGACCTTGACGGCTTATAAAATTATTCGTCCGCAAGATTTTTTCGGATTTAAATACAAAAATTTCAGGCTGAATTTATTTAATACTATTGCCCGCCGTTTCAAATAAACTGTGATTTAACTTCATTAAATTAAGGTATTTGACTTTTTTAACTGCGGGCAAAAACAAAAGCAAAATAAACTTCTGGCAAATCTTGCTTCATTAGACATCTACCCGCGCTTTCGAGTTGCCTGAAAAATTTTAGAATAAAGATTTTTTTTCAAACGAATTTTAACGCCGAAATAATCTCCGCGCTTTCTCCGGCGTTAAAGACGCTGACGACAAAATATAGAAGCGGCGGGAGACAATCATTTTCGGCTGCAAAGTTTATGCGACAGCCGAAAAATAACGACTGCGTTTTCACAATAGGCAAAAAACTTGTATCTTGAATTTTTGAAGTTTAGGAAAAGCGTTTTCGCCGCGCGCCGCATCGGAAAGTCTTATTCAATCAATTTATGTCCGTATTGGCGGAAAAATATCTCAAAATACTGACCGCCTTCGTTAGTTTAAAAAAATCGTGGTCGTTAATTTGGGCGTCGGGTAAAAACTGGGTCGCCGCGCAGATTTTATTAAGCATTATTCGCGGCATTCTGCCCGCAGCTCTTGTTTATCTGACCAAACAGTTCGTCGATAATCTGGTTTTAACCATCAATTTGCCCGGAGATTTTTCAAAAATTATTGTTATCGGCGCGCTGCTCGGCGGCATGATGCTTTTGTCGGAGCTTTTGAACAACCTCAGTCAAACGGCGTATGCGGCGCACGCCGAAAAACTGCAGGATTATATTTTCGCGCTCATTCACGAAAAATCCGTCAAAGCCGATTTAGCGTTTTACGAGCAAGCCGAATTCTACGACCAGCTTCACCGCGCGGGCAACGAAGCGCGCTATCGCCCCGTAGAGTTGACCGGACAGCTCGGCAGTCTGCTGCAAAGCTGTATTACTTTGGGCGCGATGAGCTTGCTGCTTTTGCAATACGGCGTCTGGCTGCCGCTCGTTTTAATCGTCAGCACGCTGCCCGCAATCTACGTGATTTTAAATTCTTCGCTGCGGTTGTATGATTGGCAGCGGCGAAAGACGGCGCAGGAACGACGCGCAAATTATTACAATCAGGTGTTGACAGGCAGCGAAAACGCAGCCGAATTGCGTCTTTTCGGTCTGGGCGATTATTTCCGGCAAAAATACGGAGAGCTGCGCGTAACCTTACGAAAACAACGTCTGCAACTAGCAATCAAACAGCGAATCGCGGAGCTTTTCGCAACTTTAGCCGCTTTGATACTGACGCTCCTTGTTTTCGTCTGGATGATTTGGCGCGTTCTCAAAGGCTTCGGAACGCTCGGCGATTTGGTGCTTTTTTATCAAATCTTTAATCTCGGTCAAAATTTGATACGCGATTTTCTGCAAAACATCGGCAGAATTTACGCCAACAGTTTGTTTATGAACGACCTTTTCGAGTTTCTGGCGTTAGAGGCGAAAGTCGTTAGCCCCGAAAATCCCGTTGCGTTTCCGCAAAAACTCGAAGTCGGCATAACGTTTGAAAACGTAACTTTCGGCTATCAGACCAGCAAACGCTTTGCCTTGAAAAATTTCGATTTGTTTATTCCAGCCGGAAAAATCGTGGCAATCGTCGGCTCGAACGGCGCGGGAAAAAGCACGCTTTTAAAACTTTTGTGTCGCTTCTACGACGTTGAGAAGGGAAAAATCAAATTCGACGGCATCAATATCAAAGAGTTTTCCTTAGAAGATTTGCGGCGAAAAATCACTGTTCTTTTTCAGACGCCGGTTCATTACAGCGTAACGGCGCGGCAAAACATCGCTTTCGGAAACGTCGCCGGAGAAAACGACGAAGGTGAAATATCAAGCGCGGCAGAAGATGCGGGCGCTGACGAAATCATCGAACGACTGCCGAAAAAATACGAGCAGATTTTAGGAAATTGGTTTAAAGAAGGAACGGAATTGAGCGTCGGCGAGTGGCAGCGAGTCGCTCTGGCGCGGGCATTTTTACGCGCAGCGCCGCTTATTCTTCTGGACGAGCCGACCAGCGCGATGGATTCTTGGGCGGAAACCGAATGGCTGAAAAGATTTTTGCGAAAATCTCAAAACCATACGGTCGTCATAATCACGCACCGCTTTACGACGGCGAAGCAGGCGGACTTAATTTATGTAATGGAAAAAGGCGAAATCGTCGAATCGGGCAGCCACGAAGAACTTTTGCTGCAAAACGGACTTTACGCCGAATCGTGGCACGAGCAGATGAAAACCATCGATAAAAATGATTAGTTCAAAACCGCAAAATCCGCTTGTTTCGATTGTCGTTCCGTTTCTAAATCGGGAAAAATTTCTGGGCGAAACAATCGAAAGCGTCGAGGCGCAAGGCTGTGAAAATTGGGAACTGATTCTTGTCGACGACGGCTCGACCGACAAAAGCCGTCTCATCGCCGAACAATGGATTGAAAAATATCCCGAAAAGATTTTTTTATTTGAACACGAACATTGCCAAACTCGCGGCGCGAGCGCGGCGCGCAATCTCGGACTTCGCCACGCGCGCGGAAAATACGTTGTCTTTCTCGATTCGGACGACGTTTTTTTGCCGGACGCGCTTGAATGGCAGCTAAATAATTTCAAAATTTGCCCCGAAGCCGATGCCTCTTGCGGAGCTTTGCGTTTCTGGTATTCGTGGACGGGCGCGAACTTCGGCGGGCGCGAACGCGATTTTGAAGTTAATCTCGGATTGGAAAACGATAAATTATATTTGCCGCCGTCGCTGCTGATTCACAATTTGCGGTCGGGCGGACGCAAGCCCGGAATCAACTGCGTGATGGTTCGCAAAGATTTCATCGAGCGCGTCGGCGCGTTTGAAGACGATTACCTGCACGTCGGCGAAGACCAAATTTTTTGGGCAAAAGTCAGTCTCAACGGTAAAATTTTCGTAACCGGCAAATGTCTCGCCAAATACCGACAGCACGCCGATTCGAGTTGCGGCAAAGCAATGGCGAGCGGCGACGACGAGCCGTCGAGATGGGGAATGTTTTTGAATTGGCTGGAAAATTATCTGATTCAAGAAAAAATAGCGGATAAAAATCTGTTCAAAGCGATGGAAAATTTCCGGCGTGAATCTCGTTTTCAAAAAAAATTCAGCCGATTGAAAAGAATTTACTGCCGCGTCTTTCCGCTTTACGCTCGCTACTGGGTGCGCGACCGCATAACCGATTGGCGCGCAAGGCGAAACGGGCGAAATTAACGTGGTCGTCCCATCGGCATAAAAAGCGAATCAATCATTTTCGTTTGCAGAAGACGCTTCGAGTATTTGATTTTATCGCCGACGCGCTCGCGCATTTTCAAATGCGTTTTCGCCATTTTCATTCCCGCAAATTTGTTGTTTTCCTCAAAAAGCGTATTTTTCAATGCGGCGGTCAAAAATTTTACTTCGCCGTCCCGTTCAATCTCACGCCGGATTTCGTCGGGCAGAGAGCATTTCAAAACGTCGCTCGCCAGCAGAAGACCGAGCCGCAACATCCGCAAACTGCCGAATCGCCGCGCCAGCTCGAACGCCGCGCTCCAATCGATTTCGTTTGTTTCGATTAGCTTGCCGATGTCGCAAATCCACGCGAGCCGCTTCCAGAAATGCTTTGAGCCGTGCGCCGTTGCGACGACGAGCGCGTCGGCGGCGTTCAAGGTCGGCACGGATTTTCCATACAGAAAAACGTTTTCGGCGCGCGCGAAAAGTTTTTCCGTCTCGAAATCAAAGGCGAAAAACGATTCGAGCAAGTGCCAGTGAATTTCGACTAAAGTTTTGTTTTCGCCGAAAACGAACGGATATTCGTAATAATATTTCAAAACGGCTTTTTCCTCTTTCGCCGTTAATTTCCAACCCGGTTCGCCGCCGTTCTCGACAATCAAGCGTTTAACGAACGGAAAATCTTTTTTTCTAATCAGCAAATCCAAATCGGTGAATTGTCTTAAAGAAACGTCTTTATAAGCAAAAGCGGCGAGCGCCGCGCCTTTGTAAGCGATAAAAGGCACATCATTCATCCTGAAAAGCTCGCCGAGCTTGAGCAGATGCAAAGTTTTTCCGAGATTTTTCGCGGCGAGTTTCCGGCAGCGCGTCCGAATTTCTTCAAAAAATTCGGCGGGAACGTAAGCCGAATAATTTTCGAGATTTTGAAAAACGAGCGGCACGACTTTGTGTTTCTCCGCCATTTGAAGAAAGTTTTGCCAGTCAATCGGCTTTTGTAAAATCGCTTCGATTTCTTCGCGCGCGTCCGCTTGAAGCAGCGCGACGACAAGTTGATTTTCCCGTTTCATTTTCAAAAATAGTAGCACGAATTTTACTTGAAAGCGGCAAGGTGTTACTTTTTTTGAATTATTATGATTGAACTGATTTCGCCCGCCGGCGGAAAGCTCGTCGATTTAATCGTTCCGCCGGACGAGCGCGGCGAATCGGCGAAATACGCCGGAACTTTGCGCTCGATTCAACTCACAAAACGAAACGCCTGCGATTTGGAATTGCTCGCCGTCGGCGGATTTTCGCCGCTCGAACAATTTATGAGCGAAGTCGATTATAAATGCGTTCTGGACGAAATGCGTTTGTCGGACGGCACGATTTTTCCGATTCCCGTTACGCTTTCGGTCGACGATTCTTTCAAAATCGGAGAAACCGTCGTCCTGCGCAGCGAGAGCAACGAAATTCTCGCCCTTTTGGAAATCGAAGAAATTTATTGCTGGGACAAAGAAGAATTTGCCGAAAAAGTTTTATCGACGAAAGATTCGCGTCATCCGCTGGTTGCGGAAATTCAGGAATGGGGAAAATTTAACTTGTCGGGCAAGCTGCGCGTTTTACGACTGCCTAAACATTTCGACAATCAAACTTTTCGTTTGACGCCGCACGAAACGCGCGAGCAATTAAAGAAATTCGGCAACCGGCGCGTGATAGCTTTTCAAACCCGCAACCCGCTGCACCGCGCGCACGAAGAAATGATGAAGCGGGCGATGCGTGAAACGGACGGAATTTTGTTTCTGCATCCGGTCGTCGGAATGACGAAGGCGGGCGACATCAGCCATTTTTTTCGCGTGCGGACTTATAAAGTTCTAGCGGAAAATTACTTTCCCGAAAATCAAATTTTTTTATCGCTCCTGCCGCTTGCAATGCGTCTTGCCGGAGCGCGCGAAGCGGTTTGGCACGCGCTTGTGCGCCGCAATTACGGCGCGAATTATTTTATCGTCGGGCGCGACCACGCAAGTCCCGGTCTCGATTCAAACGGAAATCCCTTTTATTCGCCGCTCGAAGCGCAGGCGCTCGCCAAGAAATTCGGCGCGGAACTCGGCGTCGAAATTCTGTGTTTCGACGAATTGGTTTATCTTTCGGACGAAAATCGTTTCGAGGAAAAAAGCAAAATTTCGCCCGAATCAAAAATTTTATCGCTGTCGGGAACGCAGGTTCGTGAAGAATATTTAAAAAAAGGCAAATCGCTGCCCGAATGGTTCACGCGCCCCGAAGTCGCCGAAATTCTCGCCGAAAGTTTTCCGGCGCGCGAGCGGCAAGGCGTTTGTTTGTGGTTCACGGGTTTGAGCGGCGCGGGAAAATCGACGACAGCCGAAATTTTGACCACATTGCTGCTTGAAAAGGGACGGCAAAATACTTTGCTTGACGGCGATGTCGTGCGGACTAATTTATCGAAAGGTTTGGGTTTCAGCCGCGAAGACCGCGACGCGAACGTCCGGCGCATCGGCTTTGTCGCCTCTGAAATCGTGCGTTACGGCGGCGTTGCCGTCTGCGCCGCCGTCAGCCCGTATCTTTCGACCAGAGACGAAGTGCGAAACCTTGTCGGCGGCGAAAATTTCGTCGAGATTTTCGTTTCGACGCCGCTTGAAATTTGCGAGAAACGTGATACAAAAGGTTTATACGCGCAGGCGAGACGCGGCGAAATAAAAAACTTTACCGGCATTTCCGATGCTTACGAGCCGCCGACGCGCGCCGAGATAACTATCGATTCGGCAAACGTTTCGCCCGAAGAAAACGCGCGGCGAATTTTGTCGCATCTGATTGAAAAGGGATTCGTGCGCGAAAAATGACAAACTGAATATGATTCAAATAACGCAAAGCGGTTTAACTGTTTCCCAAGATTTGCAAATCAACGCGCTCGAAGCCGAATTTGCCGAGAATAACTGCGTTGTTTTGCCGCAACTAATTGAAAAAGACTTGGTCGGAAAAATTCTGAAAAATTTAGAAAAAGCCGCTTTTCACGAAAACAAGCATTTCGGGCGCGGCGAAGGCGGCGACGGCGGCGAAGAATTTGCATCCGACGAGACTATCGACGGAAACGAACTGGCGCTTCATCAAATTCACTTGCTTTTGAACGGCGGAAAATTTTTGCGGGTTGTCGGAAAAATTACCGGCTGCGCTGATTCAATTAAAGGCTTCGGCGGGCGAATTTACCGCAGTCTGCCGCGCGCCGCTCATCATCTCGACTGGCACGACGACGCCGAAGATAAAACAAGATTAATCGGAATCAGCGTCAACTTGAGCGAACAGCCGTTTGAAGGCGGCGTTTTTCAAATTCGCAATCGCCGCACCGGAAAGATTTTTCGTGAAGTCGGCTGCTTAAATTCGGGCGACGCGCATATTTTTCGCATCTCACCCGACTTGCAGCATCGCGTTACAAAACTCGAAGGCGGCGCGGCGCGGACGATGGCGAGCGGCTGGTTCGTTTCCGAACGTGGTTATTTGTTCGACTTGAAAAATCGAAATAAAAAAGCCGCCGCGTAATTTTTTTTTGACACAAAAAATGATTCAGCTTTCAAATAATGGACTGCGTTTTGAAGACGCGCAAATCGAAGAAGCGCGGCGCGAATACGCCGGGACGAACTGCGTTTTTCTGCCGCAGTTTCTGTCTCAAACGATTCACGCGCGCCTGCTCGAAAAGCTCGCGGCGACGCGCTTTTTGACGAAGTTTGAAGCGGACGGCGACAGCGAATTCGGCAAAGTATTGTTTGTGCCGCCAAACGAACCCGTAATTTTTATGTTTCATCTGCTGCTGAATAATCCGAATCTTTTTGAACTGGTGCGGCGAATTACCGATTGCGCTCGAATCGGTAACTTCAGCGGACGGATTCATCGAAGTCAGGCAGGCGGAAAGCACGAAATCGACTGGCACGGCGACAACGCCGATTACCGGCTCGTCGGCTTGACGCTCAATCTCGGAACGGAAAGATTTGCGGGCGGCGAGTTTCAACTGCGCGAGAAAAATTCCGAAAAAATCATTCGCCGCATCGGGCAAACCGAAGCGGGCGACGCCTTTATCTTTCGCATCTCGCCGGATTTGCAGCACTGTCTGACGGCTTTGAACGCGGGAACGCGTACGGTCGGCGTCGGCTGGTTTCGCTCCGAACCGGACTTTAAGACGTTTGCTAAAAACTATTTTCAATCTTTTTAAAAATTCTAAAAATTAAAAATATGACTCTCAACAAAGCGGAAGCCGGAAAAATCGCGCTGCAATCATTTTTAGCGAACACGAAGCTCGCGCCCGACGAAACGGAAAAACTTTTTCAAAAGGCTTGTTCGATTGATTACTGGCGCGCGCTTAATCCGCAGTTGACGGTTTGCGAGAATCTGGATTTTTCCCGTTTTGAAATCAGCCCGATTAGCGCCGAAGAAAATCAAAGGCTGTCGGAAAAGCTCGCGCGCGAAGGATATTTCCAAACCGCGCCGTTAATCGATAAAACGGTTGTCGGGCGAATGCGCGAAGGCATAGAAACGCTGCGGGCGGAAGGCTGGCACGAGCTTTGCGCTTTTGTCTACGACGAATTCTGGCAGGTTACGCGCACCGCTTCGCTCGTAAAGTTTCTGCGCGGCGCGCTCGGTGAAAATTTCAAAGCGATGCCGCACGTCGTTCTCCATTACGTTCACGCCGAAACGGGCGCGGGCTGGAGTCCGCACGTCGATTTTTCCGAACGCGAAAACCGTTTCACCGTTTGGTTTGCGCTCGGCGCGGCGACGCTCGAAAACGGTTGTATGCACGTCATTCCAAAACATCGAGTATCGGACGAGCTTTTGGAAAAATGGATGAAAACCGAAACGCTCAATCACCGCGAAGCGTGCCGTCTTTTACAGGCGAGCCGCGCGTTGCCGGTCGAAGCCGGAGCGGTTCTCGGATGGGAACGGGACGTTATTCATTGGGGCGGGTTTTCAAGCAAAATGGCTGAACCGCGAATCAGTTTGTCGGTAGTTTATCTTCGTGAAAACGTCGCGCCGCACGAAGACGAAATACCGTTACTGTCGCCGAAAAAAATACCGACTTTCGCGCAGCGATTACTGGCGGTCGGAAAGGCTTTCAACTATTACAGCATTCACGTTCTGGCTTTGCGAAAATACGGCGAATTAAGCCGCAAACTTGTTGCCGAGTTTAAGGAACGAGCCGTTGCGGAAACTTTATCCGATTGATTTTTAAGCGGTTCTCTGATAAAAACTAACGAAAAACACACTTGAATCTATATTACGATTTATGACGAATACATCTTTACCCAAACAGGTCAAAGTTTCCGACAGCGTTCTTTTTCAGGAAATTAGCGGCGAAGGCGTTTTGCTGAATATGGAGAGCGAGCAGTATTTCGGTCTCGACGAAATAGGCGCGCGCTTCTGGCAGCTTTTGTCGGAAAACGGCGATACGTCGGCGGCGCTCGAAACCATTCGCGCCGAATATGATGTCGAGCGGGAAACACTTAATCGGGATTTGGCGAATTTGATTGACGAGTTAAAAAACGAAAAGCTGCTGTTTGTCGAGGAATAAGTGAAAAATATATTTCGACAATTCAGAGGCTTGAGCCATTCGGACAAACTGCGGTTTCTCGCAATTATATTTTTCGTGCCGGTTGTAAAATTTGGTCTGAAAATTTTCGGCTTTAACCGCACGGCTGATTTGTTGAAAAAGACTTTGCCGCCCGACGAGGCGAGCGAAGAAAAAGCGGCGAAAGAATTTGCGCGGCATCACGATTTACTAAAACTTTTTTACCGCATTTATCCATACGACGGGCTTTGTCTTCCGGTGGCGCTGGTTTTCTGGTGGCTGCTCAAAAGAGAAGGCGTTATAACGGATTTGCATTTCGGAATGCGAAAAAAAGGCGCGGGGCTTTCGGCTCATTCCTGGATTGAATATAAAGGCGTTGCTCTAGAGGGCAACGGCGATGTTAAAAAAAGATACGCAAGCCTTGAAATTTCGCTTATGTCGGTATATGATTGACGCCATACGTTTACATCGAAGAAAGCAGATACTAAATTTAAATTAAAATAGAGAGGAAAATGATGAAAAAAGAAAATCTTGATTTAATTGGCGGAAAAGTCTCAACGCGCGAATCTGCGGCAGGTAAAGAAAGAAAGGCTTATGCCGCTCCGACATTGCGTCATTACGGCAGCTTGACTGAATTGGTTCAAGCTAATCCCAACCGAGGAGCGGACGGCGGCAATCTGATGCCTGACTGCACGCTCAGTTAATTTATTGTAAGAAAAAAAGGCATTACTCTAACTACCGAAAACAATGTTAGAGATAGATTTAAGAGTTTTGAAACTCCGCTGATAAATGTATATGGTTAAGCAAACTCGGTAATTGTCCGACAAAATTAATTTAAGCTAAAACAATGGAGAAAAAAATGGAGAACGAAATCCTTGAATCGGTCGAAGAAAAAGGTTCGACGCGCGAAGTTATTGCAAATACAGAAAGAAAGGCTTATACCGCTTCAAGATTGCGCCATTACGGCAGTTTGACCGAACTTGTTCAGACAAATCCGAACAGGGGAGCCGACGGCGGTGTGGGAGACTGCACGCTCAGTTAAATTTTTTGCGGAAACAAGGTAATGAAAGACCAGCCTCAATTCGTTTCATCACCTTGTTTTTTGAAATGCCTTACGAATGTCTGCTATTTACGGTATTTTTAGTTTTCACGCAGATAGCGTCGATAACAATAACATCGCTTTGATGACCGAATCGTCGGATTGCCGCAATCGACGAAGCATTTCAATTCAGCGTATCCAAACTGCGGTTTTAGCGCAGGAAAATCCCGGCACACTTTCCGAATCATCCGGCGAAACATTTCTCTTCAGCGATGTCGGCGGCAATCTGACAATCGTTGCCGACGCGCGCCTTGACAACCGAACGGAGCTTTTTCAAAAACTCGGAATTTCAATTGCCGACGAGAAAGATTTAGCCGACGAACAATTGATTTTGTCGGCTTACCGAAAATGGGGCGACGAGTGCGTCGAACAACTTCTGGGAAATTTCGCGTTTGCCGTTTTGGATAAACAGCGGAAACGACTTTTTCTGGCGCGCGACCATTTAGGCGCAAAATCTTTATTCTATTATTCGGATGGGGAAAAATTCGTCTTTGCGAGCAAGCCGAAAGCGATTTTAGGCGTTCCGGGAATCGAAAATCGCGTCAACCGAAACAAACTTGCCCCTTTTGCCGTCCGCGAAGCAAACTCCTTGTTCTGGGAAGAGTCTTGGTTTGAAAACATCTTTCCCGTAATGGCGGGAACGTGTTTGACCGTTGAAGCAAAAGGCATTCGCAAACGCAAATACTGGGAACCGCAGCTCGAAAAAAAACTTCCTTTTAAGCGCGAAGAAGAAATTCTCGAAGCATTTCAAAGTTTAATATTCGAAGTTGTCGGCAACAATCTGCGCGGCGAGTTTCCGGTAACGGCATTGCTCAGCGGCGGGCTTGATTCTTCGGCAATCGTCAGCGTGGCGGCGAAAATACTTGAAAAGCAAAACCGGCAGCTTCACACGCTTTCCGCCGTGCTGCCTGCCGCAAATGACGAATCGCTCGAAGACGAAAGTTTTTTCATCAACCATTTTCAAACTTTTCCGAATGTTTCGATAAATTATGTTACCGCCGCCGGGAAAGGTCCGTTCGACAACATTGAAAAATTAGTCTGGCAAAACGACACGCCGCAAATTACTTCGCGCCACTATCTTTATACGGCTTTCGGCGAATGCGCCCGAAAAAACGGTTCGCGCGTGATTTTGGACGGCGGCGGCGGCGAACTCGGCGCGACTTTTCACGGCACGGGCTGTTATGCCGAAATGTTTTTGCGGCTTCGCTGGGTCGCTCTGGCGCGAGAATTGGCATTGCGCGAAAAATTAGGCGGCGAATCGGTTAAATACAATCTGCGGGCAAATGTTCTGAATCCGTTCGTGCCTGATTTTCTGCGCCGGAATAAACACCGTCAAACTCAACGCAATTTTTTTGCGGCGGAAGGCTGCCCGCTACAAGCCTCTTTGGCGGCGGATTTGATTAAGCTGATTAAATCGAAGACCGATAGTTTTAATCGTTCCAATCAGCTTTCGCCTTTTCATCGCGTTAATCAGCACAAACTTATCGGCACGGTGCAGAGGAAAAGGACGACGATATACGGCGGAGATGTTGAATATACTTTTCCTTTAATGGACAAAAGATTAGTGGAATTTAGTTTAGCCGCGCCTTATAATCTAAAGGTAAAAAACGGTTATCAGCGTTATTTGATACGAGCCGGGCTGGATAAAATACTTCCGCCCGCGATTCAATGGCGCACGTCGAAAGGAGCTTTTTCGCCCGATTACTTTCGCCGCTACAACGCTCAACGCAGGCAAGCCGTAGATTTTCTTTCAGACATCGCTGCGAACGACCCGATTCGACAGGTCGTCGATGTCGAAAAAATAAAGGAATGGGCGAAACTTCCCGTTCCCGTCAGCGACGAAAACACTTTTGCCGCCCGCGCCGCAAGAGATTTCGTGCCGGACGCCGTTTATTTGATTTACTTTTTGCGCCGTTTCAGCGACTTTCAAATTTAGAATGAGTTTTCACTATAAAATTTACGGTCTGCAAGTGGCGAGTTCGCGCCCGATAAACCTGCTCGACGAGCGGCAGAATCGGGGCGAAGAAACAGATTTGTTTGTTCGTTGGTCGAGCGCGAAAAGCGAAACGCCGGACGAGTCTCTCAAATGGGAGCGAATTTTAACGAACGACCTCAAGCGGAGAAAAGGAATATCTTTGTGGACGAGCGAAACGGCAAACGGAGTTTATACGAAACTTCGCTTTATGACCGAGCTTTCGCACATCGATTTTTTACTTGACGGCGCGAAAAAAAATCTCTGGATAACACACGACCGCGACGAAGCCGAAAGCGATTTGGATTCTTATTTCGTCGGACCGGCTTTAGGCAGTTTGCTGCGCCTTCTCGGAACAATTTGCCTGCACGCGAGCGCGGTCAACGTCGGCGAAAAAGCGGTGGTTTTTCTCGGCAAAAAAAGAGGCGGAAAATCGACGACCGCCGCCGGATTTCACCGACTCGGTTACCGGGTTCTCTCCGACGATATTGCCGTTATCAAAAAGCGCGATGACAATTATTTTATCGAGTCCGGCTACTGGAAAATACGCCTGCGTCCGAAGCCCGCTGCCGCGCTTTTTCAAACCGGAGTCGAGCAGATGCCTACTGTCTACAAACACCGCGACAGTCGTTATTTGTCTTTGGAAAAGGAAAACGATTTTTCCAGAGATTCGCTGCCGCTCGCCGCGATTTATCTTTTAGGAGAAATAAACGAAGGCGACACGACGCCGTTCGTCGAGCCGATTGAGCCGTCGGAAAGGGTCGTCAAATTAACCGAAAATACTTTCGGAAGCTACGTTATCAATCAGAAGCTGCGCGGCGAGGAATTCGCGCTTTTAGCCGCGCTCGCCAAAAAAACGCCGTTTCGACGCCTGATGTTCGGACACGATTTGCGAACCATTGACTTGCAATGTCAAACCGTCGTCGAAGATTTGCGGAATTTAACCGAATAAAGATGCAGATAAACTTTGCCGAACTGCTCGCGCCTTTAGCCTTAGAGGAATTTTTCCGCATCTACTGGGAAAAAAAATTTCTGCACCTGCGGCAAAGCAAAACCGATTATTTTGAGCGTGTCGTCAATCTAAAAGCGATTGACGATTACCTGACGAGAGTTGATTTATCTCCTTTAGTTTTGCGTTTAACTCTCAATGGCGCGGATGTCGCGCCGGTAAATTGGACTGAAGAAGAACGACTGCTCGACGGACGCATCAAGCCGGTCGTCAACAACGAAAAGGTTTTCTCGCATTTTACAAAAGGCGCGACCGTTATCATCAACGCCGCGCAAAAAGGCATTCCGAGCCTTGCAAAAGCCTGCCGCGAACTCGAACGGGAACTGAAAATCTCTCTGCAATCGAACATTTACATTACGCCGCCCGACTCGCAGGGTTTTACCGCGCATTACGACCCGCACGATATAATTTCGCTGCAAATCGCGGGAACAAAAAACTGGCGCATCTACGATTCGGGCGAAAATCTGCCGACAAAAGTTCGACCTTTCCGCCAAAAGCCGAAACTGCTTTGCGAATTTCAAAGACAGCCCGGCGATTTGCTTTACATACCGCGCGGAGTCGTTCACGAAGCGTTTTCATCGGAAGTTTCGACCGTTCACGTCAACTTCTCGTTCAAACCGCGCTACGGTTTTCATCTGCTGGAAGATTTAAGAGCGCTGGCTGAAGAAGAAAACGTGTTTTTCAGAAAAATTATCCCGCACGGTTTTGCAAGCGAAAAGGAAAAGTCGGAATACGCCGCAGATTTCGCGCGCGAGTTAAGCGATTTAATCGACGGATACGCGCCCGAAAAATTACTTGAAAGACAGCGGGAAAAGTTCGCCGAAAAACAGCAAATCAATTTTCAAAATCGTCTTGCCGATTTACTGGACGCCGAAAAATTAAATTTAAATTCGATAATATCGCGGCGCGGTGAAATGACTTTTACCGTCAAACGAAATGGCGGCGAAACGGCGATTAAATTTGGAAAACGTGAAATAATTATTCCCAAATTTATCGAGCCGGAAGTTTTTCTCAAAGACGAATCGTTCGCCGTCGGCAACGTTAAAGGTTTGATAACCGCGCGCGGCAAAATCGAATTGATAAAACAATTTGTCGAAGCCGGATTTCTGAAAATAGAAAATCTTTAATGACAAAAACCGAAACATTCGTGGTTTTTATTTTAGCCGTCTGGCTCGCGTTAAGCGTTTTGTATCCGTTATTTAACCGCCAGCTAGGAGACTACACGCTGCGCTGGGATATTTTTCGATGGCTTTCGGCTTACCAGCTTTTTTCCGATACGCCGCGCCGTTTCAGGTTGTTCTACCGCGATAGATTGGAGAACGAAACGACGAGCGAATGGAAGGAAATCGCGTTGACCGTTCGTCCGAAATGGTTTCACGCCTTCTGGTTTCCCGAAGATTTGCCCGTCTCGAACATACGATTTGTCGTTGACGAGATGGTCAGATTTCTTGAAACGAAACGAAATTCGCCCGCGTTTGAAAAATTTTCCGAGCGTTTTATTTTCCGCGCTCTTTGGCGATTCGTGCTTCGTCAGCCGGCGGCTGGCGACAATGCGGACACGCGGCAATTTAAGATTGAAGAAATCGGCGGACTCCTAACGAGCGACAGCGGACGCGAGCATTTCGTTTCGGAATTTTACAATTGATGATTTTCCACCTCGAAGCCGTGCAGGCGATTGAATGGACGACGCGGCTTGTCGCCTTTTATGTCTTGCTCGACGCGGCGGAAAAGCTTCGCAACTTCAGAGAATTTGCCGACAGCGGCGTTTTTAACTGGACGGATTTGCGCGAACACCTTTTTTTTCAACGCCGTTCAAACCTCGCGCGCCGGATTTTCGACGCACTGTTCGCCCGCCGAATATGGCTCGCGGCGCAGGTTCTGCGGGCTTTGTGCGCGGCGCATCTGCTCTTTTCGCCCGAACGAAGTTTGACCGGCGGCGTTGAAATAATAATTTTATTCGTAGTCGGCTCGCTCTCCAATCTTCGTATGACGCCATATGAAGCGGAAACGGAAAATCGCTTTTCTCTAACGATAATTGGCGCTTTGATGCTGCGCCAACTGGAGCCGACTCCGTTTATCGACCAAATTTGCCTGTGGTTCATCGCGCTGCAGCTCTGTCTTTCGTATGCGACGGCGGGAATCGTCAAGTTATTAAACGAAGGCTGGCGCGGCGGAAACGGTTTATTTAACGTCGTCAACGCGTCGAGTCTGGCAAGATACGGCGAGATTGCCCGTTTTTTTTCGCGGCATCGCGCTCTGGCGAGAAATCTGACGTGGCTTTCCGTCGCCGTCGAGTGCGCGTTTCCGCTCGTTTTGTTCGTCGGCAAGCCGTATTTTTGGGCGTTTTTGGCTTGGGGTTTGCTCTTTCATTTTCTCAACGCCGTCGCGCTCGGATTGAACAAATTCTTTTGGGCTTGGATTGGCGCGTATCCGGCGCTAATCTTTGTTGCGGGGAAATAAACGAAAGGGCAGGTTAAAGTTATTTTCAATATCAAAGCGATGCCGCAAAGAATTTATAATTTATAAACTCGCCCGAACTATTAGAAAATGATTTGGAGTTTATTTCGGGCGAGCGCCGATTATCAGCTATTTTCTTGCCGCGCGACAACAATTACTGCCGGTAAAATTCGATGATTTTTTACGAATGTTTTTTTTTCCTGATGCTCGGAATTCTGTTGCTGACGACCGTTCGCGGCAGAGACGCTTTTCCTTTTTCGCATTATCCGATGTTTTCCGATTTGCACGATGTCGGCGGCATCAGAGTTTTTCGGCTGGCGCTCGAAAAACAAAACGGAGAAATCCTTTGGTGGCGCTCCGAATTTTATCGTTATCCGGAAATTGTCGGCAGAAAACTGAAACAGTCTTTTCAGGCAGCGGACGGTTCTGAAAAAACAGATGTTTTTGTTTTACTCGAGAGAAAAAAATATCTGGCGGAAGTGCTGCGCCTGATTGAAATCGAAGAAGGCGGCTTTGAAAGCTACCGCGCCTTTCACATCGTCGAGCGGCGCGTTCGTCAAACTGCGGGTGCGCCGGAAATCGCCGACAAAACGATTGCCGTAATTCCTTTCAAGGAAATAAGAAGTGGAATTTATTCTTGATATTTTCAAGCCCGACGCCGCCTCGCCAAACCACGTCGCAATGTTTGCCAAACTGTTCTGCGCGGCGCTTCTCGCGCAGATGCTCGTATCTTTCGGCGAACAATTGCGATATTTTAAAACACAACCGGCGCGCATCTACGGAAAACCGCTTCTTCTGCTCGGCAAATTCCGGCTGCCTTCCTTGAACGTCAGCCAGTTTGCGATTATCGGCGTTGTTCTGGTTTTGTCCTTGGTTTTTTCGCTCTTTGGATTTTACCCGCGCTTTTTTATTTTCGTCGCGCTCGTTTGTTATTTCCCTTATTTCAACTCGATTCTTTCATTATCTTACGTGCAGCGGAAAACAAATCTTCTGCCTTTCGTAATGCTCGTTCTAGTGCTTTCGCCCGCGCTCGACGCGCCGCTCGATGAACCGGCGACTTTGTGGGAATTGGTTTTGATAAAAATCGCCGTCGCGCAGATTTATTTTTCCGCCGGAGTGCAGAAACTAAGAAAATCCGGCATTCGCTGGCTCAACGGCAAAAGCCTGCAAGCCTATCTATTGGAACATTATCTTTGGAACGACAGAAAAATCGCGCTCGTCGTCGCAAGCCGCATAAGCATTTGCTCGGCTTTAAGCATCTTCACGTTAATTTTTGAATTAACCTTTTGGACGGTTATTTTTCTGCCTCAAATGACTTTTTATTTCGTCGCGGCGGCGCTGCTTTTTCACTGCGGAACGCTCTTTACAATGCGAATTAATTATCTAAAATACTTGAGTCCGGTATTAATGGTTTTTTTCACGGATGCGGCATTCTGGCTCAAGAAAATGTGCGGGCTTTAGCAACGGCTAATGAAAAAACATCTTTCAAAAGAACATCTTTTCGGCGAATTGAAACTTCGTCCCGGACTGATTCCCGTTTCGATTGACGCGGAAAATCGTCGTTTGAATTGGCTCGACGCGGAGAAATATCATTTCTACGAAGGTTTTTTCAGTAAATCGCTTCGTATGTTTTCAGCCTTGAAAAAAGGCAATCTTTCTGAATTTACAACGGATTTAACGGTTCTCGAAGACAATCGGATTTTAACCGATTACGTTTATCCAAGCGGATTTATCTTTCACGCCAGTCGCAGCGGTTCAACGCTTTTGACGAAAATCTTGGCGCGCACGCGCAAAAATTCAATAATCAGCGAAGCGCCGCCGCACAATCAAATCTGGGAATTTCTAGCCGGCGTCGAAAAAAATATTCCCGAACAAAGCGAGCGAAATAAAAGAATATATAAAAATCTGCTGCTGGCAATGGCAAGGAAAAGAGTCGCAACTCACGAGAAACATTTTATAAAATTCACTTCGTTTAATATCCGTTTCGTCGATTTTATAAAAAGCGTTTTCCCCGATGTTCCTTCGGTTTTTCTTTACCGCGCGCCGAAAAAAATATTAGCTTCGTTAAATAAAAAATCTGCCGCGTGGTCTGATTTAAAAAATCAAGAGTCGGTAAAATTCCTGCTCGGAGTTTCGCCGGAAAAAGCGGCGACCGAATTTGCCGCCCAAGCAGTTGAAAGTTTTTTTACCGGCGCGTTGAAACACGATTCGGACAAACTGAAATATCTTAATTTCGATAAACTTAACCGCGAGAACTTAACGATTGTGCTTGAATTCTTCAATGTAGAAGCCGGAGAATCGGAACTGGCGTTGATGAAATCCGAGTTTAACTATTATTCCAAGTCGGATTTTAATAAAAAGAAATTTTCCGACTCACCCGATTTGGAATTGGCAAACGATTCAAACGATGCTTTGGAGCTTCTTTTTCGCCGTCTAAAATCATCGAGACGTAACTTATTGATGTAAATAGAACCGACGCTTTTTTGTATATCCTATTGATTTGTTTGTCATAAACCCTAAAGTTAAACGCTCAAATTTTAAGTTTTCTTTTTAATAAAAATTGACTGTTTCGGCAATTGATATTCGTCGATTCGATTGCCGTTCTTATCGAATTTAGGCGCAATATCGACTTCTTGGCGCGCTTCATTCAAACTTTGATAGCTCGAACCGACCGAAGTATCGGCTAATAAATATTGAGTGTGGTGGACGACTAATAATCCGTCGTTTTTAAGACAGGCGTCAAGAAGCCGGATTTGTGTCTCAAATTTCGAGAACGGATAAATTCGCTTCAAGTTCGTAATGTTTTCGTTAATGACCTTATGCGGTGTTCTTTGCAGCACAGCCATACAAAAAATCGCATCGAACGGAGCGAGGCGTTTAATAATTTTTGTGTCCGAGCGGACAAAGGCTATTCGGTTATCGACTTCGAGTTCTCTGCATTTTGCCAGCGCCTGCGGGTTAATTTCCGCGCCGACGATAAATGCAGTCGGAAAATACTCCCGAAGCGACAGCACTTCTTCTCCGGTCGAGCAGCCGTATGATAATATTTTCAGGTCTTTTTTATCATCAAAATAATCTCTGCACGCCGCGAATAAGCGCGGGTATCGGTTCATTACGGTGTAGGTTGACAACTGTTGAAGTTTAAACGGGTATCTAAATCTTAGTAAAGACTGCTGGCGGTAATCTTCGTCAATACAAAAATTTTTGACTGAAACGAGAAAATACATCGATTTCGCGCCCTGTCGCACAAGGGGATTTGCGGAATTTTTGGAAGCCGCGAGTAAATTTCTAAGTTTGGAAATCACGCTTATATTAATATCCCGATTTAGAAGCCGCCTTAAAAAATAGTTTCTCCGCGCGCGCTCGGCTATTTAATAGGTCCGGCTTTCATACTTAACTTAGCCCACGCGCCAAATTTGTCTTTGTAGAGATAATAATCTTCATCGTATTTATTTTCCCGTTCTTTGCCGGCAAAGTTAGTAACAACAGTGTATTTGACGCGCACTGGGTACATCGTCGCTCCCGGCGGAACGCCTTCGCTTTCGTCCTTTATATTAGCTTTTCGAGTTATCCCGAACTGGATGCTTTGAAAAGCGACAGACGCCGGTTTCGTGTCGGTCGAACCGCCTTCGTTCACAGAAGAATTTGCTTGTTTTGTAAAGACTTGCTTAACAATATCTTCTGTTAAATCGTCTGAATTTTCTGAATTTGTCGACGCCTTTGTCGTGTTTGTCTTGCCGTTATCTATTAGCTGGTTTGTGTTTTTGCTATCGTCTTTGCAAGCTAATGCAAGACTGAATAACATAACGAAAACGATGCGGACGGTAAAGAGCGAAAATTGTAGTTTCATTTGATTTGTTCTCCTAAATAATTTCTTACGACACAAGCCTAATTATTAAACATCGGTTTCACGAACAAAAGCTATAAAATCCATATCAACAAACGGGCATAACTCCTGTCTTCGCGCGCAACTGCCGTAATATGCCCACGAAATTTCCGTAACGCTTTGCCGCGCTGCGTCAGGCGTATCGAGATTTCCGCGCCCCGCCTGTAAGTTGACGGCGCGCCGGATAAACTGCGTCGTCGTCCGCGCCGGCGGAGTCGCCGAACCTGTTTTGCAAATGCCGGTGTTTTCAATATCTTTCGAATTTCCAAATTCTCAATTTTGTCTTCTTCCGAGCATATCAGCGCCGACAGCCGCGACTAAAATCGAGCCTTTGATAATTTCCTGCACAAAATCGCGGATATTCAAAAGCGACATTCCGTTGTCGAGCGAAGCCATAATCAGCGCGCCGAGCAGCGCGCCGAAAATCGTGCCGCGCCCGCCGACAAGAGACGCGCCGCCGATAACGCAAGCTGCAATCGCATCGAGTTCTTTTAAAGTTCCCGCGTCCGGCGCGGCAGAACCGACGCGCGCCGTGAAAATCAGCGCGGCGATTCCCGTCAGCGCGCCGAGCAGAGCGTAGACTTTCAGGATATTGCCTTTCGTGTCAATTCCCGACAGCCGCGCCGCGTCCGCGTTGCCGCCGATGGCGTAAAGATAACGCCCAAAAGTTGTAAAATTCGTGATGAAAACTCCTAAAAGCGCGACCGCCAGCAGAATCAAAACCGGAATCGGAATGCCCGAGTAGGAATTCATCATATAGATAAACAAAACCATCGCTGCGATTGGTAAAAGCGTTTTGAGAATCTCGCCCGCGTAATTCGGCTCGCCGAGTCCGTACGATTTCTGCGTTTGAGCGCGCCGGAAAGCGATTGCCAGCACAAACAGAATCGCCGCGGCGGCGATTATCCAGCCGACTTCAGGCGGAATATACGACTGTCCGATTTGTTTGAAAATCGGGTCGGCGACCGGAACGGTTTCCGATTTTGAAATACCTTTTATCGCACCGCGCCACGCTAGAAGCCCGCCGAGAGTTACGATAAACGCCGGAATGTTGGCGTAGGCGATGAGCGTTCCGTGAAAAATCCCAATCGCCACGCCGACGGCAATCGCCAGCAGAATTGACGGGACAAGTCCGTAATTCCAGTTCGTCAGCGCGATTGCCGCGACGCCGCCCGCCAAACCCAAAACCGAGCCGACCGACAAATCAATGTTGCCCGAAACGATAACCATCAGCATTCCGACGGCGATAATTCCCGTAACCGAAGTTTGCAGCATTAGATTTGACAAATTGCGCGGCGTCAGAAAAATCGAGCCGGTCGCCCAGTGAAAATAAACCCAAATCAGCGCGAGCGCGGCAAGCATCGTGTAAGCGCGCAACGAGGAAGTTTGAAATTTAAAGCCGGTTTCTTTTATTTCGCTCATATTTCCGTTGATTTATTTTTCTATTGATTTATTGATAGCTCAAAGTTGATTTTGCTTTTTACCTTTTTTGCTTTAAATATTTCCCGTCGCCGCCGCCATCACTTTTTCCGGCGTCGCTTCGGCTTCCGAAAATTCTCCGGTCAATTTTCCTTCGTGTAGAACGAGAACTCTGTCGGACAAACCCAAAACTTCCGGCAGTTCCGACGAAACCAGCACAATCGCCAAACCCGTCGCCGCCAATTCGTTGATGTCGGCGTAAATTTCCTGTTTCGCGCCGACATCGATGCCGCGCGTCGGCTCGTCCAAGAATAAAATTTTCGGATTCGTCAAAAGCCATTTTGCCAGCACGACTTTCTGCTGGTTGCCGCCCGACAAAGTTCCGGCAACGGTCAGCGGCGAATTGGCTTTGACGCGCAAATCCTTCATTGATTTTTGCGCCGCGACGCTCTCGCTCATACGATTTGTCAGAAACGCGCCGCCGATGCGCTTCAAACCGGCAAGCGTCATATTGTTTGAAATCGTCTGTTCGAGAATCAAACCGAAACGCTTGCGGTCTTCGGTTACGAAACCGATGCCGTTTTCGATTGCTTCGGACGGAGAATCTATCGAAACTCGTCTGCCTTCGACGAAAATCTCGCTCGACGCTTTTCCCTGCCACGCGCCGAAAATCGTCATCAAAAGCTCGCTGCGCCCCGCGCCCATCAGACCGGAAATTCCCAGAACCTCGCCTTTGCGGACGTTAAAGGAAACATCGTCAACCAGTTTTTTATTGGTTTCCGCGTCGAACGCCGACAGGTTTTTGACTTCGAGCGCCGTCTCACCGAATTCGTGTCGTCGTTCGGGAAAAATATCGCCGACTTCGCGCCCGACCATCTGCGCGATGACCTTTTCGATTGATAAATCTTTCGTTTCGCTCGTTCCGACCGTTCGCCCGTCGCGCAAAACCGTGATTCTGTCGGACATTTCAAAAACTTCGCCGAGCTTGTGCGAAATGTAAATCATCCCGACGCCGCGCGATTTCAAATCGCGCAAAATGCCGAACAATGTTTCGACTTCCCGTTCGGTCAGCGCCGCCGTCGGTTCGTCCAAGACTAAAATGCGCGCGTCCTGCGACAGCGCTTTAGCAATTTCGACCAGTTGCTGCGAGCCGATTCCGAGATTTCCGACCGGCGTTTTCGGGTTTATCAGCAGATGCAAATCGTCGAGTAATTTACCGGCTTTCCGGTAAAGCTCCGTCCAATTTATCACGCCGAAACGCGACGGTTCTTTGCCGAGAAAAATGTTTTCGCCGACGGTTAATTCTTTGACGAGCGAAAGCTCTTGAAAAATAGTCGAGATTCCGGCGTTTTCGGCGTTGCGCACCGTTTTAAATTGCTTTGTCTCACCGCCGACCGAAATTTCGCCGCCGTAAGTTCCTGCCGGATAAACGCCCGACAAAATCTTCATCAAAGTAGATTTCCCTGCGCCGTTTTCCCCGACGAGCGCGTGAAATTCGCCCGCTCGCAAGTCAAGCGTTACGCCGTCAAGAGCTTTAACGCCGGGAAATTCTTTGGTGATATTCTTCATCTCCAAAAGCGGAGATTCGATTTCATCGGACATTATTAAAAATCTCTGTGTTCCACTGTGCCTTCTCCGTGTTCTCTGTGTTAAGAATTTTTTTACCACAGAAAACACGGAGAAGGCACAGAGAACTATTTATTGTTTCGGACGCTGTTCGGGCGAGACGTTTTTATAAACATCTTCCAATTTTGCGTAGCCGTCTTTAACGACCGTCTGCATCAGATTGTCTCTATCGACGACCTGAACTTCGAGCAGAATCGCGGGAATTTCTTTGCCGAGCGCGTCGTTTTTAAAAGGCGTCGTGTTCGGCAGCGATTCATTTTTCGCCAGTTTTATCGCGGCTTCGACGGCGGCGTTGGCAAGCGGAATAATCGGTTTGTAAACGGTCATCGTTTGTTTGCCTTCGGCGATTCTTTGCAGCGCCGGAAGTTCGGCGTCCTGTCCGGTTACGAGAATTTTTCCCGTCAGCTTCCTTTTTACCAGCGCGGAAATGACGCCGCCTGCCATCCCGTCGTTCGAGACGACGATTGCCTGTATGTCGTCGTTATGTTGCGTCAGCGCGTTTTCGACGAAATTGAGCGCCAGTTCCTGTCTCCAGTCGTTCATAAAGTCGCTGGCAAGGATTTTTATATTGCCACTGTCAACGGCAGGCTGCAAAACGGCGAGCTGCTCTTTCTGCATAATCTTGGCGTTGTTGTCGGTCGAAGCGCCGTAGACCATCACGTAATTGCCTTTCGGAACTTTCTGAAGGGCGTATTCGGCGATTTTTCGCCCGATGACCGGAACTTGATGCGAGATATACAAATCGATTTTGTCGGAATTTATCAAGCGGTCGTAAGAGATTACCGGCACATTTTGCGCCTTCGCCTTGTCAACCATCGAAGCGGCTTGCGTCGCGTCGTGCGGCGCGATGACGAGCGCGTCAACGCCTTGCGTCAAAAGATTGTCGACATCGTTGGTTTGCCGGTCGGCGTTATTGTCGGCAACCCTTACCAAGCATTCAACATTCATCTGCTTGCAGTGCGCTTCAAACGCTTCGCGGTCGCGCTGCCAGCGTTCCTCTCTGACAGTATCCATCGCAAAACCGATTTTCAAACGGCGGTTCGGGTCTTTGTTCGCCGCCGACGCCGCCGCGCTGCCTGCGGCGGTTTTGTTCGCGCCCTCCTCCTGCGGCGCGTTGACACAGCCCGTATATGAAAAAGCCAACGCAAACATTAAAACCGATAAAACTGTAAATTTCTGCATAAAAATTACTCCTCCTAGGTTTTTCGGGAAATTGTAAATTGTAATAACAGAACATTGTTCAAACAAAATTTCAAGTAAAACGAAACAAACTTCAGCGTATGTCGGCGCGCTCAAGCGCGAGATTGATTTCCGGTTCTCCCTAAACGAGAACCAAATTTTGCCGCTCCGCAAGTTTTCCGCGCTCAAGAGCATATCTTTCAAATCAATACCGCTAACATCCGCGTCAAACCCAGCCGGCGCGGCGGCTTTCAATAGCGGCTGAAATCTTTATCTTTTGAATTTTTAGCCAATTCTTTTCATTTTTCATTCTCTGGTTTTACGAGCGATTTTTTTAATATAAATTTGTGTTTAATAAAATCAGCACTCGTATTAAACTTGATTTTATGAATTTGCAGTTAAAGGGTCATATCGAAGCGGTCGATTGGATTTCGCCGTTTGAAATTCGCGGGCGCGTAACCGAGCTTGTCGGCTTGCTGATTCGCGCCAACGTTCCGGGGGCGCGCGTCGGCGAAGTTTGCCTCAAGCCTAACCGCAGAAAGTCGCAAGTTTATAAATTCAACCGAAAAAAAACTGCCGCAGATCGAAAGCAGCAGTTTTTTTTGCTTTTTGTAACAACTGAATTGCCTTTTTTCGCTCAATTTATCTCAAATTGTCGAGTTATGCGTCCCGTGTGAAATTCGTGCGTTTCTGATAACCTTACTGAAAAACGATTATGGGCGTTGTTCAGAGAAAATTATCAAACACATTTCAGAACTTTTTTAACTCAAAAAAATCCGGCGGCATCGTGTTAATTGTTTGCACGTTTGTTTCGTTCGCGTTCGCCAATTCGGTTTTGGGCGAAAATTATTTGAGTTTATGGCAAATGAAGGCGGGCGGCTTGAGCGTTGAGCATTGGATTAACGACGGCTTGATGGCTGTTTTCTTTTTGCTCATCGGGCTTGAACTCGAACGCGAACTTTATAACGGCGAACTCTCGAATTTCAAAAACGCGCTGCTGCCGATTTTCGCCGCGCTCGGCGGAATTGTTTTCCCTGCGCTGATACATTTTTCCTTGAACGCCGGAACTCCCGCGCAAGCCGGAATTGGGATTCCGATGGCGACCGACATTGCCTTTGCGCTTGGAGTTTTGGCAATCTTGGGAAGCCGTGTTCCCGCTTCTTTGAAAATATTTTTGACCGCTTTGGCAGTCATTGACGATTTGTGCGCGATTGTTGTCATTGCCGTTTTTTACACAGCGAAAATTTCGTTTTTGTATCTCGTCGGTGCGTTGTTGGTTTGGGTGTTGCTCTTTTCTTTGAATCGTTTTTTCAAAATAATGTCGCTCGCGCCTTATCTTATCGGCGGCGCGTTGATGTGGTTTTTGATGTTAAAGTCGGGCGTTCACGCGACGATTGCCGGAGTTCTGTTGGCGTTTGCGATTCCGTTTTCCGCCAAAGAAGACGACGCGGAATCGCCTTCGCACAAACTTGAACATTTTTTGCACAAACCCGTTGCTTTCATCATTCTGCCGATATTCGCGCTCTGCAATACGGGCATCGTCGTAGGTACGGATTGGGCGAACAGTTTAACCAGCGCGAATAGTTTAGGTATCGCGGGCGGTTTGATTTTGGGCAAACCTTTGGGCATCACGCTTTTGAGTTTTTTCGCCGTCGCCGTCGGTATTTGCCATTTACCGCTCGACTTGAATTGGCGGCACGTCGCGGGCGCGGGATTTTTGGGCGGCATCGGCTTTACGATGTCAATCTTTATCACGAATCTCGCCTTCGTCGGCGGCGCGGAAACAATCAACGTTTCGAAAATGGCTATTCTGCTGGCTTCTTTGACGGCGGGAATAATCGGTTTTTTGTGGCTCAAGTTGTTAGGCAAGCCCGAAACAACAGACCGCGATATCAATACAATGGACTTTGAATTGACAGAAGTATGAACGGCAAAAAGACGCATAACAATTCAATGGACGTGAGGGCGAAACAGCGACTTTGTTTTCACGTTGTCCGTTACCACTTTGCTTGCGTGTAATCGGTTTCGCCCCACGGCATCTCAAGCGTTATCCGTTATACGATTTCGCTTTTTCTCGGTAGAAAGCCGGCAGCTTTAAACTTTGGCGCGGTCAAAATTTCCACTGCGGAAACTTGCCGTTTCTTTCGTTTTATATTTCTTTTCCTGCTTTTTACGGTTCGCTTTGCTCTTTTCATTTTTCGCTTTGTAGCCGGATGGCGGTAGCGTTTCGTTAAAGCGTAATTTAAATATGGTCCGTATTCCGCACCATATTGAGCGCTTACCTTTGTCGTTGAAAGTCTTCGGTTTAACTACATAAAAACTGCCGTCGCTTCTTCCGGTCTGCGCCTGCGCTAAAAACAGACTGTAGCGTGTTTGAGTCGCCTGATACTGCAAAGTTTGCAGCTTGGCTTCCGTTCCGAATGCGTCTCCGGCGATTGCCGAAGTTGTTTTCGGAATTTGACGGGACGGCGTGTCAAAGAGCGTTTGACTGCTGAAAGAAGCAACATTATTTGAATTACGGTTTAGTTTCGTGCCTTGCATATTAAGTTTCTCCGTTTATCAAATTCAGTCTCAAACGTTTTTAAGTTTTTTGTCGTTATTTACGTTATCGATGATTGCCGGAAAAAGTTTCCTAAAATTTTTCCGGCGGCGTAAATAAAAATCCGAAGATTTTGAAACTCGCCGCGTAGACTTAAGAAAAACCGCCATTCTAACTTCGCATCTCAATGCACGGAACATTTTTATCCTTCCGCACATTTTATCGATTGATTTTTGAAGCTAAGGCAGCGAGACGAGAGTGCGCCGATTGTGGTAAAATTTGACGGTTATGATTACTTCTTACGAGCGCTCGGACATCATTCACATAATGAAAATGAACCGCCTTACTTTGAGCGATTCGGACACGGCGCATCTTGAATTTAACGGTCGGTTCAAAGAAAAAGATTATCAAATAACAATCCTCATTATAGAAAATTTACCCGCGCTCGTTATTAAACAAAACGGAGCTGCCCTGTTTGACGGGATGATGGAGAGCGTTGACGACTTAAAGATATTTCTCGAAGAGCGTATGTATAAATATCTCGAAGTATAAAGGATTGAGGAACATTCGTGAAAATGCCAATGATTGCTGCGAGCGGTCGCGCTAAAATCGGTCATCTGACAATTCGTGATTTGCGGCGCACGTTCTGCGATTTTTACAATTTCTTTCTTTGTTTAAGGGTTTTGACAACGTCGTTCAACCGAAAGTTTTTTGCCTGCAATAAAACCAGAAAATGGTAAATCAAATCGGCGGCTTCGGCTTTGAAAAGCTCGGGATTTTCGTCTTTCGCTTCGATAATCAGCTCGACCGCTTCTTCGCCGACTTTCTGCGCGATTTTGTTTATGCCTTTTCCAAAAAGTTTTGAAGTATAAGAATCTTCGTTCGGATTTTCTTTTCGCGCTTTAATAACGCGTTCGAGTTCAAAGAGAAAATTCTCCGTTTCGTTCGTCTCGCCGAAACAAGTATCCGCGCCCGTATGACAAATCGCGCCCGCCGGAATCGCTTTTATTAAAATCGCGTCATTGTCGCAGTCAATTAAAATCTCCTCGACGGCGAGAAAATTTCCGCTTGTTTCGCCTTTCGTCCACAACTTTTGCCGCGAGCGGCTGAAGAACGTAACTCTGCCTGTTTCTTTCGTTTTTTCAAACGATTCGCCGTTCATATAACCGAGCATCAAAACTTTTTGCGTCCGCGCGTCCTGCACGATTGCCGGAGCTAAACAATCGGGAAATTTTTCAAAATCAATTTTCATATTTTCAAATTCTGACCGGAATGTTGTTTGCCGCCAGATATTTTTTCAATTCGGGAATTTCAATTTCTCGAAAGTGAAAAACGCTTGCCGCCAGCGCCGCGTCAGCTTTTCCCGCAGAAAAAACTGCGGCGAAATGTTCTTTATTTCCCGCGCCGCCCGAAGCGATTACCGGAACATTGACGGCTTCGGAAACCGCTCGCGTCAATTCGATTTCAAACCCGTTTTTCGTGCCGTCGGCGTTCATCGATGTCAGCAGAATCTCGCCCGCGCCGAGCGCGACGCCTCGTTTCGCCCAATCAACCGCGTCTAATTCCGTTTCGATTCTGCCGCCGTTCAAAAAAACTTTCCATTCCGTTCCGTTGTGTTTCGCGTCAATCGCCAGAACGACGCATTGCGAGCCGAAATTTTTCGCCGCGTCCGCCAAAATTTGCGGATTTTTTACGGCGGAAGTGTTTATCGAAACTTTGTCCGCACCTGAAGCAAGCAGAATTTCAATATCTCCGACCGAACCGATTCCGCCGCCGACGGTGAACGGAATATTTATTTCCGCCGCGACTTGTCGGACAAGCTCGCCAAGCGTCCGGCGTTTTTCGACCGTCGCCGTAATGTCGAGAAAAACCAGTTCGTCCGCGCCCTGTTCCGAGTAAATTTTGGCGAGTTCGACCGCATCGCCCGCGTCGCGCAGATTAACGAAATTCGTTCCTTTAACCGTGCGCCCGTCTTTCACGTCGAGACACGGGATTATGCGTTTAGCTAACATTTGTCCGATTGTGAATTACGAAATGTTTCGATTCGTTAATTCATTTAATTTAATCTTTCCTTCGTAAATCGCTTTGCCGATAATGACGCCCGCGCAGCCGATTTTTTCTAACTCGAAAACGTCTTCGATGCAGCTTACGCCGCCGCTCGCAATCAATTTCAGGTCAGGTAAAGCGGAAAGAATTCGCGCGTAAAGCTCATTTGCCGAGCCTTTCAGAAGTCCGTCTTTTGAAACGTCTGTGCAAAAAACCTGCGTCGCGCCGCGCGCAAAGTAATCTTCCAGAAACGGCAGAATTTCCAAATCGGTCGCGGTTTGCCAGCCGTTAATCGCCAGTTTTTCGTCTTTCACGTCCGCGCCGAGCAGAATTTTTTCGCCGCCGTATTTTTCGAGCCAGCCGAAAAACTTTTCCGGTTCTTTAACGGCGACGCTGCCGACGCTTGCCATTTTCGCGCCCGCATCGAAAACCGATTGAATGTCGGCATTGGTTTTTATTCCGCCGCCGAAATCAACCGTCAAATTGGTGTTTGAAGCAATCAATTCTAAAACATTTAAATTTGTTACCGCGCCGTTTTTCGCGCCGTCCAAATCGACGACGTGCAGACGTTTCAAACCAGCCGCTTCAAACCCTTTCGCCGCGTCAAGCGGATTTTCGTGATAAATTTTCTTCCGCGCAAAATCGCCCTGCACAAGCCGCACGCACTTGCCGCCGATTAAATCTATCGCGGGAATTATCTCAATCATATTTCCAAAAAATTCTCTAAAATCTTCGCGCCGACCGCGCCGGATTTTTCCGCGTGAAACTGCGCGGCGTAAAAGTTTTCGTGCCGAATCGCGGCGCTGAATTTCAAGCCGTAATCGCACGCCGCAATCGTTTCCGCGCCGGTTTCGACATAAAAACTATGCACAAAATAAACAAAGGAATTTTCCCCGACACCTTTCAGCAAATCGGATTTCAAATCGAAAATATTATTCCAGCCCATTTGCGGAATTTTCAAACTATCGGATTCAAATTTTCTCACGCGATACGGCAAAATTCCCAGACATTTCGTTTCGTTTTCTTCGGACGAAGCGCACAAAAGCTGCATTCCGAGACAAATCCCCAAAACCGGCTGCGTCAAAGATTTTATTGCCTCGTCCAGATTTCTTTCGCGCAGATAATTCATCGCCGTTGACGCTTCGCCGACGCCCGGAAAAATTACTTTGTCAGCCGTTCGCAAAGTTTCCGCTTCGTCGGTCAAAACGGGCGCGACGCCCAAACGAACGAGCGCGTTTTTGACCGATTCGACGTTTCCGGCGTTGTATTTGACGATTGCAACCTTCATAAAATTCCCTTCGTGCTTGGCACATTCGAGTCGTTTATATCACGTTTGACAGCCATTTTTACCGCCTTTGCAAACGCTTTAAAAATCGCTTCGATTTTATGATGTTCGTTCGCGCCTTCGGCTTTTATGTTCAAATTACACTGCGCTTTATCGGTAAATGACTTGAAAAAATGAAAGAACATTTCGGTCGGCATTTTGCCAATCATTTCGCGCTTAAAATCCGCTTCCCAGACAATCCAGTTGCGTCCGCCGAAATCGATTGCGACCTGCGCCAGACATTCGTCCATCGGCAAGGTGAAACCGTAGCGCGCCATTCCGCGTTTTTCGCGTAAAGCCAAGTAAAACGCTTCGCCAAGAGCGATTCCGACATCTTCAATCGTGTGATGTTCGTCAATGTGCAAATCGCCTTTCGCAGAAATTCGCAAATCAATCGCGCCGTGTCTTGAAATCTGTTCGAGCATATGGTCAAAGAACGAAATTCCGGTCGAAATTTCCGCTTTGCCCGCGCCGTCTAAATTCAATTCGATTTCAATTTCCGTCTCGTTTGTTTCTCGCGTGTGCGCGATTTTGCGCGGCGGAAGTTTCAAAAATTCGTAAATCTCGCGCCAGTCTTCCGCGACAAAAACATTTTCGTTTTCCTGCGCATCAAAGTTTTCATTTTTAATAAAAATCGCCTTCGCGCCCAAGTTTTTCGCAAGCTGAACGTCTGTTTCGCGGTCGCCGACGACGAACGAATTCGCCAAATCGTATATGTTTTTGTCGAGATATTTCGTCAGCATTCCGACGTTCGGCTTGCGCGTTGATTTATTTTCGTGCGCGAAACTGCGGTCGATGCAGATTTCCGCGAAATTTATTCCTTCGGTTTCGAGCGTTCGCACGATAAAATTCTGCACCGGAAAAAAAGTTTCTTCGGGAAACGAATCTGTTCCCAAGCCGTCCTGATTCGTAACCAGCACGAATTCGTAATCGGTTTCGCGGGCGATTTTTCCCAAGTTAGTGATGACGTTCGGCAGAAATTTCAGCTTCTCAAACGAATCAATCTGGAAATCTTCCGGCTCGAAAATCAATGTGCCGTCGCGGTCGATAAATAAAACTTTTTTCATAACTTAATTTTCACCACAGAGGCACGCAAGAACACGGAGAAAAATGATATTTTCCTGAAAATTATTTTCGCCCGTTTACTTCTTCAAAAACTCTGTATTCTTGCGTGCCTCTGTGGTGAATATTTCTCCGAATTTGCTCAATGCTTCGATTAAGTTTTCATTTTCTGCGGGCGTTCCAATTGTGATTCGCAAGCAATCGGCGCAAAGCTCGACGTTATTGCGATTGCGAACGACGATTTTTTCGTCGAGTAAAAACCCGTAAATCTTTTCCGCGTCCGTCGTTTTCACAAGAACAAAATTCGCGTCCGACGGATAAACCTTTTCGACAAAAGAAGTTTCGCGCAAATTTTCAATTAGCTTTTCGCGTTCCGAAACGATTTCGGCAATCGTTTTTTCAACGCGCGGTTTATTTTCCAACGCTTCTAAAATCGTCGTCTGCGCGATTTGGCTGACGTTATAAGGCGGTTTGACGCGATTGAAAAGCGCAATTATTTCCGCGCCCGCAAACGCCAGACCGACGCGCAAACCGGCTAAACCCCAAGCCTTTGAAAACGTCTGCAAAACGACGAGATTCGGGAAATTATTTATCTCGGAAACAAAAGATTTTTCCGTAGAAAAATGAACGTAAGCCTCGTCAACTACAACGATTCCTTGAAAATCTTTTGCCAATCTCAAAATGCTTTCGCGCCGAAAAAAATTTCCCGTCGGATTGTTCGGCGAGCATATAAAAAGCAGTTTCGTATTTTCGTCAATCGTCTGTTTTATCGCTTCAAAATCAAGCTGAAAATCTGCGGTCAAATTCGCGCGTTTTATTTTTACGTCGTTTATTTCCGCCGAAACCGCATACATTCCGTAAGTCGGCGGGCAAATCAAAACATTATCCGTCTGCGGACGGCAAAAAATGCGAAACAGCAAATCAATCGCTTCGTCGCTGCCGTTGCCGACGAAAATTTCCTCCGTTTCGACGCCGTTCCAAACGGCGATTTTTTCTTTAATTTTCGTCTGTAACGGGTCTGGATAACGATTGTAATTTTCGGGCAAGGGCGAACCGAAACTGTTTTCGTTGGCGTCGAGAAAAATCCGCGCCGCGCCGCCGAATTCCTTTCTGGCGGACGAATACGGCGTGAGGTTTTTGATGTTTTCCCGAACGATGCCGTCTAAATCAAACATAAGATTTTTGCTGTGAACGAACGCGAAATATAATAATTTGCACGACGTTATTCGCCGGTTTGAGTTCGTGCCTTTTCGTCTTTGTTCGCGGTTAAACTTTCAAGACGAATCGAAATCGCATTTTTATGCGCGTCCAAACCTTCGGCTTCCGCCATTAGTTCGACGGTGTTTCCTAAATTTCTGATGCCGTCTTCGGTCAATTTTTGAAACGTGATTTTCTTAACAAAGCTGTCGAGCGAAACGCCGCTGAACGCTTTGGCGTAACCGCCTGTCGGCAAAGTATGATTCGTTCCCGAAGCGTAGTCGCCCGCGCTTTCGCACGAATAATTGCCGATGAAAATCGAACCGGCGTTCGTGATTTTTTCCGCCGTTTTATCAGCGTTTTCGGTTGCGATAACAAGGTGTTCGGCGGCGTATTCGTTTAAAATCTCAACTGCTTCATCCGTATTTTTTACCAAAATCGCCTTTGAATTTTCCAGCGCTTTGGCGGCGATTTCACGTCGGGAAAGTTTCGCCAATTGTTTGTCGAGTTCGAGATTTGTTTCCGAAACAACCGCTTCGCTCGTCGTAACAAGCAAGACCTGGCTGTCAACGCCGTGTTCGGCTTGCGAGAGTAAATCCGCCGCGACGAATGCCGGAACGCACGTTTCATCGGCTAAAACCGCGACTTCCGTCGGTCCGGCGGGCATATCAATCGCCGTTCCCGTTTGCGCGACGAGTTGTTTGGCGCAGGTTACGAATTGATTTCCGGGACCGAAAATTTTGTAAGTCTGCGGAACGGTTTGCGTGCCGAAAGCCATCGCGCCGATTGCCTGCGCGCCGCCGATTTTGAATGCTTTTTCGATGCCGAGAAGTTTCGCCGTGTATAAAATCACGTCGGCGATTTTCCCGTGTTCGTTCGGCGGACTGCATAAAATTATTTCGCGGCAGCCCACGATTTTCGCCGGAACGCCGAGCATCAAAACGGTCGAAAAAAGCGGCGCGCTTCCACCCGGAATATACAAACCGACGCGCTCAATCGCCACGGATTTCCGCCAGCAGAAAACGCCCGGCGTCGTTTCGATAATTTTCGGTTCTTCCTTTTGCGCGGCGTGAAATTTTTCCAAATTCGATTTGGCGTGATTTATCGCTTGCTTCAAATCGTCAGAGACTTTGTTTTCGGCGTCGGCAAATTCTTCATCGGAAACGGCGAAATTTTCGATTTCGGCGCGGTCGAGCGTTTTCGTAAAATGCCTGACGGCTTCGTCGCCATCTCTTTTGACGAAATTTAAAATGTTTTGAACGTGGCGTTCGAGGCTTTTCGTCTCAAACGCCGGACGCGCCAAAATTTCTTTCCAAATCGCTTGTTCGGGATAACGAATTACTTTCATAAATTTGTCTGAATCAATCTGCAAACACAAAAATTCTTATGCCTTGTTCGTGTAATCAATGTTTTAAAGTTGAATGTTTTTAGCTTATCATCTGGTCGATGGACAACACTAAAATACCTTCCGCGCCTTTATTTTTAAGGTTTTCGACCACTTCCCAGAAATCGTTTTCGGCGATGACCGAATGAATCGAACTCCAGCCTTTTTCCGCGAGCGGCATAACGGTCGGACTTTTTATGCCGGGTAGAAGTTCTATAATTTCTTTCAATCGGGCGTCGGGCGCGTTTAATAAAATATATTTGTTTTGCTTGGCGGCGTTGACGGCTTTGATGCGAAAAAGCAGCTTGGCGAGAATCGCCCGCTGCGGCGCGTCGAGATTTTTGCGCGAAACCAGAACCGCTTCGCTCTGCAAAACCGTTTCGACTTCGCGCAAGCCGTTGGTAAAAAGCGTGCTGCCCGAACTTACAAGGTCGCAAACCGCGTCGGCTAAACCGATTGACGGCGCGATTTCCACCGAGCCGCTGATACGGTGAATTTCGGCGTTGACGGAATTTCGGGCGAGAAAATCGCCGAGAATTTTCGGGTAGCTCGTGGCGATTTTCTTGCCTTCGAGGTCTTTAATCGATTCGTAGGAAAACGATTTCGGAACTGCCAGCGCGAGACGGCAGCGGCTAAAGCCGAGTGGTTCGAGCGATTCGATTTGACGGTTTTCTTCAGCCAGAATATTTTCTCCGACGATGCCGATGTCCGCCACGTCGTCTTCGATATATTGTGGAATATCGTCGTCTCTCAGAAAGAAAATCTCGAGCGGAAAATTCCGCGCTACCGATTTTAGCCTGCCGCGTCCGTTTTCAAATTTAACGCCGCATTTATTAAGCAAATTTACCGAATCTTCGCTTAGGCGTCCCGATTTTTGCAGTGCAATTTTTAATTTCTGATTGTTCATAATGAAAGACAAAACGCGAACCTCGAAAATTTCTCAAGTTCGCGCTCGACGATACAAATTTTTGTGAATTAAATAAAACTTGAATTAGCTCGCGCGATGTCGGTAATGATTCGCGTGATAATGCGGGTGAAATTGGCTGGAAAGGACTTTCATCGTTTTTAGTATTTTGCGCATATTAGTAAAAAAATTGCAAGAGAAGCTGCCGGAGAATCCTGAAGCATCAATATATTTCCTTATTTGTTCAGGTCTATTATTTAAACCTGACGTTTGTCTTTGAAATAAAGCCGTCAATCGCGTTGTTTTCAATCCGGCGGGCAACTATTACAAGGTCGTGTTCGGGGTCAACATAGATGATGCTGTTCTGATAATTGTTTTAATTTCACTTCTTATTTCCCCCGTGTTCGGTTTTTTTTGCGGCGATAACGTCGCGCTCTATTGCCAAATCATCAAGAATCGTCCGCCACGAGCGCCAGCTTTCGCCGATGCCGTGAACGAGCAGCAGCGGCTTGCCCGCGCCTCGTCTGATGTAATTCATTTCCATAAAATGCAAAGCCGTCGTTCAAAGTCTTTTAATCAATCGCCGGCGCGCAATGAGGCAGATAAAAGCAACTTCATCAGATTTTGTCGGGTCGCAATGTCCCGCATATCGCCAAATGTCGAGAAATATCTCCTGGGTTGCCGCTTCGGCTTCTTCCAGCGAATCGGTATATTTTTTCGCCAACGCCCAAACCAAATTTCCGTAAGCCTCAACGCAGTCTTCGACGGCGGTTCTGTCGGCTTTGTGAATTCTTTGAAGAATTGCCGTCGATTGAGTGCCTGAATTTGTTTGATGAGCCGACGATTCCATTGTTTTCCGCTCCAAAATTGACAGACCGATTTTACCGTTGGCGGCGCAATTTATAATTGTAGCCCCATTCCCTCCATCATCGCCACCTGAAACCGACCGGATTAACGGTTCTGTGAATGCCGAGCAGGATATTTAACCGCAGGTTGATGTAATGCGACAAAAATAAAATCAGCTTCATACCGGTTTGTCGGGGCGAAATCTCCCGAAGGCGCTTTTGTAATATTCCTGTCTTTCCAAAACTGTCTGCTATCAAACAACTCTTGTTTGTAAATAAACAAACCGCTTTATTTATTCTTTAATTAAATTCCCGCCAACTCACTTAAACAGCCGTCTTTACCGGCAAAAGCGGTAATTTCCCGGTCGGTTGAATCGCGGGCATAAGACTTGCCATATACATGGAGTCCAAAGAATTTTTTTGCGCCGAAAAATTAAGGCTCTTAGTTTAGAAATCGTTTATGAAAAAATTTTCTGCACACTCACAAAAGAAAAAAACGGCAACCGCATTGTTCCTCTTGACGGCGTTCTGGCTTTTCGGAAATACGGTGCAAATTTTCGCGCACGGCGGCGAAGACCACGGCGACCAGAAACCGAAAGTGACGACCGGCGATAAAGGAACGGTTACGCGCTCCGCGCGGCTCGGCGAATACGAGTTGACGCTCAAGCATCAGCTTTTAGAACCGGACGCGGCGACGGCGGCGAAATTGTTCGTTACTAAATTTAAGACGAACGAAGCGGTTGACGATGCGGCGGCGAAGATTGAAATCGAATCCGCCGCAGACGGTTCGGTTACCGAAGTCGCCGTCGAGAAAACCGACCACGCCGGAAGTTATAACGTCAAAATTCCCGCGCTGCCGCAAGGCGTTTATACCGTCCGCGCTAAATTAACTTACGGCGGCGAAATCGATACGGCGACATTCTCCGATGTGGAGGTCGCGCCCGCGCCGGTTGCGGCAGAAAGCACTTTGTCTTGGGGGCGAACCGCGTTGATTGCGTTTGTTTTCACGCTTGTTTTGGCGCTTTTCGGCAGGCTGATTTATTTCGTCTGGCATTTCGCCGACGAAGGCGGCGGCGAATCGGTAATAGGAAAGGAAACCGTTTCGATTTAAATAAAACGCGCGATGTTTCAAAACCAAACTAAATCGGGCAAGCGCAGAGCTTTTAAGCCGAAACGATTTTCCTGTCTTCTCTCGGCTTTACCGGCGACGGCGGCAATCTTTGTCTTCGCCGCCGCTGCCTTTTCGCAGCAACCGATTCTTGCCCCGACGCAAACATCGGTCAAACTTATATCAGAACAGTTTGTCGGTCAGGACGGTTTGACGGTTGAAAGATTGGTCGAGCTGGGCGGCAGTCGGCGTGCCGATTTGCTGGCGGCGCGGCAGCGTTTGGCGATTGCCGAAGGACGTTTGCGGCAGGCGCGGATTCGTCCGAATCCGACGCTCGACGCCGAATACGGAAGCCCGCGATTTTTGGGCGGCGAAGCGGAATCGGATTTGTCGGTCGGAGTAACGCAGGTTTTTGAAACGGGCGGCAAGCGCCTCAAAAGAGTCGCCGTCGCCGAACTCGAATTACAGCAGATTCGCGCCGAAGTCGCGGGCATCGAAAGACAATTAGCCGCCGCGATTCGCCAGAGCTACACGAACGCGATTGCCGCCGCGCGACAACTCGACGTGCTTGAAAAACTCATCGCGGCTGACGAAGAAATCGTGCGCGTAACCGAAGCGCGTTTGAAAGAAGGCGATGTCGCGCCGCTTGATGTCAATTTGGTGCGGGTGGAAAGTGACCGTCTTAAAGTTCAGGCAATCGCGGCGCGAAGCGAACTGGAAACACAGATTTTAAACTTGCAGACTTTGACCGGCGCGGACGCTGCCGAATCTTTGCGCCTCGCGCCGCAAGCCGACCGACCGCCGCGTCTGGATTTGGGTTTAGCGGAGTTGACCGATATTGCTTTGCGCGAGCGCTCCGATTTGCAGGCGGCGCGGCTCGGCGAGCGGCTCGGCGCGGCGCGAATCAATTTAGCGAAGTCGAACGCAACTCCAAACGTCGCGGGTTCGGTTCGCTACACGCGCAACAAACAAATCATAGATTTTCCGCCTGTTCTCGGCGTCGGCGCGTTTCCGCAAACCGATAACGCTTTAACTTTCGGCGTGTCGGTCGATATTCCGATTTTCAACCGCAATCAAGGCGAAATCGCTTCAGCGACGGGCGAGCGATTGCAGGCGCAGCGCACGCGCGAATTTCTCGAAGCGACCGTCAAGCGCGATGTCGCCGTCGCCTACCGCAAATATAAAGCGGCGGCGGAATCGCTCGTTCTTTATTCGACACAGATTTTGCCGCGCTCGGAAGCCAATCTGCAAACCGTTCGCTCGGCTTACGGCTTCGGCGAGTTTTCCGTGTTTGAAGTCGTCAATGAACAGCGCCGGCTGACGGAAAATATCACGGGCTACAACCAATCGCTGCGCGATTACTACAACGCGCTGACCGATTTAGAGAACGCGCTCGGACAAGAGATTCCCGTAACGGGTTTCGCGCCGGTTTCGGATTCGGTTCTGCCCGACGAAAAAACTGTTCCGCAGCAAATCAATCGAGAAAATTTCTTGAAATCGCTGAACGCGATTCCGTTAAAAAAAAATCCGATTGAGACGGCAGGCAGGGAAAAATCAAATCAATAACAAAAGGAAATAGAAAATGAAAAAAACAACAATTCTGGCAGGTTTAACATTAATCGCAAGTTTGGGTTTAACATCGGCTGCGTGTTCGAGCGGCGCAAACACGATTACGACGAACACGACCGGCGCGAATAAATCGGCGACGAATACAGCCGCCGCAAATACGGCAACCGTCACAAATTCCGTCGAGCCGAAATCAGCCGACGACACGCCGGCAAGCGTCAAAGCCGCGTTTCCCGACGCGCAGAGTTTTACAAAGCAGCACAAAGACATTCCGAAAGACGCGATTGCCGACATCGAGAAAGACACGGGCGCAAAAGTTCCCGATACAGACCATCATTCGTATTTAGCTTTTTCGACGACGAATGGTGCGCGCAAGCAAATCGGCGCGGCAACAATGGTAACCGCAGGCGGAAAAGAAATGGTCGTCGTTTACGACAGTAAAAACGGCGCGCCCGTGATTAAGGAAATCCGCGCCGAAGGCGTTCCCGCGCAGTTTTTAGCGCAGTTTGCCGGAAAAGGACACGACGACAAATTTCAAATCGGCGCGGACTTAAAAGCCAACGGCGCGGGCGACGCGACGGCAAAAGCGATTGCTCAAGCCGTTCACATTGACGCGGTAACGATGCAGAATCTTTACGGCGCGGCGCACACGCACTAGAAATTTCACCACAGAGACACAGAGAACACAGAGAATTTTACAGAGATGAAAAGGATAAACAGGATAAATAAATCAAAATCTGAAAATAAAATTTCGCGGTTTCATAAAAAATCCGTGTTCATCTGTGTCTACGCGATAGCGGGATGGTTAATTTTCTCTCTGCCTGTTTTGGCGCACGAAGGCGAAGACCACAGCAAGGAAAAAACGCCAGCCGCCGCGCAAACAACCGGAAAAAGCGCGGTAACAATCGCCCGCGCTGAACGCAATCTGCAAATCGATGCCGGACAATTCAACGTCCGGCTCGAACGAGTTCCCGCCGACCCGCGCACCGGCGAAACCGCGCAGTTCGCCGTGCGTATGTCGGAAAAAGTCGAAGGCGGTTTCGGCGGCAGCGAACCCGTCGCCATTGAAGATGCGACCGTTACGGCAAACATCACGACAAGCGACGGCGCGAATGTCGCGGAAAATTTGCCGACCAAATTCGAGAAGGGTTTTTATCGCGGCTCTTACGCTTTCGGAAACGCCGGAAACTACAAAATCGTTTTTAATGTAACGACCGCCGACAAGCGAAATTTTTCGGTTGATTTTCCGGCGAGCGTCGTTAAATCGCCGATAAACTGGACGTTTTGGCTTGGAATGGCGGTTTTAAGTTTGCTCGCGCTCGGCACACTCGCAGCGGTTTTTATAAAAACCGGAAGCGGCGAAAATCACAAAGGACGAGCGCGTGTTCTCGCTCCGGTTGCCGCCGCCGCGCTTTTGATTTTTGCTCTGGGAACTTTTGCGCTCGCGTATTTCGCGCCGCCGCGCCAAGCAAGAAGTCTTAGCGAGATGCCGACGCTCGGAACAAGCGCGGAAAACGCGCCGGAGTCGGAAACGGCAAACGCTCTGCAAACCGCTTTGACCATTTCGAAAGAATCGCAGATTTTATTCGGCATCAAGACCGAGCCGGTTTTGACACGGCAAATTACGAGCGGTTTGAAAACAACCGGAACGGTTCGGGCGCGCCCGGATGCCAAAGCCGTCGTCGTGCCGCCGGTCGCGGGCAGAATAGTTCTGCGCGCCGGAATAACTTTGGGTTCGGCGGTCGGACGCGGCGAGCAAATCGGCACGGTCGAGCAAATTTTAGATGTTTCCGGGCAAACCGAACTCGAATCGCAGCGATTGGAAGTCGAAGCGCAGCAGCGTGAAATCGAATCAAAACGGCTGGAAATCAGAAACTCTGTTTTGCAATTGCAGGCGCGGCAAGCCGAACAACGCGCAAAAGCGGGTCAAGCCAGAACGCAGTTAGCGCAAGCGCAAAGAGAGTTACGGCGTTCGGAAAATCTCGTCGAAGTCGGGGCTGTCCCGCGAAAGCGCGTTGAAGAAGCACTCACGGCGGTCAAAATCGCCGAGCAGGAAGTCGCGTCCGCCGAACAGCAGGTAAAACTGCTCGACAACCAAATCAAACAAACGGGCGCGGGACAAAATATCTTTCGCGCGCCGAAAGTCAATCAACCGACGCGCTCGTTTCCCTTAACTTCGCCAATCGCCGGAATCGTCAACGAAATCAACGCGACGAGCGGGCAGCAAGTCGAAACGGCGACGCAGATTTTAAGCATCAGCAACTTATCGACCGTCCTTCTCGAAGCGCAGGTTTTTGAAAAAGATTTACCCGTCGTGCGCGAATCAACCAGAGCGAGCTTTACGTCTTCGGTTTTATCCAACGAGGTTTATACCATCGGCACGCCGGACGGCGACGGTAGGCTTGTTTCAATCGGGCAAACGGTTGACCCGCAGACGCGAACCGTCTCCGTTATTTACGAAGTCAAAAATCCGCTGCAAAGACTGCGCGACGGAAATTTCGTCGAGATTACGATTGACACGAGCGGCGACCAAAAAGTTCTAGCCGTGCCGAAAAACGCGGTCGTCAACGAACAAGGGCAAACATTCGTTTTCGTTTTTACGGGCGGCGAAAATTTCGAGAAGCGTCCCGTCGTTACGGGCGCGGAAGGCGCGGATTTTTACGAAGTCAAATCAGGATTAAAAGAAGGCGACCGCATCGTTACCGAAGGCGTTTATCAGATTCGGACGACGCAGCCGACAGCTTAATAATTTGGAGAAAGAAATGAGAAAGATATTCGTTTTAGCAACTGTTTTTGTATTTTCAATTTTTGGCGTATTTTTAGCGGCTTGCAGCAATGTGGCGACATCCCAAACTGCCGGTAATTCAAATAAGGCGGTTGTTACGAACAGCGACGCGGCGACCGATGAAAATTCGCAGACCACAATTGACTCGCACCGGACTTTCCGGGTCGATTTCAAAAGCGAACCGGGCGCAATCAAAGCCGGAACGCCTGCAACCTTGATTTTAACCGTCAAAGACCAACTGGGCGCAACCGTAAAGGATTTGCAAACCGTTCACGAAAAGCCGATGCATTTGCTCGTCATCTCAAAAGATTTGGTGGAGTTTTATCATATTCACCCGGAACAGCAGGCGGACGGCTCATACCGCGTTTCGCACGTTTTCCCGAACGGTGGCGACTACAAACTTTACGCCGATTTTACACCGAAAGGCGCGGTTCAAGTCGTCGAACAGATTGATGTCAAAATCGCCGGAACTGAACGCGCAAAAGTCGCGCTCGTTCCCGACCGGAAACTCGAAAAAACGGTTGATGGATTGCGGATTGTGATGAAGCCGAGCGCGGAAATTAAAGCCGGGCAGGAATTGATGCTCGATTTTCAAGTTTTTGACGCAAAGACAAACAAGCCCGCGACTGATTTACAAAACTATTTGGGCGAACTCGCGCATTTTGTCATTATCAGCGAGGATATGAAGGATTTCGTCCACGCGCATCCGATGTCGAAAGGCGAACACAATGAAATGAGCGGAATGAAAATGGGCGGCGAAAAATCCGACGAACACTCCGCCGACGGTCATAAACATTCAGGTGCGGAAGTGGCGACCGCGAAACCGAGCCAATCGGAAGTTTCGGCGCACACGGCGTTTCCTCGCGCCGGTTTGTATAAACTCTGGGCGCAATTCCAACGCGGCGACAAAGTTATTAGCGTTCCGTTTATCGTGCGCGTTCCTAAAGATGACCATCCGAAAACTGCAGGCAGCAATTCGATTCCCGCAGATGCACTAAAAGTTACGGTCAGCAAAAACGGCTATGAGCCGTCGGAAATAAAAGTCGAAAAAGGCAAGCCGGTGAAAATCGCTTTCTACCGCGCGGACACGGAAAACTGCGGCGGCGAAGTCGTTTTTTCCAAATTGAATATCACGCGCAAACTGCCCGTCGGCGAAACCGTGTTAATTGAATTTACGCCGACCGAAGCGGGCGAACTCGGGTTTGCCTGCGGAATGGGAATGATGAAAGGAAAAGTTTTGGTTCAATAACAAACAGGAGAAATTGAAAAATGAAAACAGGAATTTTATTAGGTTTGAGTTTAACCGCTGCGCTTGCCGCATTCGGCGCGGCTTGTCAACAAACGGCGACGGTCAATACGAATTCGGCGATGAATCAAAACGCGACGAATCGCAATTCGGCGGCGCTGAATGCCAATTCGATAAACGGTAATTCGATGGTGAATCAGAACTCGACGGCGATGAACGACAGCTCGAATATGTCGGGAATGTCTGATATGAAATCGTCGCCGAACGCCGCCGCGCAGCCTTACGATTTACAATTTTTAGACACGATGACGCATCACCATCAGGGCGCGGTCGATATGGCGAAAACGGCTTTGACTAAATCAAATAACGAAGAGCTGAAGAAATTCGCGCAGAAAATTATCGCCGACCAGAATAAGGAAATCGCGCAGATGAAAGATTGGCGCGAAAAATGGTTTGCGGGAAAACCAGCGGCGATGAATATGGAGATGCCGGGAATGTCGGATTCGATGAAAATGATGTCGGGCGACGAGATGAAAAAGATGGAAGCGGCAAGCGGCAAGGATTTTGACATTCATTTTCTCGATATGATGACGCCGCATCACGCGGGCGCAATTACGATGTCGAAAGAAGCGCTGCAAAAGGCGGAACACCCGGAAATTAAGACGTTGGCAAACAACATTATCAAGGTGCAGGAAGCCGAGATTAAACAAATGGCTGACTGGAAAGCCAATTGGTCGAAGTAGAATTTCGCTTTTGTTTTGAAGGCTGGGAACAATGAAAACGGCACGGGAATTAACAATTAAAACCGCCGCGGGCAAATTGATATTCCTTCGCGCCGTTTTCATTTTGCGTGCGGAATTATAAGAAGCGATAAAAAATGCTCAACGCAATCATCAAATGGTCTCTGCATAATCGCCTGACGGTTGTGGCGTTTGCCGCCCTTTTGCTCGTCTGGGGAACTTATACCGCGATTAATCTGCCGGTTGACGTTTTGCCTGACCTCAACAAGCCGACCGTAACGATTTTGACCGAAGCCGAAGGACTCGCGCCGGAAGAAGTCGAGACGCTCGTTTCGTTCCCGATTGAAACGGCGATGAACGGCGTGCCGGGCGTAACGCGCGTGCGCTCGCAAAGCGGCATCGGGCTTTCGGTCATTTACGTCGAATTTGATTGGGGAACGGACGTTTATCGCAACCGGCAGCTCGTCGCCGAAAAATTAGCGCAGGCGGGCGAGCAATTGCCGAAAAATGTCGCGCCGACGCTCGCGCCGATTTCCTCGATTATGGGCGAGATTCTGCTCGTCTCCATCAAATCGAAATCCGGGAAAACCGACCCGCTCGACGTTCGCTCCCTTGCCGACTGGACGATTCGCCCGCGTCTTTTGACGATTGCAGGCATCGCGCAAGTCATCAACATCGGCGGCGGCGTCAAGCAGTATCAGGTTCTGGTTACGCCGGAGAAATTAAAACAGTTCGGCGTAACCATCGAAGAAGTTTCGAGCGCGCTTGAAAAATCAAACACCAACTCGACGGGCGGCTTTGTTGACGCGCAATCGCAGGAATATCTGGTCAGAAATTTAGGCAGATTTTATTCGGTTGACGAGCTTAAAAACACGGTCGTCGTTTATCGCGGCGGGCAAACGGCGATTCGAGTTGGCGACGTGGCTAACGTCGAGTTCGGCGCGCGCATAAAGCGCGGTGACGCGGGCGCGAACGGAACGCCCGCCGTGATAATGTCGATTCAAAAACAGCCGGGCGCATCGACGCTCGAACTGACCGAAAAAATCGACGCCGCGCTCAAAGAACTGCAAGCCGCTCTGCCGGAAGACATCGAAATCAACGCCAATCTTTTCCGGCAGGCGAATTTCATCGAAACTTCGATTGGCAATGTCGAAGAAGCGTTGCGCGACGGCGGAATTCTGGTCGTCATCGTTTTATTTTTATTCCTTTTAAATTTCCGCACGACGTTCATTACCTTGACGGCGATTCCGCTTTCATTCGTCGTTACATTTTTAATTTTCAAAGCCTTCGGCATTTCGATTAACACGATGACTTTGGGCGGTATGGCGGTTGCGATTGGAGAATTAGTTGACGACGCGATTGTGGACATCGAAAACATTTTCAGAAGATTGCGCGAAAATAGAAAAGCCGAAAAACCCCTGCCCGCGCTCGAAGTCATTTACCACGCATCTTTAGAAATTCGCTCGTCAATAGTCTTTGCCACAATAATCGTCGCGCTGGTTTTCATTCCGCTTTTCGCGCTCACCGGCGTCGAAGGCAGACTGCTCGCGCCGCTCGGTCTGGCGTATATCACCGCGCTCGTCGCTTCGCTTTTTGTCAGCTTGACGGTTACGCCCGTCCTTGCTTCGTATCTGCTGCCGAAAATGAAAGCAATGCACGAAGGAAAGGACGGCTTTTTAGTTCGCTTTTTGAAAAAGTGGGACGAAAAATTGCTGCATCGCACGATTCATCACCCGTGGCTCGTCATCGGCGCGGCGAGCCTGTTGTTTTTAATTGCGATTTCGACTTTGCCGTTTGTCGGGACTTCCTTTTTGCCGGAATTTAACGAAGGCACGCTGACGATAAACATTCAGGCGCAGCCGGGAACTTCTCTTACGGAATCGAACCGCATCGGGCAAATCGCCGAGAAACTTCTGCTCGAAGTGCCGGAAGTCGTCTCAACCGGCAGACGCACCGGACGCGCCGAACTCGACGAACACGCCGAAGGCGTTCATTACACCGAGATTGACGTTGATTTGAAAAAGGACGGCGAACGCGAACGGGAAGAAATTCTGAATGATATTCGGGAAAAAATGGCGCAGATTCCGGGCGTTTCGGTCAATATCGGGCAGCCGATTTCGCACCGCATCGACCATCTTCAGAGCGGCGTGCGGGCGCAAATCGCCGTTAAACTTTTCGGCGACGATTTGAGCGTTTTGCGCTCGAAGGCGGAAGAAATTCGCAACGTGATGAACGGCGTCGAAGGCGCGACCGACGTTTCGATTGAAAAACAGGTTTTGATTCCGCAGATTCGTTTTAATGTCGATAGAGCAAAAGCCGCGCAATACGGTTTGAACGCCGGAGAGATTACCGAAACTCTGGAGACGGCTTTGAACGGCAAAAAAGTTTCCGAAGCCGTCGAAGGTCAGCGCCGTTTCGATGTCGTCGTGCGTTTTGCCGACGAAGCCCGCAACAATCTCGACGCTCTCAAAAACGTGACGGTTGACACCACGCAAGGCACGCAGATTCCGGTTTCGGCAGTGGCGACAATCGAAAATCTGCCGGGTCCGAATCAGGTTTTGCGCGAAAATGCCCAAAGAAGAATCGTCGTTCAATCAAACGTCTCGGGACGCGATTTAGGCTCGGTCGTCGGCGATATGCGCGAGCGCGTCGCCGCGCAGGTCAAACTGCCGGAAGGCTATTTCGTCGAATACGGCGGACAATTTGAAGCGCAGCAGGCGGCAACAAAAACGCTTTCGTATCTGACCGCTTTTTCGCTCGTCGCTATTTTCTTCATCCTGCTCAAAGCGTTGGGCGATTGGCATTCCGCGCTGCAAGTAATGATAAACATTCCGCTCGCTCTTATCGGCGCGATTGCCGCCCTGCTTTTAACCGGCGGCGTGTTTTCAATCGCCACGCTCGTCGGTTTCATCTCGCTCGTCGGCATCACGTCGCGCAACGGGATTATGATGATTTCGCATTACCTTCATTTAATCCGCGAAGAAGGCGAAGATTTCAACGAGCAGATGGTCATTCGCGGCTCGTTGGAGAGATTAGTGCCGGTTTTGATGACGGCATTAACAGCAGGATTATCACTTGTTCCGTTAGCAATTACTTCGGGTGCGCCGGGCAAAGAAATTCTGCATCCTCTCGCGGTTGTTGTGTTAGGCGGAATTTTAACTTCGACTTTACTCGACCAGATTGTAACTCCCGCCGTGTTTTTCAAATTCGGCAGACACGCGGCGGAAAAAATTATCAGGGAACGCGAAACAAAAAAAGAAGGACGCGAAAACGAGTGGGGCGAGGCGGAAACCGAAGTCGAACCGGACAAAGATGTGCCGCCATTCTCCGAAAGAATACCGAATCCGGCGACAGGTGGTTGAAATCCAGAAGTGGGTTTTTATTGATTAATTCAATTATAAAAGGAGAAACAATATGAAAATTCCGAGCAAACAGAAACTAGTCAGTATCAGCAGTATTTTAATTTTAGCGGTGCTAACGTTCACGGGGTTTGCGCGGCAAACATCCGCACAAACCAATGACGAAAAGCAAATCCGCGAGGTTTTGACGAAAAATACGACGGCGTTCGAGAAGAACGATTTGGCGACGCTCGATAAAATCTGGGCGAACGACGAAGCCGTTACGGTTTTTGAAAACGGACACGCCAATTACGGATGGGCGGATTACCGCAACAATCATCTTGCGCCGGAAATGAAGGAAATCAAAAATACGAAATATTCATCATCGAACGTGAAAGTAAAGATTGACGGCAAAACGGCGTGGGCGACTTTTAAATACACGATTTCCGGCGATTCCGAAGGAAAGCATTTTGACGGCGGCGGCTTGGGAACGGCGATTTTGGAAAAACGCGGCGGGCGCTGGCTGATTGTCCACTGGCATTCGAGCGCGCCGCGCCGTGCGCCGTCTCCGTCGCCTACGCCGAAGAAATAAGTTTTTATCCCGGAAAAATCCGTCCGAACTATTCGCAAATAGTGTAAGAAAGCACGATTTGGAATCAAAGATATTTAACAACCTAACTTTTTATTTCAGTCGTTAAAAGAGTTTTGAACTTAATTATTAGCTGGCACGTCGATTGCAAAAAAATTTAGCCTTAGGCAGATGAATCGAAAATTAAAGCGATTTTCACAAATGTAATTTTATCTGCCTGTCCAATTTGGGCAAATCTAACTAAACTTACGGAGGTTATATAATGAATTCCAAGATTGATTCTATAAAACGCGTATTAGGCGTCGGTATTTTGGGAGCTATACTGTTCTTTGCCGCCGGTATGACGGCAAACGCGCAGACGGGTCATCGACATAATCAGAATCGGCGCGAAACCGCACATCATCAGAGAGATGAAAAGCGCGACTTGAAACATCACCAACGCCACGAGCGGGAAGAAGTTGGCAACAGCCGCGATTTGCGACGCCACGAGAAAAGGGAACGTGAGGAACTAAGGCGTCATCAACAAAATGAGCGACGCAGAGGAAACCACAATAACCGTCGCAGAGACCATGACGATGATGACGATCATGACCACTAAAATGAACATACGGTCATAATCTTTGCTTGACGCGGATATATTGACGGCGAGCGAGAACGAATAAACTATTTCGTTCTCGCCCGCCCTTTTATTTTTCTCCTTTTTAATGTTGGTTATAAAAGAAATCAAATTCAGATTTGACTCTGTATTCGACTACAAGGTTTATAATCTTATTGTAGCTCGAAAACGGCTGCAAAATTAAAAAGGAGGAAATCGAAAAAATGGCATTACGAAATGGCGAAGTTTATCGCTGCCCGGACGCGAACTGCGGCTGTGAAATCACGGTTACAAAAGGCGCGCGCGAAGGCTGCAAAGGACAGGAGCAGCCGCGCTGCTGCTGCGGACACACGATGGAAAAAGCATCAAGCTAAAACATCAAAACGGACGCGGCAATATATTTCAACTGCCGCGTCCGTTTTTAGAAAATAGAAGAAATAATGAAACTTGCGAGAAAACAAATTGAATTTGAAAAGCCAATTATGCCGCGCTCGTCGCTGAAAATCGGCGAGGTTTCGCAGGCTTCGGGCGTCGGCGTCGAGGCGCTGCGTTTTTACGAGCGCAGCGGTTTGCTCGGCAGTCCGGGGCGGACGGCGAGCGGTTATCGCGTGTATAACGCGGGCGTGCTTGACCGTCTCGCGTTTATCAAAAAAGCGCAGACGCTCGGTTTTTCGCTTGACGAAATCCGGCGCGTCATCGAAGAAAGCGAAGCCGGGGAAAGCCCTTGCGCGGAAGTGCGCGAAATCGTCCGCGCGCGTCTGCAAAAAATTGACGAACACCTGCGCGATTTGCGGCGTTACCGGAAAGAACTGGCGGCGACGCTCGCCGATTGGGACGAGCAGGGCGCAAAGGCGGGCGACATTTGCGGTTTGATTGAAAATTCAAACGTCGAAGCCGAACAATCCGTCGCGGCAGAAAGATTAAAGAGCGGAAGGAAAAATAAAAAATCGAGGTAAAATAAAATGGAAACACAAAAAACGACAACATTCAGAACGCCGGATATAACTTGCGGCGGCTGCGCAAGCAGCATTAAAAACGCGCTCGGTAAGATGGAAGGCATCAATCGAATCGAAGTCGATGTCAGCGCCAAAACCGTTTCAATCGAACACGGCGTGCAAATTTCGCGCGAAAAAATTGAAGCCAAGCTCGACGACATCGGTTTTCCCGTCGAACGGAGTTAGGTTTTTCAAGGAGAGATTTATGAAGGTCAAAGACCCGGTTTGCGGAATGGCGATTGACGCTGAAAGCGCGGCTGGAACGAGCGAATTTGAAGGAAAAACATTTTATTTCTGCTCGCCCGCCTGTCAGGAAAAATTCGACGCGAATCCGGCGCGGTTTATTTCTTCGACAAACGGAAGCGCGAAAGTTGATTCGCCCGTTAGCAATGAAGATGTTTTAAGCGGGCGACGTAATGACCATTCGGCGGAAAATGGCGCGGGCGAGCGCGTTGATTTGCCGATTACGGGAATGACCTGCGCCGCGTGCGCCAATCGAATCGAAAAGAAATTAAACAAGCAAGCGGGTGTGGAAACGGCTTCGGTAAATTTTGCGACGGCGCGGGCAACCGTTTCGTATGACCCGAATAAAACGGGCGTGGCGGACTTGATTCAAACGGTCAAAGATGTCGGCTACGATACAGCCGGAACGCAGAAAATAGAATTCGTCGTTGACGATTCGGCGCGTCCTTCCGGTTCGGGCGCGCAGCTCGAAAATCATCTTTCAAAACTGCGCGGCGTGGTCAAAGTTGATTTCAATTTAGCGACGATGGCGGTCAACGTCGAATACTTGCCGAACACCGCCCACACCAAAGCGATTCGCGCGGGCATCGAAGATTTCGGCTACCGCGTGCGCGAGGTTTCAGGCAGCGGCGAGACGGCGGAAGATTCGATTGAAGCGGCGCACGTTGCGGAATACAACGACCTAAAAAGAAAATTCTGGATTGCCGCCGTTTTATCGTTGCCGGTTTTAGTTATTGCGATGTCGCACGGCGCGATTGAACTTTTGAATTTTTCCGGCGTCAATTGGCTGCAACTCGCTTTAACCGTTCCCGTTGTATTTTACTGTGGCGCGCAGTTTTATCGCGGCGCGTGGGCGGCGTTCCGGCATCGCGCCGCCGATATGAATACGCTGATTGCCACGGGAACGGGCGCGGCTTTTATTTACTCGATTCTGGCAACCGTTTTTCCAAACTTTTTCGCTGCGGCAAATCAAACGATGAATATGCCGGGAATGGAAACAATGCCGAATGTTCCGGTTTATTTTGAAGCCGCAAGCGTCATCATCGCTCTGATTCTTTTGGGCAGAATGATGGAATCGAGAGCCAAAGGGCAAACCGGCGCGGCGATAAAAAAACTCGTCGGGCTTCAGGCGAAAACGGCAACGGTTATCCGCAACGGTCAGGAAATTGAAATCGAAACCGAAGCGGTTGTTCCCGGCGATATTGTAACGGTGCGTCCGGGCGAGCAAATTCCGGTTGACGGCATTCTCGTCGAAGGAAGTTCCGCCGTTGACGAATCGATGCTGACGGGCGAAAGTCTTCCGGTCGAGAAGAAAACCGGCGATGATATTTTCGGCGCGACAATCAATAAAACCGGCTTTTTTAAATTTAGAGCTACGAAAGTCGGCAAAGATACGGCTTTGCAGCAAATCGTTCGATTGGTGCAGGACGCGCAAGGCTCGAAACCGCCGATTGCGAAATTAGCGGACGTTATCAGCGGCATTTTTACGCCGATTGTGATTTGTATTGCGATTGCGACATTCGTTATCTGGTTCGTCGCCGCGCCCGTTGACACGCGATTTACGTTTGCGCTCGTCAGCTTTGTTTCCGTTTTGATTATCGCCTGCCCGTGCGCGCTTGGGCTGGCGACGCCGACGGCGATTATGGTCGGAACGGGCAAGGGCGCGGAAAACGGAATTTTAATAAAAGGCGGCGACAGCTTAGAAACGGCGCACAAACTTGACACGATTGTTCTCGATAAAACCGGCACGATTACAAAAGGCGAGCCGAGTTTGACCGATGTTATAGCGTCCGAAGAATTCGCCGAAAACGATTTTCTAAAGATTGTCGCTTCGGCTGAAAATAAAAGCGAGCATCCGCTGGCGGCGGCAATCGTGCGCGGCGCGGCGAGCCGAAATTTGACGTTTGAAACGGTGGAGAACTTTAACGCGCTCGAAGGTCGCGGCATCACCGCAACGGTTGCGGGAAAAGATTTACTGCTCGGAAACTTGCGCCTTATGAACGAGCGAAAAATCGAATTGAACGGCGCGCAAAATACGGTTGAAAAATTGGCAAGTGAAGGAAAAACGCCGATGTTCGCGGCGATTGATAATAAATTCGCCGGAATCGTCGCCGTCGCCGACACGATTAAGCCGGAATCGAAAGACGCGATTCGCGCTTTGCAGAATCTCGGACTCGAAGTTGTGATGATGACCGGCGACAATAAACGAACCGCCGAAGCAGTCGCCAATCAAGTCGGCATCAAGCGCGTGCTGGCGGAGGTTTTGCCCGAAGGAAAAGCGAGCGAAATAAAACGCCTGCAAGTAGAAAATAAACTGGTCGGAATGGTCGGCGACGGCATCAACGACGCGCCCGCGCTGGCGCAAGCCGATGTCGGCATCGCCATTGGAACGGGAACGGACGTGGCGATTGAAGCCAGCGACATAACTTTAATCAAAGGCGATTTGCGCGGCGTTGTTACGGCAATCGCGCTATCGAAAGCGACTATCAAAGCGGTCAAACAAAATCTGTTTTGGGCGTTTATTTACAACGTCATCGGAATTCCGATTGCCGCCGGATTGCTTTATCCGTTTTTTGGAATTTTACTCTCGCCGATTTTAGCAAGCGCGGCGATGTCGCTTTCAAGCGTTTCGGTTGTCGCCAACAGCTTGCGGCTGCGCTCGTTTAACGAGCCGAAAGTTGATTAACACGCGAGGTTTGAATTTGTGGACACAACAGAGATTTTAGTAATAATCGGCGGCGCGGCTTTGATTGGCTTGACGCTCTGGTATTTTTTCGGCGAGCGCGAACATGTTGCCGTCGAGCAAAACGAATTTGGTTTGCAGGAAATAAAAGTTACGGTTAAAGGCGGCTACTCGCCCGATGTTATCGTCGTCAAACAAAATGTTCCGGTCAGACTTAATTTCTACCGTGACGAAACTTCGTCGTGCAGCGAGCAGGTCGTTTTCGGCGATTTCGGAATTGCGAAAGATTTGCCAGCCTACAAAACCACGCCGATTGAATTTACGCCCGACAAGAGCGGCGAATTTACCTTCGCCTGCGGAATGAATATGCTGCGCGGCAAATTGATTGTGCAATAATTCTTTCAGGAGCATTTCCCGTGTGAACAAGACGAACGCCAAAATTCTGCTTGCCGACGACGACGATTCTTTGCGCCGCGTGCTGGAATTTCAATTGCAGGAAGCGGGCTACTCGGTTTTGACGGCGGAAAATGGAGCGCAGGCTTTAGAGACGTTTTCGTCCGACGCGATTGATTGTTTGATAACCGATTGGCGAATGCCGCAGATGTCGGGCGCGGAACTGTTGCAGCGCGCGGGTGCGATAAATTCAGAGACTCCGATTATCGTTATCACGGCTTTCGGCGATGTCGAAACCGCCGTCGAAGCGATGCGCGGCGGCGCGTTCGACTTTATCACCAAGCCTTTTAACCGTCAAGCGATTCTTTTAACAGTCGAAAAGGCTTTGAAATATGGTGCGGCGCTCGCGGAAAATCGCCGCCTGCGCCGAATCGTTAACGAAGATTTCCGGCTCGAATCGGTCGTCGGAAATTCCGAAAAGATGCGGCAGGTTTTTTCATTGGTCGAGCGTGTCGCCAAAACCGACGTAACCGTTTTAATCGAAGGCGAATCGGGGACGGGAAAAGAATTGATTGCCAAAGGCATACATTTTTCCGGCGCGCGCCGCGACAAACCTTTCGTGGCGATAAATTGCGCGGCGATTCCAGAAAGTTTAATCGAAGCCGAACTTTTCGGTTACAAAAAAGGCGCGTTCACCGGCGCGGTTTCCGAATCGAAAGGCAAATTTGAGGAAGTCGATAACGGAACATTGTTTTTAGATGAAATCAGCCAGATGCCGCAGCCTTTGCAAACGCGACTGCTGCGGGTTTTACAGGAACAGGAGATTACTCGTTTGGGCGAGAACGCGCCGCGCAAAATCGACGTGCGAATCATCGCCGCGACCAATGAAAATTTAAATGAATTGATAAAACAAAACGAGTTTCGAGAAGATTTGTATTACCGCCTCGCGGTCGTTCCGATAAAACTTCCCGCCTTGCGCGAGCGGCGCGAAGACATTCCGCTTCTGGCAGAATATTTTCTGCAAAAATCCGCCGCCAAACACGGCATTAAGCCTTTGAAAATCGAGCGCGAAGTTTTTCAAAAATTTCACGATTACGCTTGGATGGGAAACGTCCGCGAACTCGAAAACGTCGTCGAGCGAATGGTCGTTTTGTCGGACGGCGGAGATTTGTCTTTGGAAGACGTTCCCGAAAACATCAGAAATCTCGAATCGACTTCGGAAAATCTCTGGTTTTCGCTGCCGAACGAGCCGATTAATTTGGAATCGGTCGAAGCGGAAATCATCCGCGGGGCGCTTAATCGTTTTGACGGCAACCAATCGCAGACGGCGCGGTATTTAGGCATCACGCGCAGCGCGTTGATTTACCGGATGCAAAAATATGGCTTGGAATAACGACATTTCCAAAACGGAAAAGAACCGGAGGAGCGACGCCGAAACTTTTTTCCTTGCCGCGTCGCCGCGTCGCCGTCTCGCCGTTTCAATCGTTATCGCCGCGTCAATCATCCTCGTTACGGTTCTGCATTTTTTGACGCCGCTCGACCAAATCGTCTGGCACGAGATTTACCAGCGGCTTTATTACGTTCCGATTATCTCTGCCGCGCTTCTTTTCGGTTTGCGCGGCGGGCTTGCCGCATCCGGTTTTACGACGCTTATTTATATTCCGCACATTTTTCTGCACTGGCAGCACGGGCATTTCGATTATTCAATAAATCAATACGCAGAAATCGTTATTTTCAACGTCGTCGGCGCGGTGATGGGCGCGCTCGGCGACCGGCTCAAACAAGCGCGGGAACGTGCCGAACATAACGCCGAAGAACGCCAAAAGGCTTATGACGAATTGCAAAAAACTTTCGAGCAGCTTCTCCAAGCCGAAAAACTTTCGTCTTTGGGCGAGCTTTCCGCCGGAATCGTCCACGAAGTCCGCAACCCGCTTGCCGCAATCAAAGGCGCGGTCGAGATATTGGAAGACGAGCTTGCTCCTGACAGCCCGCGCCGCGAGTTTGCCGATTTAGCGAAAAAGGAAGTCGAAAGATTAGACAAACTCGTCGGCGAATTTCTGCGTTTCGCGCGTCCCGCGTCGCTTTCCGTCGAGCCGAACGATTTGAATAAAATCGTCGAATCCGTCGCCGCGCTCGTCGAGAATCAAGCCGCAGCCCAAAATGTTTCAGTCGAAAGGATACTAGTTAAAAGTCTGCCGAAAGTCTCCGCCGACGGCGAGCAAATAAAACAAGTTCTGCTGAATCTGGCAATCAATTCCCTGCAAGCAATGCCGGGCGGCGGACAACTGATTTTCCGCACTTTTGAAACGGGAGAATTTTGCGCGGTCGAGGTCGAAGATACGGGCAGCGGAGTTGACGCGCAGGTTTTGCCAAAGATTTTCGACCCGTTTTTTACGACAAAGGAAAAAGGCGTCGGACTCGGACTTTCAGTGGCGCACAAAATCGCCGCCCAACACGACGGACGATTACTCGCCGAAAGCGGTCAAAACAAAACGGTGTTTTCTCTGCACATTCCGACAATCAAACCGCAGGCTCTCTGAAAGAATCGGAATTTAGTTGTTCTATAATTTGTTCAGTTCTTCCTTCTGAAAATCGGCAGGTGTTTTAGATTAAAACAACTCGTCGGTAAAGGTATATTGGTTTCGCTCCGTCGCCGATTCCGGTCGCGCGATGCTCGAAGCCGTAAACGGAAAATAACCTGCCGAAACTCTCGATATAAAAATAAAAGTATTTTACGTTAGCCCGCTAACATATAAATAAATTTTTGGTAGTGTCCCCGTTCAGGAATGCGTTGACGCTTACGGAAATTTCATCTGGGCGTTGGCGAGAAAATTTACCGCGTCACGCGAAGAAGCGGAAGCGGCGACACTGGAAATTTTTCAAGATATTTGGCGATACTCGAAACACGGCGATAAGCCGCAATCTGCCGAGGATATGGTGATTTCGCAGATTGCGCGGCGGCGTTTGGTTAGATACTTACAATAAAGCCAAACAAAAAATCTATGGCGGTCATAGATAACCACGAACGAATAAGGGGAAGGTATGGCTGGAAGCCGGATTGAACTCGGTTAAATCTAATCGAATCCAATCCGGCTGCCGGTCATAAAATCATCGAGGATAACGCTATGAATTTTTCTAATTACAATTACCGCATCCTCTATGCCGAAGACAATGAAGACAGTCGTGATTTGGTAAGGATAATGTGTGAGATGTCCGGTATCGAAGTCGTTAAAAAACGGAATTACGTTTTTACAAAGCTGAATTTATAGAAGTTCTCATTACAATTAAATTTCCGCCATTCTACATTTGCCGAACCATCCTTAAACATTGACCCGCTATCTGTTATAATTACCCAAAAGAGTTAAAAGGTCGTAGTTTTTGAGTGTCTAAAATTAAGGCTTTGGACACTTTTTTACTTATCTCAAAAGCGACCTTAGTAAAAGAATCTTACCTAAGCATTAAAGGTTTTTAAGTTAGAGGAAAAACACCGTGCAGCAAAAATCAGGAAATTCGGCGAAAGAAAACGATCGGGTGATTACGTGGCAAATGGTTGAAGGCGACAGTCCTTTGGTTGCAGCGGCGATTCACGACGGACGCGATTTGCGCGATGATGTGGCAAGTTTGATGACGTTGGACGAACAGATACGGCTACGCGAGGAAGACCCGTTCACGGGAATCTGGACTGCTGTTGCCGAAACCGGTTTAATCGCTCGGCGTTCGCGTTTTGAAATGGATTTGAACCGCCCGCGTGAAAAGGCGGTGTATCTCGACCCCGAAGACTGCTGGGGGCTTCACGTCTGGAAGGAACGACCTTCGCCGGAAATCGTCGAGCGTTCACTGGCGCAGTATGATGCTTTTTACGCGGAACTGCGGCGTTTGTTTAAGGATTTGGAAAAGCGTTTCGGTCGCTTCGTCGTTTTCGACATTCACAGCTACAATCATCGTCGGGACGGCGCGGACAGCCCGCCGGAAAACCCGGAGGAAAACCCTGAAGTCAATGTCGGAACGGGAACGATGAACCGCGAAAATTGGAGTCCGATTGTCGAGCGGTTTATAGATGATTTGCGCTCGTTCGATTTTCTTGGGCGCAAGCTCGATGTGCGCGAAAACGTGAAATTTAAGGGCGGAAATTTGGCGCGCTGGACGCACGAAAATTTCTCAGAAACAGGGTGCGTGCTGGCGCTCGAATTCAAAAAATTCTGGATGGACGAATGGACGGGCGAGCCGGATAAAACACAGGTTGAAGCGATTCGTCAGGCACTCGTTTCGACCGTTCCGGGCGTGCTGGAGGAATTGAAAAAATTATAAGCCTGCCTGAAACCGAAAAAGTAAAAGACGACGGCGTTATTCCCTATTCCCTGATTAATATCATCACGGAGCGTTTGACGGAAGGCAAGCGCGTGCGCCGCCGTTTGCCGGGAAAAGGCAGAATCAACATTGACCGTCCGCTGCCGTTTTTGGGCATTTACCGCTTTCCGAGCGACCGGGACGACAAAGGAACGGCTTATCTCGTCCTCGGCGAAGGTTCTTATTTAATCGCGTCTGCCGACGAAGCGGGCGAGGAAAGATTGTCCGCGCTCGTCGAAGCGGTCGCCAAAGTTTTATCCGATAAATTCGGCGCTTTTCTGATTATTGAAGTTTGGTCGGCGAAAGATTCGCCCGAAGAAAACACTGTCGGAGATGCCTTTCAGCCGAAAGCGAAATTTCGTATTTTCACCGCCAAATCAGATGAGATTCCTTCGACGGTGCAAGTTTTAGCCAAATCTCTCCAATCAATAAGCATTCCGGGTTTTACCAGCGAGGTCGAGATAAAAGAAGGCAGTGTCAGCTCGCCGCCGGGAATGACTTCGCTTTTGACGACGCGGGCGACGAAAAATATCAGTTGTCTGATGATTGGGCTGGAAGTGACGCCGATTTATCGGGATGTCGAAACCGGCGAGATTTATCCCTCGATTTTGCGTCTGCTGCACCGGAATTTATCGCAGGTTTTTCAACAGGCATTTTTTGAATTCGCCCACGTCCAGACTTCGCAGCGCCCGACTTATCCGCAAATGCTCGGTCGCCGCGCAATGGTCAAAGCCGTCTGGAATGCCGACGCAGAGCTTTCCGCGCTTAATGAAACTTTCAATTATCTGCTGGCGGTAACGCCGGTTAATGCGGAACAGGCTTTTGTCGAATTCAAGGAAAGAAACTTTGAAAGCCAACCTGTTTTTCATTATTGCTTGCTGGCGGTTGACCCGGAAGATTTGAAACGCAGGCTTTACAGCATCTCGTTCGAGCGGATAGAAGACCCGACGATGGCTTATCTTCTGCGCGATAAACGCATCGAGCTTGACCGGCAGATTTCTTTGATTGATGACCGCGACACGCCTCGTTTTCTTTACGGGAGCTTGCAGCTTTTTCCGCCCGTCGAAGACGAATTGATGCGACTCGCCGAAACGATTTTGAATAAGTTGCAATCTTCCGCAGATTCGGACACGGGCGAGAAATTAGACGCCGCTGGAGCTGCGGAGCGAGCGCGTTCGGAAATCGAATATTACCGGAATATTTATCCTGAAATGACGGCGACGGTTCAGATTCGCAGCGACATTCCGCCGGGTTTGATGGTTTCGCAAGGTAATTTGCTCGTCGGGCATCGGACGAGTTTTTCCGCTTCGAGACTCGAAGCCTTGCTGCAGCACGAAGTCGGCACGCACATTGTTACGTATTTCAACGGGCGCGCCCAGCCGCTGCGACAGCTTTATTCGGGGCTGCCCAATTACGAACAATTGCAGGAAGGCTTGGCGGTTTTGTCGGAATATCTGGTCGGCGGGCTTAACGCTTCGCGTTTGCGGTTATTGGCGGCTCGCGTTGTCGCCGTCCGCCGGCTGACCGAAGGCGCGTCTTTTGTTGACGTTTTTCGGGAACTTCATCAAATTTACGGCTTTGCGGCACGGACATCTTTTAATATCGCAATGCGCGTATTTCGCGGCGGCGGTTTGACGAAAGACGCGGTTTATCTGCGCGGATTGATTGAATTACTACAATATCTGGCGGATGATAACGAGATTGAACCGTTATTCGTCGGGAAAATCGGAGCGGAACACGTTTCCATTATTCGTGAGCTGCAATGGCGCGAAGTTCTGCGCCCGGCGCCGCTTGCGCCGCGCTATATGTCTTTTCCGCAGACCGCCGAAAAACTGAAGCGATTGCGAAACGGTTTGACAGTGGTTGATTTAATTTAATAAAAAAGGTTAGGGAGAAATTTTATGCGAATCGGATTTGTCGTTAATGATATTCAAACGGAAGAAGCGGGTTATACGACCACTCGTCTGGCGATGGCGGCGCTCGAAATGGGACACGAAGCGTGGGTAATGGGAGTCGCGGATTTTGCCGTCGACACTGACGAGCATTTGCGCGCGCGCGCTCGTATGGCGTCCGCTAAACAATATAAAAACGGAGGGCTTTATCTCGACGATTTGCAGGGCAAAAAATCCAAACAAGAGCGAATCAACGCCGATGATTTGGATGTTTTGATGCTGCGTAACGATCCGGCGGGCGATGTGGAAAGACCGTGGGCGCAAACCTCGGGCATTATTTTCTCCCAGCTTGCGCTGCGGCACGGAGTAATTGTTCTTAACGACCCGAATACGCTGGCTGAAGCCATCAATAAAATGTATTTCCAGCACTTTCCCGAAGAGGTCAGACCGCGCACTCTGATTACCCGCGATGCCGCCGAAATTATTAAATTCGTCGAAGAAGAAAAAGGAAACGCGGTTCTCAAACCGCTGCAAGGCTCGGGCGGCTCAAATGTTTTTCTGGTGCGACCGGACGACACGCCGAATCTCAATCAGATGATTGAAGCCATCACCCGCGACGGCTACGTTATCTGTCAGGAATATCTGCCCGCCGCCAAAGACGGCGACACCAGACTTTTTATGATGAACGGCAAACCGTTTCAGGTGAACGGTAAATACGCCGCTTTCCGCCGCGTCAGCACGAGCGGCGACGCGCGGAGTAATCTGCACGTCGGCGGAAAAATGCAAAAGGCGACGATTGACGATAACGCGCTCCGAATCGCGGAAATCGTCCGCCCGAAACTTGTCGCGGACGGAATGTTTCTGGTCGGGCTGGATATTGTCGGCGATAAGCTGATGGAAATCAACGTCTTCAGTCCGGGCGGTCTGGGCAGCGCACAAACGCTCGAAGGCAATACTAAGTTCAGCCACGCGCTAATAGAAGCACTCGAAACTAAAGTTCAGTATCGTAGTTATGGTCGCGGAAGCATTGATAATTTAACTCTGGCAACGTTATAAAAATTTCAAAACTAAACACTTTTGCTAACTTAGAAGTTACGCAGTTGAATGAAGAATCAACAACTTATAAGGCTTCCTTATTAAGTGTCCAAAAACTACTCTTTTCGGGCGGCGCGAAATGTAGGTTTGTAAAGCCAATCGTTTTTCATTGCGAATGCGTCGTGCGTTATCGCGCATAAATTACAGTCGTAGGTTTGCGGCGAAAAAATCTTGCGCGCGATGTCGGCGGCTAAATTGAAAAAACCGCTGTCGGCGTTGTAAACGAACAGAAGCGTCGGCGTTTCAATCTCGCTTTGAAAATCCGAAACCGGTGTTTTGTCGTTTTTATCAACTCGTTTCATTGGTGTTTCTTTTAGCAGATACAAAGCAATATTAGGATAACAACAGATTAACAATTATTTGAATGCGGCTGTAAATTTTCGGCTGACAAACGAACAAGTGGTAAAAATGAAAGCGAAAAAATTACTGAATTGGTTGAGCGTTCCCGTTTCCTTGGGAACTTTCGCCGCGCTTCTTTGGCTCGAGAATCGTCGCCCGCTGCGCGCTTCCGTCGAATCGAAAACGGTTCGCGGCGGCAGGAATTTGGCGGTTGCCGGACTTGCGGCGGCGGCAATACAGCTTTTTGAAAATCCGGTCGCCGCGCCTTTAACGAGATTTGTCGAGCGGAAGAATTTCGGATTGCTGAAGCTCGTTCGCTTACCGAAAATTTTGGAAACGATTTTCGCCGTCATTCTTCTCGATTACACTTTATACGTCTGGCACGTTCTCACGCACCGCGTTCCTTTTTTGTGGCGCTTTCACGTTGTCCATCACATTGATTTAGACCTCGACGCGACGACCGCCGTGCGGTTTCATTTCGCCGAGATGATAATTTCCGTCGCGTGGCGTGCCGGACAAATTCTGCTCGTCGGCGTCTCTCCGACTTCGTTCGCCGCGTGGCAGATGTTTCTTTTTCCGTCGATTTTGTTTCACCATTCAAACGTGCGCCTGCCCGCCGAATTTGAAAAACATTTGAGCCGTTTCGTCGTTACGCCGCGACTGCACGGCATACATCATTCGGCGGTGCGCGGTGAAACCGATTCAAATTGGTCGAGCGGTTTGACCGTCTGGGATTTTCTGCACGGGACTTTGAAACGCGACGTGCCGCAGGCGGAAATCACCATCGGTATTCCGGCGTATCAAAATCCTGACGAAGTTGTTTTAAAGAAACTCCTGCCGCTGCCGTTCGAGAAACAGAAAACGAGCTGGCAATTCGACAATCAACCGAAATTCACCGAAAAATCAATTTGAGAATGGTGTCTTTAGTTTCAATAATTATTCCGACTTTGAACGAAGCCGATTCGATAAAACAAACGCTCGAAGCCTTGAAATTTTCCGCGCGAACGGTCGAGATAATCGTCGCCGACGGCGGAAGCAGGGACGAAACCGTTTCGATTGCCGAAAGTTTCGACGTAAAAGTTTTGCGTTCTTCCGTGAGCGGGCGCGGAGCGCAAATGCACGCGGGCGCGATGGCGGCGAGCGGAGACGTTTTCTGGTTTCTGCACGCCGACACGCTGCCGCCCGCCCGTGCCGTCGAAAAAATAATCGAAGCCTTCGCCGATTCGACGGTCGTCGGCGGTAATTTTACGATTCGCTTTGACGGCGACGGCAGCGCGGCGCGTTTTCTATCTTGGCTTTATCCTAGGTTGCGACGAATCGGTTTGATTTACGGCGATTCGGCGATTTTCGTCTGCCGCGCGGTTTACGAAACGGTCGGCGGTTTTCAGCCGTTTCCGATTTTTGAAGATTTGGATTTCGTCAGCCGAATTAAACCTTACGGAAAAATCGTCAACCTTTCGGCGACGGTTGAAACTTCGTCGAGAAGATTTGCGGGGCGCAGTTTCACACTAGTTTTTCTGCGCTGGACGCTGCTGCAAATTCTCTACTGGCTCGGTGTCAGCCCGCACGCGCTCGGCAAATTCTACTTGCCGTTTATCAATCGAAAAAAAACGGATAATTAAAGATAGTCGAGATTTTTCTCAATCGTTGCCGCTTCCGAACAGTTCGGAATTCGCCGAAAGCCATTGATAAGTCGCGGGTGCTTCGATTTTGTCGTCGCTCAACATTTCCTTTCGCAGACGAGCGAGGTCGGGCGGCACGTCAACGTCATACCAAGCCGGAATTTGCGCCGCGCGAAGTTTGAGCCGTTCGGCGTTTTCCATCGTTTGCTTGAAAACCTCAGCCGAACTCCAACGGACGTTTTCAAACAATTCGGGATAACTTTTTCGCAAACCGATTAAATAAAATCCGCCGTCCGTTGTTTCGCCCAAAACAACGTCCGATTGGTTTTCCAAAAACTCGAACGCGCGCCGGATAAAATCGGCGGAAATGGTCGGGCTGTCCGTTCCAATCATCACGACCGCATCCGAACCGGACGCGAAAGCGAATTCAAAAGCGTTCGACATTCTTTCGCCCAAATCCGCGCCCGTTTGTTCGACGTAAATCGTTTCGATTTGCAAAATGCTTTCCAAGACCGCTCTCTGCGCGTAGGGCGAATATGCTATAATCGTGTTTTCGCAAACGGTTTTCGCTTTTTGAAATGCGTCGCGCAGAAACGCGGCGGCAAGTTCGGCGCACTCGGCGGGCGACAAAAACGGTTCGAGCCGTGTTTTGACCGCGCCGGCAACAGGCGCTTTCGCCATAATGATAATCGCTCGCTTCATTTCGGAAATCGTGTCGTTTAGTATCGCAAAAATAAATTATAAATAAAGAAGGAAAACAAAATTATGCCGTTAGACGTTGAATCGGCTGTCCGCGAAAGATACGGCGCGGCAGCGGCGCTTAAAGAAGACGCGCTCTGCTGTCCGGTCGAGTATAACCCGGAATTCTTGAAAGTCATTCCCCACGAAATCATCGAGAGAGATTACGGCTGCGGCAATCCTTCGGAGTTCGTCGGCAAAGGCGAGACGGTTCTTGATTTAGGTTCGGGCGGCGGAAAGATTTGCTATATCGCCGCGCAGATTGTCGGCGCAAACGGCAAAGTCGTCGGCGTTGACGCCAACCCGAAAATGCTCGCGCTTGCCGAAAAATACCGCCGCGAAATCGGCGATAAAATCGGTTATCAAAACGTCGAATTCCGGCGCGGCAACATTCAGGATTTACGGCTCGACTTGTCGCTCGTCGATTCTTACCTGCGCGAAAATCCGTTGAAATCGGCGGCGGATTTAGCCGAATTCGATAATTTCCGCGAGCGAATCAAAGCGGAAAAACCACTCGTCGCCGACGATTCGATTGATATCGTGCTGTCGAACTGCGTTTTGAATCTCGTCAAAACCGAAGACAAGGAACGGCTTTTCAACGAGATATTCCGCGTCGTAAAAACAGGCGGACGCGCGGCGATTTCTGACATCGTGGCGGACGAAGACGTTCCGGCGCATCTGCAAAAAGACGCGGCGTTGTGGTCGGGCTGCATTTCGGGCGCGTTCCGCGAAGATTTGTTTTTGGAAGCGTTCGAGCGCGCCGGTTTTTACGGAATGAAAATCGCCAAGCGCGACGAAAAACCGTGGCGCACAATCGAAGGAATCGAGTTTCGCGCCGTCACGGTCGTCGCCCGCAAAGGCAAACAGGGCGCGTGTTTCGAGCGCAGTCAAGCCGTCATTTACAAAGGTCCGTGGAAAAAAGTGATTGACGACGACGGACACATTTTAGAGCGCGGCGCGAGAACGGCGGTGTGCGATAAAACTTTTCAGATTTACAACCGCGAGCCGTATGCAAAAGACATCATCGCCGTCGAGCCGATTGAAAATATACGGTTGGAAGACGCGAAAGAATTCGATTGCCGTCGAACCGCAAAACGTAGCCCGCGCGAAACGAAAGGCACGGAATATCAAGTTACCGATTTATCGAACGCTGATTGCTGCGCGCCCGGAAGCGATTGCTGTTGAGAAAACATTTTAGAATTTAAGTAAGCGAGCAAAATTAATTACAGGAATGAAACCGTCCCGCTTCGCGTTTGCACAGATAAACACAAAATATTTTTATGATTTTATCAGAGTTAATCTGTGATTATCTGTGGTTTCATTCCTTGACATAAATTTGTCTGATTACTTAATTTGAAAATACTATGCACTACTACAACGAAGAAGATTTAGCCCGCTTCGGCGAAATCGGACGCGCGCGCCCCGATTTATTTGAAAAATTTATGGCGTGGTATCAAGCGTGTCAGGAAGACGGCGCGCTCTCTAAACGCGAAAAGGCTTTGATTGGCTTAGCCGTTTCGGTCGTCGTGCAATGTCCGTATTGCATCGACGCTTACACCCAATCGAGTTTAGAGAACGGCTCGAATCAGGAGCAGATGACCGAAGCGATTCATCTGGCGTCGGCGATTCGCGGCGGCGCGAGCCTGATTCACGGCATCCAATCGCACAACGCGCACGATAAAATTTCGATGTGATTTTTTTATAAATGCAGACAGAACCCATTCAGATAACCAGAAGACGCGACGGCAAATCCGCGTTTCCCGCGTCCCGCGTCGGTTTCGACGAAAAGCTGCAATCGAGCGGCATTTCCTTGGTTTCCGCGCGAGTTGACACGCTGCAAGTCAATGTCGGCAAACTCTGTAATCAGGCGTGCAAACACTGCCACGTCGACGCCAGCCCGACGCGGACGGAAATTATGTCGCGCGCGACCGTCGAAGCGTGTTTAAAGGCAGTGCGCGATTTCAAGATTCCGACTTTGGATATTACCGGCGGCGCGCCCGAGCTCGTTCCCGATTTTCGCTATCTCGTCGTCGAGGCGCGAAAAACGGGAGCGAAAATTATCGTTCGCCATAATCTGACCGTTATGTTCGAGCCGCATCAGACGGATTTGCCCGAATTTTTCGCGGAAAATAAAGTCGAAGTCGTATCGAGTTTGCCGTATTTTTTGCAACAGCAAACCGACGCGCAACGCGGCGCGGGCGTTTTCGATAAGAGCATCGAAGCCATTAGAAAGCTAAACGCGGTCGGCTACGGAATTGAAAACACGAATTTGATTTTGAATCTCGTTTATAATCCGACGGGCGCGTTTCTGCCGCCCGCGCAAAACCAAATCGAAACGGATTTCCGCCGTGAATTGAAAAATCGCCACAATCTTTTTTTCAATAATCTTTTCACCATTACGAACGTGCCGGTCGCGCGTTATCTCGATTATCTGCGCCGTTCGGGAAACGAAGAAAAATATATGCAAAAACTCGTCGGCGCGTTCAACGCGGCGACGATTGAGAATTTGATGTGCCGCAATCTGGTCAGCGTCGATTGGACGGGAAAGCTCTACGACTGCGATTTCAACCAGATGCTTGAACTAAATCTTTCGAGCGGCTTGCCGCAGACGATTTTCGATTT
>JAABUN010000868.1_pt1 | contig 74039 bp, 67 predicted proteins | sample 5559311 | NCBI WGS metagenome assembly JAABUN01 (sample SAMN10711877, study PRJNA513370) | rock metagenome | isolation source: Antarctica rocks | place: Antarctica: Victoria Land, Siegfried Peak sud | reverse complement strand
GGCTATGGATCGGACCGCGTTGTTCGAGTTAGACACTTGCTTGCTTGCGGCTTCGTTCGCAAGCACAGATTTCTAAACCCGAAAGCAGGCAGGCCTTTCTGGCAACAACGCGCTCCGATCCATAGCCTCGCGCCCGACGAGTACCGGGAGCGAACACGTCCCAATCGCAAGGCGACTCGCATTAAGCCGGAATACTTCCACCATCCTGAGGCGTTGCGCGTGTCCGATTGTGTGGTCGGGGTGGCCGTCGCCTGTTTCCTGCGGGCGCACTCACATTTCGATTACTACGGCGAGACAGAGTTCGGCGGCGAGTCTTTGGAGCGACTAATAACAGAACTGAGCGCTCAGGCCGAGGTCATCCAAGCCTGCAAGTGGAAGCGCGAGTTCGGTGCGTTAGTTACTGAAATGTTTTCTTACACTTGCGCGCAAAGCGTCGGACCGTGGCAGCGGCACTGGCCGCGTATTCGGGAGGAAGTGGCCGAAGCCATCAGCAACATTGTCGAGCGCGCCAATACAGCAGTTCGTGACGACAAGGTTCTGCTTGTCATCGGCGTCTGAGGCGTTAGGTTTACCGGCAGCAGTCCAAATAAGCACTGGCACGGGACGTAAAGGCAGCCTTTAACGTTCGACCAAGAACGACGAATGAATTCACCCTCCCCCGCAACGCCGCCGTTGCTTGCCAGCCCGAAGGAAAAGCGGGCAGTCTTGCGCTGGGCGTACCCAGTCGCGGTCGGCATTCCGCTGATCGTGCTCAACTGCGGTTGGATCGCGCACTCGGAGATGAAGACAGGCGTCACCGAGATCACGATTCAAACGCTGTTCATGGGCGTGACGTTCATCCTGTTCGTGGTCACGCTTGGGAACCTGCTCGTGCGGCGGCTGTTCGGCCCGCGCGCGGCGATGAATCAGCCCGAACTGATGACGTTGTACGCCATGCTCTCGATGAGCAGCGTGGTCGCGGGTATCGGAAACATAGGTTTCTTCACGCCCTTTTTGACCAACGCCTTCTGGTTCGGCACGACGGGCAACCGCTGGCCGGACTTCTGGCCGCTGCTGCCCGCGTGGGCTATCGGGCCGCGCGACCGGGAAATCCTGAAGGGCTATTACGAGGGACATTCCTCGTTTTTCCGCCCGGAGGTGATGGCGGCGTGGGCGACCCCGCTCCTCGTCTGGGGCGCGTTCTTTTTCGTGCTGCTCGCCACCCTGCTGTGCCTTTCGGCGATTGTTTTTCGCCGCTGGCACGACGACGAGCATTTGCCGTTCCCGGTCGTGGCCCTGCCGCTCGAAATGACGCGTGAGGCCGCGCCGCTGTACCGTGAACGGCTGTTGTGGGGCGGGTTCGCCGTGCCGTGTCTGCTGCACTCGCTGAACACGCTGCACGGTCTGTATCCAAGTCTGCCCTCGTTCCCGGTCAACACGGCCCGCGACCTGGTGGACACGCTGTCCGCGCCGTGGACGGGGCTGGGTTCCCTCACGTTTTTGCTGCACCCGTGCGCGGTCGGCTTCGGCTACCTGGTGAACACCGACGTGCTGTTCTCGCTCTGGTTTTTCTACCTGCTGAAAAAAGTTTTGAACTTCGCGGGCACGGCGGCCGGCTGGCGCGACCCCGGCCCGAATTTGTACGGCGACGGGGCGGCGCAGTTCCCTTTTTGGGGTTACCAGGCGTGGGGCGCGTGGCTGGCGGTCAGCGTCGCCGTGCTGTGGGCGGGGCGTGGCTATTTTCGCAACTATTTCGCGCGGGCGGCGCGGGGCAAGCGGGAACCGGGCGACCCCCTGTCGCCGCGCGTGGCCGTGGCCGGTTTCGTCGCCGGCTTCACGCTGCTGTGCGCGTTCGCGTGGGCGCTGGGGGCGTCGCCGTGGCTGCCAATCGCGTTTTTCGGCATCTTCTTTTTGCTGATGACCGCCCTGTCGCGCCTAGCGGCTGAAACCGCCGTGCTGTCGCCGCTGCTCGCGTGGGTCGCCCCGCAGACCATTTTGCCCGCCCTGACCGGCACGAGCGCGCTTGCTTTATCGAAAGGCGACCTGGCAAGCCTGGGAATCCTGTCCTGGTTCAACCTGGATTACCGGGCCGCCGCCATGCCGCAGGAACTGCAAGCCTTCGCCGGCCTGAAGCGGGCGGGAGCCGCCGGCCGTCTGCGGCCCCTTGTTCTCGTTTTGCTGCTCGCCGTCGCCGTTTCCCTCGTCTCCGCCCTGCTGTGGGACCTTTCGCTGTACTACACGCAGGGCGCGGCGACGGCGAACGTCAACCAATATCGTATCAACATGGGCAAGGCGCCCTGGAACGCCTTGCAGGGCTGGCTGGGCACGCCCAAGCCGCCCGACCGCATTGCCCCGTTCGGTATGGCGGCCGGCGCGGGCATTACCTTTCTGCTGTCGTACCTGCGCACGCGCTTCGTCGGCTTCCCGCTCGCGCCCGCCGCCTACGTGCTGAACACGTCCTGGGCCAACGAACTGTTCTGGGGCGACATGGCCGTCGCCTGGGTTTTCAAGGCCGCGCTGCTGCGCTACGGCGGTCGGCGGATGTACCACGCGGCGCTGCCCTTCTTTCTCGGCCTGATCCTGGGCGACTTCGTGACCGGATCGGCGTGGAGCATCGTGGGCACGCTGCTGAAAATCGAAATCTTCCGCACCTTCCCGAACTAAGGAGATCGTTTCATGGAACTTGAACCCGTCGCCGACTATGCCTGCAACACGGGCGAAGGCCCGCTGTGGCATCCGCAAGAAAAAACCGTTTACTGGACCGACATTCCGGCCGGCCGTCTTTTCCGCTACGACCCGGCTACAGGCGAGCACGCGCAAGTCTACGAGGGCGCGCCGGTCGGCGGCTTCACCCTTCAGGCCGACGGCAGTTTGCTGCTGTTCATGGCGCGCGGCCAAATCGCTGTTCGGCGGCCCGACGGCACCCTGACGAACCTCGTAGACGAAATAGAAGGCGAGCGCGACAGCCGCTTCAACGACGTGATCGCGGACCCGGCCGGGCGCGTGTTTTGCGGCACGATGCCGACGCGCGAGCGACCCGGTCGCCTGTACCGGCTGGACCTCGACGGCAGCCTGAGCGTCGTCGTCGAGGGCGTCGGCTGCTCGAACGGCATGGGCTTCACGCCGGACGGAGCGGGCATGTACTACACGGACACGGCCGCGCGCGAAATTTCGCTCTTCGATTACGACACCGAAACGGGCGACATCACAAACCGCCGGCCGTTCGTGCGCACACCTGAGGGACCCGACGAGGGCGCGCCCGATGGCATGACCGTGGACGCCGACGGGAATGTTTGGTCCACGCGCTGGGGCGGATCGTGCATCGTGTGCTACGCACCCGATGGCAGCGAAAAACAGCGCATCGCCTTTCCCGCCGTCAAGAAAGTGTCGAGCGTCACCTTTGCCGCGCCTGGCGACGAGGGCACGATGTACGTCACCACAGCGGGCGGACAGCAAAAGGAGAGCGACGGCGAGCACGCGGGCGCGCTATTCCGGCTGCGCGTGCCCGGCGTGCGCGGCGTGCCCGAATTCGTGTCGCGGGTCAGGCTATAGGCGCAAACCGACGTCTCCCGCCTGCACTTCCCGACGCGCAATCAAGAGCCAAGAAAAACTACAAAACTACCCTGGAGTCGTTGCCATGAAGCGATGTCCTTTATGCGGCGCAGCGTACTCAGACGAGTACCGCTACTGTGAGCGTGACGCCACGTTGTTGGTTGAGGCAGCAGTCACACAGCCGGCGCGAGAACACGTACCTGACCCGGCGGCAAGAGACCCGCACCAGCAAGCGTTAAGTCCAGGCAATCAGAAGCCTGGCTTAGTCATTGCGTTTCTTATCGCGTTGGTGAGCGTCAGCCTTTTCGGCGCGCTCGCTATCACTGTCATCAATCACCAAAATTTGGAACAGGCGCGATTGCAGCAGGAGGCGGTTGCGCGGGAGAGGGCGAGTGCGCAGGCACTCGCGCTGCGGGCGCAACAAACAGCGGAGCAGGCTGAAGCCGCCCGGATCGAAGCCAAGAAGTCTGCTCAACAAGCGGAGCAACGAGCCGAGTTAGCAGAGGAAGAACTGGAGCGGCAACGTGCAGCGTTGGCCTCTCAACAATCTGTGCAAGCAGAACAAAATACAGTACTTGATCCAGCACCTACACTAGAAGCAGTAGCTACCGTTACGTTGACCGAGCAGAGCGTTGACGATGTTATGAACCGCTGGTTAGCCGCGCAGAACAATCAAGATTTCGCTATGTATCAAAACCTCTACGCTGAAGATTTCATAGGCGCCAAGCGTACCCCAACTAAAACCAAGACCTATCGGCGTGCTGGATGGCTTGCCGACCGTCGTCGTCTGTTCGACCACACCCGCAGGCTGAACGTGCGCCTCGATAACAAAACGGTGACTCTTCATAGTGACTGGGCAGAGGTGTCCTTTGACCAGTATTTCCGTTCTCAAACGTATAGTGATTGGGGGCCGAAAGTTATTCGCGTGCGGCTGAATAGTTCCGGCCCGCAGATTTTCTATGAAGAGTTACTCGTTCCTCACCGACTGTGACAATCAAATCAGAGGTCAGTCCCTACGTTCACCTCCTCGTTCGCGGTGACGATGCCGGCTCGTGTGCAAGCGCGAGCGCGGCCATCGCCGAAGCGTGTGACGCGGGCGTTCTTCGCAACGTATCGGTCATGGCGTGCGGCCCTGCCCTGGACGAGGCCGCCGCACTTTTCGCCGGCCGAAACGACATCGCTGCCGGCCTGCACGTCACGCTGAACGCCGAATGGGCGAGCGACGCGGCGCGCTGGGGGCCGGTCCTGCCGCGCGAACAAGTTCCCTCGCTCGTGGACGAGGACGGGTTTTTCTGGCGCACGCCGGCCCAGGCCCGCGAGCGCCGCGCGCGTGTGGACGAAATGCTGGCCGAGGCTCAGGCGCAGTTGAAAAAAGCGCGCGCCGCCGGCCTGAACGTCGTTTACCTGGACGAGCACATGGGCGTCTCGTGGCCCTGGCCCGACTTGCGAAAAGGACTGGCCGCGCTCTGCACCCGCGAGGGTTTGGTGGACGCGCACGCCGTTCCGTCCCTGCCCGGCATTGTCCAGCCGACCGGCGACCCGCTTGTGGACTGGCCCGCGCGTATCGCGGCTGTTTCTTCGCCCTCCGGCGGAACGTTCGTGCTCGTAACGCATCCCGGCCGCGACGACGCGGACATGCGCGCCTTTGCCCTGCCCGGTCAGCCGCCGGGAAGCGTGGCCCGCGAGCGTGACGCGGAACGCCGCGCGCTGACGAGCGAAGGCTTTGCCCGCGCCTGCCGTCAAAACGGCGTAACCCTCGCCCGCTACGACGAAAACGAACAGCCATGACAACGACACGCACCGGCAGCGCAGCACTTCGGCGGCGGCTTTTTTGGACGGCGAGCTTTGTCGTCGGCGGACTGTGCCTGTCTGCGACGGCCGGGTCACTCGCGCGTGAACGGCGCACCGACGCGACCGCCGTTGCCCGCGCCGCCGCCGAACCGCAGATGCCGCCGTCCGCATCCCGCGTGACGAGCCGCCGGCTGCCGCGCATCGAGCGCAACGGCTGGTCGTCGCCGGACCCGGCCCGGCAGGCCCCGCTCGCGCTTGTCTACCAGGACGCGAACGAGACGCTGTACAGCCGGCTGCCCAACGAGGTGAACAGTTTGAGCCGGCGCGCAAACGTGGTCTGGCTGGGGACGCGCGGGGGCGCGCGGCGTATCGAAACCGCCGATGACGGATTCACGCCGCTCCGGACGCGCCACTTTTTCCAAAAGGACGGCCTGCCCGGCGATGACGTTGCCGCCGTCGCGGGGGACGCGGACGGCTCGGCATGGGCGGTTGTGACCACGCCGCCCGAAAAATACGGCCAAGGCACGGCCCACCTGTGCCGCTTCGAGGCAAGGCAAAATCGTTGGCGGACGCTCAGGAGCCTCGACCTTCCCCGGCCCGCCCGGTACCCTGGCTATGGTTCGCGCTGGCCCTACGCGCCCCTGGTCGGGCGGGGCGTTCCGGCCGTCGCCGTGACCGGACGGCGCGTCTTTTTCACCCTCGGCGTTCTGGGAATGCCCGAAGCCGGACCGGGCGCGGCCCTGCTCGTGTACGACAAAGCCGAGCGCGTTTGGTGCGACGCCGCCTGGGACGCGGCCACGATGAACAGCGACCACGAAGCGCCCGCCCCACCGCCCGGCCCCGCGCCCAATACCGAGGCGACCTGGGGGCGATTTAACGCGCGCCTGCGCGCGCTTCCCGGCGGCGGCGGCTTACCCGAAGGCGATCTCAGCCCCGCGTACCCCGCCGTGAACGCGCTCATGGCCGCTCCTGAGGGCGGGACGCCGGGCGGCGGGGACCGCGTGTATCTTGCGACGAGCGGCGGTCTGCTGCGCTTCGACATCGGCGGCGCGCGGTCATCCCCGCGCTGGCGGCGCTTCCGTTCCGATCAGGCTTTCTTGCTGGCCGCCCCCGCCCCCGGTGCGCTGTACCTCGTCGGCCGCCCGCTGCCCGATCCCCAAAATGCGCCAACGGAGAGCGTGACGGACGGCGGCGGCTGGCGGCTGTCCCGCTTCGACACCCGCACCGGAGAGGCGCGTGACTGGCTTTTGTCCGTGGACGCATCGCCCGCGCGGCAGGGAGGCTTTTCCACCACGTTTGACCTGCCGCGCGCCGCGCCGCAAAGCGTGGCCGTCACGAGTGACGGGGCGGTGTGGGTAACGGCGGGGCGGAACTCCGTTTTTATCACCGATTCGGGCACCCGTTTCTGGGTGCTGGGGCCGGGCGCGATCCGGCCGCGCGCCTTTGAAATCAGCCGGCGCAACGATGCGCGAACGGTCCGCTCCGATACACGCCTGTGGGAGCGCGTGCCCGACGATGCCCTGCTGCCGCTGGTCGCCCGCGCGGCTGAGCACGACTTCAGCGCCCCTATGCTCACGCAGGAGGCACTCGACCGTTTCCGTGACTGGTTCCCCGCCGCGCCGCTGCCGCACGCGCTGAGCCGTACCTGGTGGGCTTCGACGAACCGGGTTGAGGAGACGATCAACGGCCCCGGCGGTTCGCGGCGCGTTACCTGGACGGTCGGCGGGCCGACAGGTGAGGCCCCGTCCTACTTCGTTCGGCGCGAAGAAGCCGGCAAAGCCGCCGCAGGCGATCAAACCGCGTCCCCGGAGCGCCGCGACCCGCGAAGCGAGCAGCATTTCCCGATCCCGCCGCTGCGCCCCAGCGTGACCGTGCAATATCCCGGCTCGCTCGCCGCCACGCGCGACGCTTTTTGGACAACCGGCACCGCTTACTACAAGGGCGACAACGACACGGGAGGCGGCGCAACCGGCTTCGTCGCCCGCCTGGACCGGGTGGAAAAAACGGTACGCGTGTTCGGCTCGGAACACGGCCTGGGCAATGAACGCACGTTCGTTTCCCAGATCGTTTCCGATGGCGAAAGCGTGTGGGCTGGCGCGTTCCGGTTCAATCCGCAAACCGACCGGTTCGAGGACGTGGGCGACGCGCTCGCGCCGCTGTTACCGGGCTGGGGCCGCCGCCACCCAATCGCCGTGCCGGGCGTGCGTGACCTGGTCGCGGATTTCGGGCAAGGCGGTAGCCGCGAAACGGAACCGGGCAGCCCCGGCGCGGTTCCAGCCCGACGCGCCGATTTCGTTTGGGCGCTGGTCAGCGGCAGTGTAATCCGCGACGGGCAGGGCTACGCCGGCCCGCCGCTTCCCGACACGCTGGCACTGGCCCGCTTCGACATGGCCGAAAAAACCTGGAAGGTGTTCACGCCGCCGCTTTCCGAGGAAACGCCGCCGCCGGGCGGGCGGCGCGGCAACTGGCTGCGCGTCGAAAAGGAAGCCGCGTACGTCGCCACGAACCAGGGCGTTTTGCGCTTCGACCGCGCGGCCCAAACATGGCGCACGATTGTGCCGCCGCACTGGCCGCGCCGGATCAGCCACCAGAACCTGGGCGGCGACGTTTCTCGCCTGACCCGTGACCCACGCGAGCCGGGCGCTCTGTACCTCATCAACGCCGAATTCGTGCTGCGCTGGAAAGAGCGATAAGCGCACGCGCGCACCAAATGGCCGTTACCGGCGGTGGCGGGGCCGCGACAGCACCTTGACGGTGAGGCGCTTGACGCCGCGCCGCGAGCACGCGCCCCGGCTGGTCAGGCGAATGTCAATGCGCCGCCCCCGAATCGCGCCGCCCGTGTCGTCGGCAACAAGAACGCCGTAGCCGGGAACGTACACGCGCGAGCCGAGTGGAATGACGCGCGGGTCAACGGCCAGCCCGGCCGAGCGCGCGCTGCGGCCCGTGGCCGTGCGCCCCCCGCCGCCGCACGATGCGCAGTAGTGCGTCGCCCGCACTTTGAGTACGCGACCGCCGCCCGCGCGGGCCGCCGCCCCGCACGCGAACAGAACAACGCAAAGGAAAACAAGATGCTTCGTGGCGAACAACAGTTTTAGCATGACGCCTCAGGCTACCACGCGCCCGAACCACGAACCACAACGAGGAACCCCGAAGCGGTTCCGCTCCGCGCACCGCGTCATGGCCCTCGGCTGCGCTATCCCCGTCCCTTCGTCGCCAGCAGCACCATGATGCACGGCCCGCCGTGGACGACCGAGATGCCGGCCGCTTCCGCTTTCTCCACGGCCGCGACCGACTCGGCGCCGGGCTGGAGCCACAGGTTCGTCACGCCCGCTGCGGCCAGTTCGTCCACCAGTTTTTCCGTAATCGCGGGCGGCACGATGGCGACCGCGACCTGCGGCTTTTCGGGCAGCGCGGCAACGTTCTGGTAGCATTTGTCGCCCTCGATGTCGGCGGCGCGCGGGTTGACCGGGTAGGCGGTTTTTCCATGCCGCTTCAGCGATTGGTACACAAGATAGCCGTACTTTTCCGGGTTCGTGGACGCGCCGACCACGGCAAACGTGTCGGCGGCGAGCATCGTTTCGATGGCATCGTTCATGGCAGTTCTCTTTCTCCGATCCCGTCTTCTTCGACGCGAGTATACCTGTCGCGCTGGACGGCCCGGCGGCTGAAGCCGCGGGCAACAAAAACACAAAGTCTCCTGCGGAGACTGAGAAAGGTGCCATCTGGGGCCAGCCTCGTTTGCGTCAGGTGAGCCAGGCCGGCCATCGCCGCTTCCCAGTCTCCGCAGGAGACTTTGTGTTTTTGTTGCCCGCGGCTTCAGCCGCCGGGCCCCGTGAACCCTTCGCCGCTCCGCACACTCCAATAACAAGTAACAAGGTGAGACCCACATGATTCCTGAACCCTCCGCGCCCCTTTCCGGCTTCGTGTCCGCCGCCCCCAGCGCCAGCGCCCCCGACACCAGCACGAACGCGCCGCCGCCGCTGCCCGTCCGCGAAGTCGTTCTTTTTTCATCCGGCGTTTCGTACACGCTGCGGGCGGGCGAGGTGAGTGCGGGCGCGGCGAGCGTCGTTTTGACCTTCCGCACCACGCAGATAAACGACCTGCTCAAGTCGCTCGTGCTGCTTGACGAGGGCGGCGCGGTCCAGCCGGCGACCTATCCGTCGCGCGATCCCATCGGCCGAACCCTGCGCGCGTTCGCCATTGACGTGACCGACAATCTGAGCCGGGCGGATTTGCTGCGGCGGCTGCGGGGCGCGCGCGTGAGCGTGGAAACGATTGGCCGCGAAACGCTGTCCGGCCAGATCGTCGGCGTCGAGGAGCGCGAGGACGAGGTCGGGCAGTCCGGGCGCGTCGTGACGATTGAAACGCTGACCCTGCTGGGCGAAAATGGCTTGGAAGCCGTCGAAATGGGCCGCGTGCGGACGCTGCGCCTGCTTGACGAGCGGCTGGACCGCGAGTTCCGCGAGGCGCTTTCGGTTCTCGCTTCCGGCTCCGACGACGCGCGCCGGCAGGTCACGCTGCGCTTCGCGGGCGAGGCGGCCCGCACCGTGCGCGTCGGCTACGTGAGCGAAGCGCCCTTGTGGAAAATGAGTTACCGCCTCGTCTTGGGCGACGAGAACAACGACGAGAACGCCAAGCCGTATTTGCAGGGCTGGGCGCTGGTGGAAAATACGACCGACGACGACTGGAACGACGTGCGGCTGAGTCTGGTGTCGGGCCGGCCCATTTCGTTTATTCAAGACCTGTACCAGCCGCTGTACGTGCCCCGGCCCGAAGTCGGCCCGGACGTGATCGCCTCGCCGTTTCCGCAAACCCACGGTGGCGACCTGCTGGCGGCCAGCGAGCCGCCACCCGAAATAATGATGGCTGCCGCCTCCCCAGCGCCGGTTTCGCGCATGGCGATGGCGAAACGAGCCGCCGCCGGCTACGCCGCCGTGGACGAGCGGGCGGTCGGGTACACGGCGATGAGCGCGTCCGCTGTGCGCGAGGCGGCGATACCTACCCAGGCCGAGGGGCGCGGGGCGGGCGAACTGTTCCGCTACGACATCACCACGCCCGTGCGACTGCCGCGCCAGCAGGCCGCGATGATCCCAGTCGTGGCCGGCGACGTGGACGGCGAAAAGTTGTCCCTCTTCAACCCCGAAACAGGCGGGTCGCGCTTCCCCTTGAACGCCGTGCGCCTGAGCAACAATACCGGTCTTCACCTGAAGGGCGGGCCGGTCACGCTCTTCGACGACGGCGCGTACGCGGGCGACGCGCGCATGGAGGACATCCCGCCCGGCGACAATCGTCTGCTGACCTACGCCGTAGACCTTTCTGTCGAGGGCGAACGTCAGCAGCAGCAAACCGGCCCGGCGACCCTGACAGCCTTTTCGGTTCGGCGCGGCGTGCTGACGGTCACGTCGAAGTCGCAAAGCCGGACGCGCTACGTGTTCAAGTCGAAGGCCGCCCGGCCGCGCAAAGTCCTTGTCGAGCACCCGTTTTCGCCCGACTGGACGCTGGCTGAACCCGCCGAACCCGCCGAGCGCACGCGCGACTGGTACCGCTTCGTTGTTTCCCTTCCATCCGGTGAAACGCGCACGCTCGAAGTCGTCGTCGAGCGGCCCAACGTGCAAACGGTAGCCCTGCTGGACGGCAGCGTGGATTTTCTGACCTTTTACACCACGAACGGCAAGGTTCCCGAAGCGATCCGCGCAGCTCTGACCGAGGTCGTTCGTCGCCGCCGCGCCAACGACGAAGCGCAGGCCGGCATCGCCGGGGCCGAGGCGGAGGCCGAAACCATCGGGCGCGAACAGGAGCGCATTCGGAACAACATGGCCGAACTCGACCGCGCCTCGGCCTTGTACAACCGCTACGTGGACGAGTTGGACCAGCAGGAAACACGCCTCAAAATCCTGCGCGCCGAGGCCCAGCGCCTGCGCGAACAGGCCCGCGCCGCCCTGGCGGACCTGCGCGCCTATCTGGACGCCCTGACCCTCGGCGACGAACATGAAAACGCCCCATGAACTGCCGCGTCGCCTTTGTGACGGGAATCATTTTTGCCGCCCTGGTTTCGTTCTTCACGGTCGCGGCCGGCGCGCGAAAACCGGCGCGCGTGCCCGCTCGCCGCCCGTTTGTCGCCGGGTGGCGCGACGAGATGAACGAGCCGCTCGCGTGGCGTCCGGTCAGCCCGCCCGACCGGCTGCGCGTGGAAATGGCGGCGAAGGAACCGGGCGCGGTTTCGCTCACCCTGCCCCGCGTGCCCGACGGCTGGCCGTATTCGTACCAGTGGGGCGCGGCCGAGCGCGAGGCGGCCGTGGACCTTGCCCGCTTTCCCGTTCTCGTCGCCCGCGTGACGCGCGTGAGCGAAAACGGCTACGCGCACCTGGAAGTGGGGACGGGGGCGGCAGCGGAAAAACCCGTCCGGTCCGAAACGCAAACCGCGCCGGGCCTGATCGTGACCGACGTTGCCCGCGCTCTGAGTGGCGGCGCAGCATTCGCGGGCCGGCAGCGGCTCGCGCTCCGGCTCATCGCCGGCGGAGCAAACGCGGGCGCGTCGTGCGACTACGCCTACGTTCGCTTCGTGAGCCGCGAGGACGCCGCCCGGCTGCGCGAAAACCCCGACCGTCAAGAGGTCGTGACGGCCGCCGCCGCCCCGTCGCCTCGCAACAAGCAAAAGGAAAACGAATGACCCGCCCGACGCCACAAACAACCACCGCCGCCGTTCTGCTGCTCGCCGCCGCCGCGAGCAGCGCGCCCGTTTTCGCCCAAACGAACGAAACGGCTCCGCCGGCCGCGCCCGGCGTCAACCTCGACGCGCCGCCGGCCGCACCCGTGGCCGCCGCCCGGTCCACGGCTCCCGATGCGGCCCCCGCGTCCACGCTGCCCGTGCGCGACGTGGTGTTGTTCACGAGCGGCGTTTCCTACATTCAGCGCGAAGGCGACGTGACCGGCGACGCGACCGTGCCGCTCACGTTTCGCACCGCCCAGATCAACGACATCTTGAAAAGCCTGATTTTGCTCGACGAGGGCGGCCGGGTTCAGCCCGCCGTGTACAATTCGCGCGACCCCATCGGCCGAACGCTGCAAAGTTTCGCCGTGGATGTGACCGAAAACCTCAGCCAGGCCGATATTTTAGCCAAACTGCGCGGCGCGCGCGTATCCGTGGACACGACCAACAAGGGGCAGATTACCGGCCAGATCGTTAGCGTCGAGGAGCGCGAGGAAAAGGCGCAAAAGGAGGGCGCGGCGGCGACCATCACCGTTCCCTACCTGACCATTTTGGACGACAAGGGCGGCCTGACCACGATTCGCTTGGACGCGGAAAAAACGGTCCGGCTGCTCGACGCGCGGCTGAACCGCGAGTTCCGTGAGGCGCTGGGCATTCTTGCATCCGGCGCGGACGATCAGCGGCGTCAGGTCACGCTGCGCTTCGAGGGCAACGGCCGGCGGCGCGTGCGCGTCGGCTACGTTACCGAGGCTCCGCTGTGGAAGATGAGTTACCGCCTCGTGCTCGGCGGCACGAACCGGGTCGGCGGCGCGGCCCCCGCGAACCAGCCGCCCACGGCCGGCGGGCGTCCGTATTTGCAAGGCTGGGCGCTGGTGGAAAACACGACCGACGAGGACTGGAACGGCGTGCGCTTGTCGCTCGTCAGTGGTCGGCCCATTTCGTTCATCCAGGACCTGTACCAGCCGCTGTACATTCCGCGCCCGGTCATCCCGCCCGACGTGGTCGCCTCGCCGTTTCCGCAAACCCACGGCGGCGATTTGCAGGACGAGAACAAGAGAAAAGCGGACGTGGAGCAGGCCGGAGAGGAGCCGTCGAATCAGCCGCAGGAAAGCGCTGGGAAGCGCGTGCGTGCTCCCGCCCGGAGCGTCTCCGCCCCGGCCGCGCCCGTGGCCGGCGCGATGGGCGGTGGCATGATGGCCGAGTCCACCAACGTGAACGGCAACGCGAACCTGATGCTGCGCAACAGTTTCCGGGCGTCCGTCGAGGCGCAGGCGCAGGGGCAGTCGGCCGGCGAACTGTTCCAGTACAACATCACCACGCCGGTGAGTTTGCCGCGCCAGCAGGCCGCGATGATCCCCGTGATCGCCCAGGACATTTCGGCCGACAAAGTTTCCCTGTTCAACCCGGACACCGAGGGCGGACGCTTCCCCCTGAACGCCGTGCGCATCAAGAACAACACCGGCCTGCACCTCAAGGGCGGCCCGGTCACGCTGTTCGACGATGGGGCCTACGCGGGCGACGCGCGCATGGAGGACGTTCCGCCCGGCGACACGCGCCTGGTCAGTTACGCCGTGGACCTTGCCGTCGAGGGCGAGCGCCAAGGCCAGGGCACGACCACGACCGAGACCAGCCTTTCGCTGCGGCGCGGCGTCCTGATCGTCACCCGCCGCGAACGCCAATCCACCACCTACACGCTCAAATCAAAGGCGGAAAAGGTGCGCACCGTGCTTGTCGAGCATCCGTTCCAGCCCGACTTCAAACTCATCACGCCTGCCAAAGCCGACGAACGTTCGGGCCAGTTTTACCGCTTCGCCGTGTCACTCGCGCCCGGCAAATCGGAAACGCTCAAGGTCGTGACCGAGCGGCCGATCTCGCAAACCCTGGGCCTGATTGACACCGACATCAACAGTTTGGGCTTTTACGCGACGAAAACGGAAGTCGCGCCACGCATCCGCGAAGCCTTGCAGGAAGTCGTGCGCCGCCGCCGCACCGTTCAGGAGTTGCAGCAGCAGGCCGCGAACCGCGAAGCCGAAATTAACAGCATCGGGCAGGACCAGGAGCGCATCCGCAAAAATATGGCCGCGCTCGACAAAAACAGTGCGCTGTACAAACGCTACGTCGCCCAGTTGGACAGCCAGGAAACGCGCATCCAGGGCCTGCGCAACGACGTGGCCCGTTTGCGCGCCCAAGCGGCCGGAGCCGACCGCGACCTGCGCGCCTTCGTGGACAAACTGGACCTCAGCAGTGAATGACGCGCCGGCGGCGAACTGACGGAAACGCTCATCCTGGAGGCACTTTTCTTGGAGATGACCTTGCTACGCCGCCGCCTCGCGGAAACCATCGCGTGGTGCCGCTTACGCGCCTCGGCCGCTGATCCCAAGAACTCGCTGCGAACGCCCGCGCTGCGCCCCGCGAACCTGAGCCGTTCCGCCGACCGGTGGGGAAACTTTGACTACGACTGGGGAATGCCGGAGGACAAAAAGACGGCTGTTTCCGCCGTAGCAACGCTGGCGGAAACACGGGCTGAACTGCTGCGTCAGGCGAACGCTTCTGCCGACGCCCTTCCTCCAAATCTTGGAGGAGGCCGTCTGCTGATAGACGATCCCGAGGCGAGCGACGTGTGCGGTCTGTCCGGGCCTGAGTCAGAGGGCTTCATAGACGCTCTGGACGTGCCCCCCTGGGACACCTGGATAGGCTACTTCTGCGAACCGAACGCCCCCGATCCCGAAGAAGTACGAAGAACGCAGGAGGCATATCGCTCCTTTTACAATAAGCCACCGCGTGATGGCTTCGTTAACTGGCAACCGCCCGCTACGGTCTGCTACCTCCTGTGCTGGATACCGGATGAGTTCGTTTCGCTGGTTGACGAAGGAATCAAGGTCAACCCCGTGGAGTGCTTCTTTTGGGCGTCGGAGTATAAGCAGTGCCATTACAACACGGAACTGTTGCGACGGCTCGACGCGCAAAATCTGCTCGCGTGATTGCCTTTACCTAAGTTTCTCGGCCAGCCAGGCGGTTCCTTTTTGGGCGTCGGCTTCGGCCAGGATGTGACCGCCCTCGGCCCAGATGATCTGCTTCGGCTCGCGCGCGGCATCTTGAAGCCGCTTCGCCGCGTCCTCCTTCATCGTCTGGTCGGCTTTGGCGTTGATCATCAGAACCGGGCGCGGGGCAATATGGCCGACGTAGTTGGACGTGCTGACAAACTCCACCGGCTCGCGCATCGCGGCGGGCAGCATCCGCAGGTACGGCCGGATCGGGTCGCCGCCAACTTCGAGAACAGCGGCTTTCACCCGGTTATCCACGCCGCCCAGGATGCTGCCCATCATCGCGCCCATGCTGTAGCCGAGCAGCCCGACGCGGCGGCTGTCCACGTCCGGGCGGGTTTTGAGCCAGTCGAGCGCCAGACGGTAGTCGCCAATCGTGGCGCGCATCACGGTGGCGAAGCGCATCGGGTCGGGCGCGGCGGTTTGGCCGCTAGTCGGCTTGCGCTCGCCGTGTTCGCGGGCATCGAGGGCCAGGCAAGCGATGCCTTTGGCCGCAAGCGGGCGGCCGAACACACGAAGCATCGTTTCCTTGTCGCTGCCCAAACCGTGCAGCAGCAGGGCGACCGGGTATTTACCGTCGGCTTTGGGCCGCAAAAACAGGCCGGGAATGGTCTTGCCGTCCGCGCCGGTCAGCAAAACGTGCTGGAAAAGATAATCGGCGTCGTTGCGCGCCTCGATCACGGGGACGGGCGATTTCGGGGCCGGCTTGTAGTCGTAGGCCGCCTTGAGTTTGCCCCACGCGGGCGGGGCCGGCAGGGCAGCGAGCGCGGGTGCGGCCTGAGCAGCCGGCGGCGGAGTCGCCGGCGTTGCCGGCGTTTGGCCAAACAGCGCGGCGAGAAGAAAGGGGAGAATCAACATCGGCTTGTTCTTTCTTTTGGGAAGTGATGGTTTTTATTCGGCCCCCGGACTGAAAACGGGGCTGCGACGCGGCCCAAACAAAACGCCGGACAGAAACAAGCGGCGCAGACCGGGCCAGAACGCGCGAAACGTCGGGTCGTCCAGGTACAGCAGCGCGTGGCCCGCACCCATCGGCTCGTCCACGACGTAGGCCGTTCCCGCGAGCAGCGTTTCCGTGTTGTCCGGCCACGCAAAGCCCGATAGCCGCAGGCCCGTCCCTTTCTTCTCGGCCGCGAACGTGACGACATTCGCGCCCGTCGCGCTTCTTTTCAGGAACGTGTCGCCGGAAAGCGGCACGGCAATCTGGCCGGCCGGGTAGCCGTAGCCCAGAAAGTGGTTCGGATCCACGCGGGCGCGGAAGATCGCGCCGGGCAGTGACAGGGGCTTGGCCGGTTTTTTTACGTCCGCCGGTTTGCTGCCGGGCTTGTCGTCAGCCGGCTTCGTTTCGCCGACCGGAGACGCACTCGAAATGTCCGCTTCCTTGTCCGTGAACCACGTTCCGCCGCCCGCCAGGCCGACGAGGGCGCCGCCGCCGCGCATCCATTCCTTGAGACGGTCCACGCCGGTTTTGCCCAGCGCGCTCGCGTAGCCGGCCCCGTCGGGCAAAACGACGACGTTGAAGCGCGCGAGCGTGTCGGGCCGCAAGGCGCGCAGCCGCAGGGACGTGAAGCGGATGCCGGCCTGATCGAGCAGAAACCAGACCGAACCGAAGCCGGTGGGGGAAACGTTGTCGTCGGCTACGACGGCAATTTCCGGCCGGCGCAGCGGTTCGACGAATTCGGAGCCGAGACCGGCGCTGCTTTCGTCGGCCGCGCCGCCGGCGTTCGCACTCACGGCCCGCACGGGAACGCCAAGCGACCGGGCGAGCGTGTCCAGCCGCTCGTAAAGGCCGGCCGGGTTGCGGGCGACGCGGGCGATGATCGTGCCTCTCGGCCAGTCGGTTCCGCCCGCGCGCAGGGGCCGGGTAGCGACCGAAAGACGAAAGTTTTCCTGAAGCAGCCGCAAAGCGAGAAAAGCCGCCGCGTCGCGGTCGTAGCGGAACAGGTAGGCGACGCCGGCCCGGCCGTTTTCAACGCCGCCGCCGCTGTCCGCCCGCGCCTGAGGGGCGAGCGCAGCCGGCCAGCCCGCGACGGTCGGAACGTCCTCGGTCCAGAACGCCTCCACGCCGTAGGCGAGCGGCAGGCTCCACGCGGTCGTGTCGTAAAAGCCGTAGTCTTCGCGCCGTTCGTTCGGATTTTTCGCCTCGTTGCGCGTTTGGCGGGCGATTTGCTCTTTGACGAAGGTCGGTTCGAGGTCCGCGTCGGGTTCCAAAAAGGCGCGAGCGACCCGGCCCTGCGGCTGCGCCAAGTCCACCACGAGCGCGCCGGCCGGAAACGTTCGCCGCTCGGCCTTTACTTCCCTTGCCAGGTAGCCGTGGGCGCGGGCAAGCGTGAACGGCGCGCGCGCTTCACGCACCTCGACGCCCACTCGCGCGAGCAGGCCGGCGAGTTCGGCCAGCCGGCCAGGGTCGGTTCCGGGGAGCAGCACGATTGCGCGCATCGCGTCGTTTTTGCCGGCCGTGATCGCGCCGCGCTTAAAGGCGACGAAGTCTTTGAGCAGCGCCTCGCGGTTTTTGGCGGCCTCGAAAATGGTGGCAAGCGCGGCCTCGACGTGGTGGGCGGTTCCGTCGCGCAGCGTGGACACGGTTTCATCGTCGCGCCGCCGGGCCAGGCTGCCGCCGCCGTCGGTCTCGTACGTCATGCCGATTGCCCCCGACAGCGTGGTCCACGAGTCGAGGTAGCCGGGATAAAACAGGTCGAAAGTTTCGCGGTTGACGTAGTTCCAGCCGTAGCGATCAAAGGCGGCCCCGTTCGCGCGGCCGAAAACGCTCGTCCATTTTTCCACGCGGGCGCGGTCGGTTTGCCTGTGGACGGCGCGCGCGTTGGGCGGGAAAAAGTAGGTTTCGGGCTGGCCGTGCTGGTCCACGAAAACCTGCGGGTTCCAGCGCAAAAACGCCTCGGTTTCCTGCCGCGTCTCGGCCTGGCTCTGGACGATCTTGTCGCGGTTGAGATCAAAACGGTAATGGTTCAGCCGGCCCGCGACCGCCCACGGCTGCTCTTTTTCCAGCGCGAACCCTTCCGGGCTGCCGACGGCGACGCCGTTGTAGTACACGACGAAGCGTTCGTGGCCGTCCGGGTTGAAAACGGGGTTCAGGATCACGACGCTGTTTTGGAGCGCGGCCGTGACTTCGGGCGCGTCGGATGCGGCGAGCGTGTACAACGTCCACAAAACCGCCTCGAACGATGCCGTTTCGCTGCCGTGGATGCAATGGTTGATCCACGTCACGACCGGCGTGTTCCGAATCAGGCCGGCTTCCTCAGCCGCGTTGGCGATTTTGCGCGGGTCGGCCAGTTTCCCAACGGCCGCCCGAACGGCGTCAAGCCGGGCGATGTTTTCGGGCGAACTGACGACGACGAGGCGCAGCGGCCGGCCCTCGACGGATTTTCCGTAGTTCACCAGCCGCACGCGATCCTTCGCGGCCTGCGCGATGGCGAGCAGCGTGCGTTCCTGGTCGCGGTACGTCGTGTGCATCTCGCCCGCCTGGTAGCCCAGGATGGCGGACGGCTTCGGCACGGCCGCGCGATACGGCCCGCGCGCATAAAAATCGTACAACGGCTCGGCGACGATGCGAGACGAGGCGGGAAACGGGAGGGTTTGCGCAACGGCGGCGGTTGCCGGGCGGACGAGCAAAACAACGGCGGCGGCAAAAATCAGCGCGACGAACGAGATACAACGGGCCGGCACGTTAATGGCGCCGCGTGTCTGTTGCGGCGGGATTGTCCACCACGCCGGCCGCCTCGGCGCGGGAAGCGAAGCCCGCGGCCGCGCGGGCCACGACCTGCGCGTCCGCATGGGCCTCGACCTCTTCCGGGGTGCGCGACGGCAAAATGGAGCAGAACCGCACGCGTGCGCTGTTGATGACCACGCGGCCGTAGCCGTCCGAATCAATCGCGAAAACGGGCAGCCGCATCTGCTCCCCCACGATGCGAGCCGCCTCGTCGCTTGACTCGGTCGTCAAGCCCGCGCTGACGTAGGCGCTGCTGCCCGCGCGCCCGGCCGCTTCCCCGGAAGAAGCGTCGCCGAACCAATAGCGAATCGTGAACTCGGCCATGAATTTTTCCTTGTTTTGGCGGCGGAATTTAACCGCCTCGCCATGCACACCGTACATTATACGCGAGCACGCCCTTGCCGGTATCCGGAACACAACCAAAAGGCGTGAACGCGGCGCGGGCAGGCCGGCTGGGTATGAACTTGTTGGGCGCGGGTATCGTATTGATAGTTATAAGATGCCGCGCGAAGCGGTGTGCCCGCCACCCGTACCTCATCAAAGGAGACGAACCGATGAACGATCTTAGCCAAACGAAAAATACCAACGACAGCCCGGTGAGCGCGGTTTCGCGCCGCCAGTTCCTCGGCCGCACCGCGCTTGTGGGCGCGGGCGTTGCCGTGGCCCCGTTCCTGATTAGCGAATCCGCCCGCGCCCGCGGGCTGGTCAAGCCGCCCAGCCCCGCCGCCCAGAAAAAAGTCGGCGCGGAAGCCGCGCAGCAAGTGCTCCGAAAGTACCGCGTGGTTAGCGATGAGCGCGCGCGCTACTTCGAGGAGGTCGGGCGGCGTTTGGTGGATGCGCTGCCCCGACAGGAACAGCAAACCTGGGACTTCAATTTTCGCGTTTTGGACAGCAAGGAACTGAACGCGTTCGCCCTGCCGGGCGGCCCGATGTTCTTGTTCACCGGCCTGTTTGAACGCTTTGAGAGCGAGGACGCGGTCGCCGCCGTGACCGGCCACGAGATGATGCACGTCCGGGGCCAGCACTGGGCGCGCGCCTACGCGCGCCAGCAGGAGCGCGGCCTGCTGCTCGGCCTGGGCTTGAGTATCTTGAAGGGCGGTCGGGGCGCCCAAACCCTTGCCGGGCTGGCCGATCAGGTGATCGGCCTGAAGTACGGCCGGGGCGAGGAGGACGAGGCGGACAAAGGCGGTCTTCAAAATCTGGTCGCCGCCAGTTACAACCCGGAAGGCATGATCCAGTTATTCGCCACGCTGCAAAAGGCGGGCGGTGGTGGGCGCGGCCTGGGCGGGGACTTTTTGTCCAGCCACCCGCTCACCTCGGATCGCATCAAGCGGACCCAGGAGCGCATTGCCCAGATGCCGGACCGCTCCTTCCGCAGCCTCACCCCGCTGCGCTATTCCCGCCTGCGGTAGGTTGCGCGCATCGCGCGAAACAAACGACGGCCGCACGCGTGTGCGGCCGTCGTTTGTTTTGCAGGGAAACGCGCCGCGTGCGAACAACACTGCGCCAGCGATGAACGAAACGCTAAATGGCTATCTGATCCGCAGCGGCGACGTTTACGACGGCGCGGGTGGCCCCGCCCGCCGCGCGGACGTTCGCACGGCGGGCGGAACCATTGTCGAGATTGGCCCGAACCTCGCCTCCAAACCAGACGAAACCGTCCTGGACGCCGCCGGCCTGCTCGTCATGCCCGGCCTCACGGACCTGCACGCGCACGTTTTTTCCGGCGTGGGCCGCTGGTCGCTTGACCCGGCCGAAGCCGGCCTCGCAACGGGCGTCACCACGATTCTCGACACGGGCACGGCCGGCGCGCTTACCTACGCGGCCTTCGCGCGCCACGTCATCGCCCGCGCCGACGAGGACGTTTTCGCCCTTCTGAACGTTTCGCTGCTCGGCTGCCTTCAAGGCTACCCGGACACGCCGCCCGCGAACATCGGCGAACTTGCCGACGCCCGCCTGGCGCACGCGCCCTCGGCCGTCGCCTGCATCGAGGCGAACCGCGGCCGGATCGTGGGCGTCAAGGTGCGTTTAACGGCCTCGCTCGCCGATCATCGGCCGGAAAACGAGTGGGCGGGTCTGCGCGCGGCGCGCGAAGCCGCCGACGCGACCGGCCTGCCGCTCATGGTTCACCACGCGAATTCCAACGTTCCGCTGCCCGACCTGCTTGCCCACCTGCGCGCGGGCGACATTTACACGCACCTGTACCACCCCCATGGGGATAGCGGTTTTGACGCAAACGGCGCACCGTCCTCCGAAATGCGCGCGGCCCGCACGCGCGGCGTTGTTTTCGACGTAGGGCATGGAAAGGGCGCGTTTTCCTGGCGCGTCGCCGAAGCCGCTTGTCAAAATCACGGCTTCTGGCCCGACACGATCAGCACCGATTTGCATCAGTTCAACGTTAAAGGCCCCGTTTACGATCTGCCCACGACGATGAGCAAGTTTCTGCACCTCGGAATGCCGCTCGAAAGCGTTATTTGCGCGGCCACGAGCGCGCCCTCTGACGCAATGCGGCGCGGCGAAAACTTCGGCCGCCTGCTCCCCGGCAGGCCCGCCGACATCACGCTGCTCAAGATCGAGCCGGGCGCGTGGCCGCTCGAAGACGTTTTGGGGCAGGTGTGCGTCGCCGATGCCCGCCTGGTTCCCGTCCACGTTTTCAAGCGCGGCAAGCGTCGTAACTGCCGTCCCGCGAACCTTCCCGACCATGCTTGACTCTTTGCCCACGCCCACGCTGCTGCTTGAGCGCGCGCGTCTTGCGGCTAACATCTCCCGGATGCAGGCCGTTTGCGACGCGCACGGCGTCGAACTCTGGCCGCACGTCAAGACGCATAAAACGGTTGAAATTGCCCGAATGCAACTCGCGGCGGGCGCGGCCGGCCTGACGTGCGCAAAACTGGGCGAGGCCGAGGCCCTGCTGCCGTGCGGCGTGCGGCGCGTTTTCGTCGCCCATTCGCTCGTGGACGTTCTGCACGCGCCGCGCCTGCGCGCGCTCGCGGACCATTTGGATGAACTGATCGTCGCGGCCACCAGCGAGGCGCAGGCCGAGGCGTTGGAGCGCGTGCTCGCCCGCACTGACCTGCGCCTGCCCGTTTTTCTCGCCGTGGATACCGGCTTGGCGCGCGAAGGCGCGCGCACCGAGGACGACGTTCTGCGCCTGGCCGCCTTTATCGCGCGCCAGCGGCACCTGGAACTGCGCGGCCTGTATTCGCACGAGGGCCACGCCTACCAGAGCGCGCCCGGCGACGAGGCCGCAACCGCCCGCACGATTCACGAACGCTTGACCGGCCTGCGCGACCGCCTGGACGACCCGTCGCTCGCACTTTGGCCGGGGTGCAGCGTGACGGCAGCGGCGATGGCGGCCCTGCCCGGCGTAAATGCGGTGCGGCCGGGCACCTACGTTTTCGGTGACCTCAGTTTGGCGGGCCGGGCCGCCGTCATGGCCTGGGACGATCTGGTCCTGACCGTCCTCACCACCATCGTGGACCGGCCCGCGCCCGACCTGGCCCTGCTGGATGCCGGCAGCAAAACCCTCAGCAGCGACAAAACGGCCGGCGGCATCCACGGCTCGCTTTTCGACCGCCGCGCCATTCATGTTTCGCGCCTGAGCGAGGAGCACGGCTGGACGACCGGCCCGGACGTAGACCAACTACGCGTCGGCGAGCGCGTTCGCATCGTGCCCGCCCATGTCTGCCCCGTGGTCAACCTGGCCGACGACGTGACCGTCGTTGATGAAGCGGGCGGCGTCGTGGATACTTGGCGCATCGCGGCGCGGGGCAAGGTTTGGTAAAACGCGGGGCAGGAAAGCCGCGCCCCCGTGTCGGACAAGGGTTTGGCGTGCCGTGCCGCGCGCCGCCAAGGAGGACAACGAAGTGAAGATCGCCTTGCAGGTTGGTCTCATTCCCAAAAGCAGCATCGAGGACAAGCAGAAGTGGGCCGCCGATCACGGCGTCGAGGGTTTGGAAATCGGGTCAGGCGACTGCACGGCTGAAAAAGCCGACGCGACCCTGCGCGCGTGGGAAAACAGCCCCGTGCCGGTCGTCAGCATTTGCGGCAACCCCAGCATTGACTTTTTGGACCCGTCGCGCGAAAAACGCCAAAAAAGCATGGACGAGTGCAAGCAGGTCCTGACGACGGCGGGCAAGTTGGGCGCGGTCGGGCAGATCGTGCCGCCCATCTTCGGGCCGCCGCGCTTGCCGGATTTGTCGCCGATGGAGGACGCCATTTCGCTCGAAAAGCGGCTGCTGGCCGAACTCATCAAGGAACTGGGCCAGGTAGCGGCGGCGAACAACACGCTGCTTCTGCTCGAACCGCTGAACCGCTACGAACAGCACCTGCTGCGCAAACAAGGCGACGGCGTGGAGGTAATAGAAATGGCGGGCAGCCCGGCCGGCGTCGCGGTTATCTCCGACTTTTTCCACATGCACATCGAGGAAACAAACACGCCAGCGGCTTTGCGCGCCGCCGGCCGCCACGTCCGGCACATCCACCTCGCGGACAACACCCGCATGGAGCCGGGCACGGGCGACATTGACTTCGTGGCCGGCTTCAAGGCGCTCCACGACATCGGCTTCGACGGCTACATGGCCTACGAGTGCGGCGTGACTGGCAAGACCCCGGAGGAAAAAGAAGCGGCCCTTATCAAAAGCCTCGACTACCTGAAAGGCTGCATCGCCGAGGCGACCAAATAACCCACCCTGTGCGCCCGGCGACTGAAGTCGCGGGCAACAAAAACACCAAGCCTCCTGGCGGAGGCTGCAAATTCCCAGTCTCCGAAGGAGACTTTGTGTACTCGTAGCCCGCGACTTCAGTCGCCGGGCCAAAAAAGGACAACCCAACATGGCGGAAACCAAAGACAAGCTGCGCGTCGGCCTGATCGGCTGCGGCGGCATCTCGAACTCACACCTGCCCCACCTGTCGAAATCCGACGACGTGGAACTCGTCGCCTTTTGTGACATCGTCGAGGAGCGCGCGACCAAGCAGGCCGCGAAATACAACGCGCCGAACGCGCCGACCTTCGATGACGCGGCCAAGATGCTTGACAGCGTCGAACTCGACGCAGCGTACATTCTTATTCCGACCTACGCGCACGGCACGCCGGAGCGGCTGTGCGTCAAGGCGCGCGTGCCGTTCCTGGTCGAAAAGCCGCTCGGCATTGACCCAACCGACCTGCGCAAACTGTCGCAGGAAGTCAAGGACAGCGGCCTGATTACCTGCGCCGGGTTCATGAACCGGTATCGCAAAAGCGTCAACCGGGCCAAGGAATTGTTGCAGGACGACCCGGCCATCCTGATGGACGGCGCGTGGATCGGCGGGCCGCCGATGGTGAAAGAAGGCGACTACTTCGCCAACAACCCCATCGGGCTGTGGTGGCCGATCAAGGAAAAGTCGGGCGGGCAGTTCGTCGAGCAGGTCATCCATACCGTGGACCTGACCCGGTACCTGGGCGGTGAGGTGCGCGAGGTCCACGCCTACGCCGCGAACGGCTTCAACAAAAAACTGCCCAACCTGATCCCCGCCTACAATTTGGACGACGCGATGGTGGTCTCGTTCCGGTTTGAGAGCGGGGCCGTTGCCAACGTCATGTCGTCGTGTTCGTCGCGCGCGGGCGGCGGGCCGGGCGTGTTTTTGAACATCTGGGCGTCCGGCCACACGTTCCGGTTTACCGAATGGGCGCACCACGTCACCATCCACACGGCCGGCAGCAAAGAGACCGAAGACATCAAGGGCGACCTGGAAGACATTTTCCCGGCCGAGGACCGCGCCTTCATCAATGCGGTCAAGAGCGGCGACCCGTCCGGCATCCGCTGCACGCACGCGGACGGCGTGCGCTCCACTCTGCTCGCGCTCGCCGCGAACGAGTCATTGGAGACCGGAAAGTCGGTTTCCGTCCAATACTAATCACAAGGGACGCCGCCGGCCCGGCCGCATTGACCGGGCCGGAAGCACCGTAAAAAAGGATTGACAAACCTATGTGATCGTCCTATCATCGTTCACACCATGCACCCAATCACGCCGGCGTGGGGCGCGGTGCGGCGGCGCGGAAGCCGGCCGTATAAGGAGCGTTTCGATGAAGAAAGAGATCGGCATACCCGCTGTCATCGCCATCATCGCCATCGTGGTGATTTTGATGGTAGTCTTCGGCGCCCGAACCATGAACAACACGGGGGCCGTCGAAGGCGAGGCGGCCAAACGCATGGCGGGCTTCAAGAACCAGGGACAAAACCCCATGCGGACCCCGGCCGGCGGCGGGACCACCGCCCCGCGCTGATCCGCGCTCGCCGTCGTTTTCATTCGAACGTTCAACGTTCAAGGGAGGGTCATCCGTAATGCAACGAGGCAGCCCCGTGATCACCGCCGGCAAACGCTCGGCGGCGTTCACCTTAATCGAACTGCTGGTCGTGATCGCCATCATCGCGATCCTGGCGGCCATCCTGTTCCCCGTGTTCGCCCAGGCCCGCGAATCCGCCCGCAAAACCTCCTGTTTGAGCAACCTCAAGCAGCTGGGGACCTCCGTGATGATGTACACGCAGGACTACGACGAGCAGTTTCCCTTCGGTCACAACTGGACCTGCGAAACGGCGAACTGCTCGGACGTCGAAAAGCCCAAAAAGAGCGAACCCGAGTACTACATGGGCAACAAGTTCCAGCTGTCGCCTTACCTGAAGAACAAGCAGGTGTGGGTTTGCCCCAGCGACAGCTGGTGGCACACCAACGGCGACAGCGGCTGGTCGCCCGTCGTCAGCTACGGCACCATGTTCGACTGGTGGTACGACTGTCACTACTGGGATAGCGACAAGTTTTCCGACGGTGGCGACACCCTGACCCCGAACAAGAACGCCTCGCTGTCCCGGCCCGTGAACTTCGCGGGTTGCAGCGATGCAAGTGCGGACGGGGCACGGCAGCGCGCGGGCATTTCGCTCGCGGCGGTCGAATTCCCCGCCGAAAAGGGCATGATCTTTGACCAGGGCGGGTTCCACACCAAGGTCAAGGACATCAACGTGCGGCCCGACGGCGCCCGCACCATGGTCTTCGCCGACGGCCACGCCAAGTACATTCGGTTCAAGGACTACGCGCCCAAAGAGCCGGGCAAGACCGGCCCGGATGCCTTTATCCGGGGCATCAACGCCAAGGGTTATTAAAAACCGGGCCTCCTCCGGGCGGGGGCGCGCACGGTGAGTTGGGCATGGGCGGCAGGGCGGGTCCAGAATGTTTTGGCCTGCCCTGCCGCTTTCTTGCGTTTGGTATGGTGCAACCATGAGCAACACTCCTTTGTTGGCGGGCGAGCAGCAGCGAAGCGCGCCTGCGCCGTCGTCGCGCGTGCAACGACGACGCTTCGGGCGAACCGGGCGCGCCGTCCTAATGGGAATATGCGCCACGGTGATCGTCGCCGCGGCCAGCTACCTGGCCTATTTTTACAAGCAGCAGACGCGCCCCGGCCAAAGGCACTACCGCCGGGGCCTGGACTATCTGGCCGCCCGCCGTATCGGCGAAGCGCAAAGCGAGTGGCTGCGCGGCATCCAGAGCGACCCGGACTTTGCCGGCTGTTACGAGCAGCTGGGCGATCTCTACACCCAGGCGAGCCGCTACAACGAGGCCGCCGCGTGCTACGCCCAGGCCACTAAACTCAGCCCCGCCGACGGCACGCTGTTTCTGCGCCTGGCGCGCGTGTCGCGGCAGATCAAAAACCGGCAGGCAGGTCTTGCCGCCGCCAAGCGCGCCGTCGCGCTGCGGCCCAGCGACCCCGACGCGCTGTGTACCTACGGAATGCTTGCCGGGGAAAGCAAGGACCGCGCGACCGCGCTCGTTGCGCTCAGGCGCGCCCACGAACTGCGCCCCGAAAACCGCACCTACTTCATCGCCTTCGTGAACGCTCTGGTGGACGTGACAGACATGGCCGGAGCCGAGCGGGAGCTCGCGCCCTACCTGCGCGCCCATCCCGGCGACGCGCGCGCCTGCTTCTACATGGCGCTCGTGTACAACCAGAAGCCGCGCACCCCGGAAAACGTGCGGGCGGGCCTGGACTTCGCCCGCCGCGCGCTCGCCGACGGGGAAACGCGCGCCTCCGGCTACCGGCTGCTCGCGCAGCTCCAGATGGCCGCTGGCCGGCCGCGCGACGCGCTGGACACCTTCCTGGCGGGCCGCGAGCGTACCCCCAACTCCGAACCGATCTTGCAAGGGCTGGTGGTCTGTTACACACACCTGGGCGACGAACGACGGGCTGCGCTCGTCGCTGACTACCTGCAAAAGGTGACGGTTCGGCACGCGCGCATCGAGCACCTGAACCATGTGATGGGCTTCGACAACCAGGACATAGCCGCCGGCCTTGAACTCGCCCGGCTGGAGGCCGAGGAGGGCAACCGGGACCGCGCCCTGATGTATTTCACCCAGCTGGTGCGTCAATCGCCCCAGGACCCGCGCACCCGCCCCGCGCTCGCCGCGTTCTTGAGGCAAAACGGCCGGACCGATCTCGCCCGGCGGGTGGTGCGGCCGGACTTCATGCCGTGAAGGGCGAAGCGCGCGTGGCCCTCCTCGCTGCTGCTGTCTTCACTTTGCTCGCGGGCTGCACGCGCTCGGCGGCGCGCGACCGTGGCGGCGCGGACCCATTCCGCGAAGCCGTCCCGACCGCCGTCGTCACGGTGGTAGACCCGCGCCGGGCTGAAAACAGCCCGGCCCAAACCCGCCAAAACCTGCGCTTCACCGACGTGAGCGCGCAGGCCGGTATTCGGTGGATGTTTGCAAACGGGGCGACGGGGCGGCACCGATTCGTGGAAAGCACGGGCGGCGGCATCGCCCTGCTGGACTACGACAACGACGGCCGGCTCGACATCTTCTGCCCGCAGGGCGGCCCGGTTCCGGGCGCGGCCACGCCGGTCGAACGCAATTTTCCCGTGAAAAACGTGCTGTACCGTAACAACGGTGACGGCACGTTCACGGACGTGACCGGCCGGGCGGGGCTGGGCGGGCCGAGCGGCTACGGGCAGGGCGTGGCCGCCGCCGACTATGACGACGACGGCTGGACCGACCTGTATGTCACGGCCTACGGCGGCAGCCATCTTTTCCGCAACAACGGCGATGGCACGTTCAGCGATGTGACCCGGCGGGCGGGTGTCGCCGACGCGCGCTCCAGCGACCACCCCGGCGAAGCGCCCTGGCCGCTTAGCGCGGCCTGGGGCGATTATGACCGGGACGGACGGCTCGACCTGTTCGTGTGCCACTACGCCCGCTGGACGCCCGCGCTTGACCGGGCCTGCCCGGACCCGCGCGGCCGGCTCCAATATTGCCGCCCGCAGGTGTACGAGCCGAGCGTGAGCCGGCTTTACCGCAACAACGGCGACGGTACGTTCGCGGACGTGACCCAAAAATCGGGCATCGCGCGGCTGCGGGGCAAAAGCATGGGGGCCGTCTGGTGCGACTACGACGACGATGCCTGGCCCGACCTGTTCGTCACCAATGACACGACGCAGAACTGGCTGCTGCGAAACAACCACGACGGCACGTTTACGGACAAGGGCATCGTGGCCGGCGTCGCGTTTGGCGAGCAGGGCGGGGCGTCGTCCGGGATGGGGATCGGGGTGGGCGACTACGACGGCGACGGGCGCGAGGACTTCTTCGTGGTCAATTTCGCCGGTGAGCCGAAGTCCGTGTTCCGCAATGTGGGCAACGGGCTGTTCGAGGCCGCTTCGTTCTCGTCCAACGTGGCGAGCACCGCCTTGCAATACCTGGGCTTCGGCCTGGAGTGTTTGGATTACGATCTGGACGGCCGGCGCGACTTCCTGGTCGGCAACGGCCATGTGCTGGATTTACGCGAGCCGGACAGTAACGGTTCGACCTATGCTCAGAGCCAGCAGTTGTTTCGCAACACGGGCGATGGACGCTTCGCGGAAGACCTGCGCTCACTGGGCGACCTGGCTCGGCCGCGCGTGACGCGGGGCCTCGCCGTCGGCGACTGCGACAACGACGGCGACGTGGACGCCGTGATGGTGTCGCAAACCGGCCCGCTCCAACTGTTCCGCAACGACGGCGGCAACGCGAACCGCTGGATCACGCTGCGCTTGGAGGGCGGCGGGCCGGGGCAAAGCAACCGCGACGCCATCGGGGCCAAAGTGTCGGTGCGAACGGCCGGCGGCAAACGCCAGACCCAGGAAGTGCGCAGCGGCTCCAGCTACTGCTCCCGCAGCGACACACGCCTGACTTTCGGACTCGGAAGCGCGCCGCGCGTTGAATCGCTCGAAGTGCGCTGGCCGAGCGGACGGCGTCAGATAGTGAACGATCCGCTGGCGGCGAACCGTTTTTACCATGTGCGCGAGGGCGGCTCGCCCGCACCCGACCCACGCGTGCCCCCATTGTAAGCCATCCAGGCCGACCTGCGCGCGCGCCGCGCGCGCATTGCGGCTTTAGCGAACGGCGCCTCGCAAGCCGCGTATGGGTCGAGGACGATGCGAAGGCCCTCGGAGATCACTCGCCGTAAGGCACCCGCCGAATGCCCGTAGTACAATAACGCCATGCCGGGGGAGCGGACACACTACGAAATTCTGGGACTGCCGCGAACGGCCGCGCTGGCCGACATCAAAAAGCGCTACCGCGAACTGGCCCGCGAACTGCACCCGGACGTGAACCAGGGCAAGCCCGACATCGCCAAACGCTTTGCCGAGGTCACGTCTGCTTACAAAACCCTGTCCGTGGCCGATGAGCGGGCCACGTACGACGCCGATCTGGCTTTGCGCGAGCAGCGCGCGGCGCGGGCGGCGGCGCGAACCGCCGCGAACACCTTTCCCGGCGCGACCCACGGCTCCGCAGCAAGGGGAGCGCGGCCCGGCGGCGCGAACGCCTCCCGGCCTTCCGGAGGCGGGCCGCCCCCGCCGCGCGCCAAGGCTGCGTCTTCGGGCGCGGATACGGCCCGCCTGCTGGCCGAGGCGCAGGCCGCTTTCGTGCGCGGCAAGTTCGTCGAGGCGCGCGCTTTGTGCGAGCAGGTTATCCGCCGCGACCGCGAAAACGGGGCCGCCTACGAAATCCTGGGCGACGTGTACCGAATCCAGGGCAAAACCGACGACGCGATTGCAATGTACACAATGGCGCTTCAGTTCAGCCCGCGTAACCATGCCGTGATGGAGCGCCTGGAACGCCTGGCCCGCACGAACAACAACGCAAGCGGCGGCGCGACGGCCCAGCGCGTGTTTTTCGACAACCGGGTCCGCGGCAGCAGCAGCGGCGGCACGGCGCAGCGCGCCGCCACGCCGCGCAGCGACAACGGCGGGACGTTTGCGCGCGACAAACGGCCGCTGGGAACGCTGCTCGGCGGCGTGGTCGGTTACGGGCTTGCCTTTATGTCCATCGGCTACCTGGCCGTGGCCGATCAGAAACCGATCAACAACACGCCGATTTTGTTTGGTCCCATCGCTACCTGGAGTCCCACGCTGCTGATCGTGATGGCGCTCGCGGGCGCGCTGCTCGGCTTCACGATGGCCGCGACCGCCGCTGTGCGGCCCATCGGCGACGAACTAATATTAGCGGGCGGCGGGCGCGGCGGCCGAGGTGGGCCGAACGTGCCGCTCGGCCTGATCCTGATCGTGCTGTCGTTCGTGTCATTTTACGCCGCCGCGCTGTTGTACACCGTGATCGGGGCGCTGCAGGAATCGCTCACGCCGTCCCTGCTGCGCGTGTTCGGCGTCGTGGTCGCGGCCGTGCTGCTGCTCACGGCCGTGTACGAACCGGGGCGCGGGCAGGTGCTGCTGTTCGGCGGCAACGTCGTTTTCCTCGCACTGCTTTTCGGCTGGTTTTTGGGCGACTTTTTCCGCCCCGACGGCTTTTAAACGAAAGATAAATTTTGATCGTGTTTTGCCCTGCTGTTCTTTTCCTGTCGCTGATTTTCACTGCCGCCCCGCCCCAACCCGCGTCCGATATTGAGGAAGCGCCGGTTGTTCTTTTGCCCCCGCCGTCGTTCGCGGGCAGCCCGCGCCTGCCCGTTCGGCCGCCCCTGCAAACGCGCCTCGTGCTCGTGTCCGAGCGGCCCAACAAGGTGACGGACGAGCCGGCGTGGTTCACGCGCAACGGCCTTCAAATGCCGCTGTACGAGTCCCCGAACGCGAACAACAACCGGGGCGATAACGCGCGCAACGCCGTCGTGCTGCCGCCCGACTTTCGGGGCGCGCCGCTCCAGCAGACCATCATCCCGGCTGAGGGCGGCGCGCTGCTCATTTACGGGGCGGGCGAGTTCGGGACGGGTGGCCGCTACGTGTTCGGCTTCGACCCCAAAAACAGCACGATTCGCTACGGCTTCGACTTCGACCGCTTCGCCTACCCGACGGCCGCGGACCGCAAAACCGACCGGAACGGCATCGGGTTCACGCGCCAAAACGTGACCTGGGCCGAGGAGCAAAACGGCGTGCTGTACGTCGCCACGGGCTACAACGGCTACGCGCGCGAATCGAACAACCGCAACGCCTACCTGACCGCCGTGAACATCGCCGACGGCCGTATTTTGTGGCGCAGCCCGCCGCTCGTCGCCAGCGCACGCAATTTTCTCGTCACGGGTGACGTGATCGTGAGCGGCTACGGCTTCACCAAGGAAAAGGACACCCTGTTCCTGCTCGACAGGCGCACCGGCCGCATCGTGCAGCGCGTGTCCCTCAAAAGCGCCGCCGAAATCATCCTCAAAGGCAAGGCCGACCGCATCCACGTCCGCTGCTACGACACCGACTACGTGTTCCGACTCACCGACTGAACGCTTGTCAGGACGCACACTGCTTGGCGAAAACCGAAGTGGTTGAACATGACCGACAAAATCGCCGAAGCCCATCGCATGATGTGCGAGGCCATAAAGGCCGCTGCCGAAGCCAAGTTGGGTCGCCCTTTGTCCCAAGCCGAAGAAGAGAGCATCCAGAACGTTCCGTCACTGATGATGTTGGAAAGTATTGAGCGTAGGTTCAGCCACCCGTCAACCAGCGCCGAAGAAGCCGTTAAAGAACTTGCCCATTTCAGCACCTACAAAGGACAAAGCCGGTAGTCAAGGCGTACACGCTGATGAACATTGGAAGGCAACCGTTGATTCGAGTCTTGCGCGACACGCGGTCTTTGCTCGCTCTGCCAGACAACGATTTCCTTTGGTCGTCCTGGAAAAACGCTGAAGCAGCCTTGCGGGATATAGATGACTTCATCGAGAAAATCAAATCCGGCGTAAAGTTCAACGAGAAGGACTTGGTGGTGTTGTTTGCTCCTACAGGTCCCATCCAAGAGGTCAGCCTGAGCAGTGGTTGGGGCGAAAGGTTTCTGGCGCTTGCCCACCGTTTTGATATTGCACTTGCCTGGTTCCGGATTTCCAGCATCCTGACGAAAACTTGATTGTTGGTCAGGCGGGCGGGATACGGGCGCGGAGCCAGGCGAGGATGTCGGTGAGCACGGTTTCGCGGCCGGACTCGCGCAGCGTTTGGTTATCGTTTCGGTCGCATTGTTGACGTGGTAGCATCCGGGGCATGGTTGCCCAAGTCCTTCCTTGTCCCTTCTGCCGCCAAGCCGAACCCGTGATCCGCTTCGGCACCAACCGCAGCGGCAGTGCCCGGTGCCGGTGCAAAGACTGTTGCAAGACCTTCACGCCCACCTCCAAGTCGCGCAAAGTCACGCCGGACAAAGAGCAGCAAATCGAGCGTGCTCTGGAGGAACGTTTGTCCATCGAGGCGACCGCGCGCTTGCTCAAGCTCGCCAAAAGGACCATCTACCAGGTGCTTAAAAAAAACGCCGCCGCCCCTTGAGCAGGGGCTGATCCGCCTCAAACAGGATGCCGTAGAGATGGACGAGTTGTGTGTTTCCAAGAGGCGCAACCTGTGGCTGTGGACCGCCGTGTCACGCTACAGCGGGCAGATACTAGCCTTGGTGCTGGGGGACCGCACCTGGGAGAACGTGGCTCGGTTGTGGAGCAAGGTTCCAGAGGCCTGGCGGCGCCGCTTGGTGTACACGGACGGCTACGGAGCCTACCCATCTTTCTTCTCGTCCTGGCAACACCGGCTTTGCGAAAAGTTCGACGGGGGCACGACCACAGGGCACGAGCACCGTCGAGGGGGTGAAGAGGGGGTGAACCAGTCGCTTGGCCACCGTTGCGGCGCTCTGGTGCGACGAACGAGTGCAAGGTGCCGCAGCCAGCAGATGTGGGACAAGCGGGTTCAGATCACGGTCGCGGCGCACAACCGAGCGGGCGAAAGGCGGCTTAAGCGCCGGACCAAAACAATGCGACTGAAACGATAACCGAAGTATAACCCGTACACACCAGGAAACCAGGTAATGGATGCTCATATCCGCCGATGGAGTTTATTGTTCCTTTCGCTCAGCGCGCCTTCGATTCTGCTCGCCGCTATAACCGCCAGCTATGGCCGAAGCGGCAAAGCCTCAACTCGGCAAGGCTTTACTTACGTCATTGGTCATGAACTTCTACAGTACAAAATTAGAACCAACGGCACACTCGCGCCTCTGAAGCCCGATGTTATCCTGGGATGCAGACCCGAGTCAGTGGCCGTCACCTCAAATGGCCACTTTGCCTATATTGGCTGTACGAATGCCTCCATGGATGAAACAGGACCATCTTTCATTATCCAGTGTCGTGTCAGCCCTAACGGGGTGCTTAAGCAAATATCCGGCAATAATGCCTCGGCAGGCAGTATACCAAGCTCGATAACCATCGCACCAAGCGGAAAATTCGCTTACGTTACAACCCACCAGGGAATCTACCAATACCGCATCAACCCGGACGGCAAGCTGAAAGCTCTTTGCCCGACAACTGTTTCTGTAGGCGGCCATCCCGGCATCCTAGCTATCCATCCCAATGGGGGCTTTGCTTACGCCACCGATTATAAAGGCAACGCCGTTTGGCAGTTCCGTATCAACTCCAACGGCGTGCTCCGCACCCTTTCCCCGGCGACCATTCCTGCGGGCAAAAGCCCCGTATCCGTTGCTATCACGCCATCCGGTCTCTTCGTTTACACCGTTAACAGCTTAGATTATAGCGTCTCGCAGTACAAAGTCACATCGGGTGGCACACTCAAGCCGCTCTCGCTCCCAACCGTCAGGACAGGCAAGAGCCCAAGCAAAGCAGTTGTCGAATCATCGGGGCGCTTCGTTTATGTGACAAACGCCGCCGAAGATACCATTTCACAGTACCGCATCACCCAGAACGGTGTTCTCAAGCCGCTCTCACCAAGGACCATCCGCACGGGCCGTCATCCATCCGCCATCACCGTTGGCCCTACAGGGCGCTTCGTTTATGCCAGTAATTACTATGGTAATACCATCTCACAATACAGCATCAACCAAAATGGTGCGCTCGCGCCTCTTAAGCCAGCCACCATTGCTGCAGAAACAAAACCAAATGCTATCATAACTGCCAGGCAATAGACTAGGTGTACGAAGCACTCCAGAGAGCCGCAGTTATTTGGTGTCAGGAGAATGCGCAGCACCGGTCGTGGTTATCGTTTCGGCTGCGTTGGTGGCTTCTGCCTGCGCGCCCTGACCCTCCCCGGTTTGGCGGCGGCGGCAAGCACGATGCGGACACGAAACGGCCACCCGACCGTTCCCGGCTCAGGCAGCAACAACGCAGCCGAAACGATAACCCAGCGTTTCGTGGCGGTAGCCGGCGTAGGTTTGAACGGTCTTGTCCGTTGAGCCGGCGCGCTCCACAAAGGTGCGCGCGGCATCAAGGTCCGACATCGGGTCCGCGTCGCTGAGGATGAGCAGATTTGGCTGCGGCACGGGCAGCCGAGCCGGAGTTTCGGGCCAGTGATCTTCAAGTAAGCATCGGCCAACGTGAGGAACACGGCGTCGAACTGCGAGTACGGCGATGCGTACATCGGGTACGTGACGGCGTACTCGTTGTTTTTTGTGTTGTATTCCGTGTTCGGGCGGGTGAACACAGGTTACGCGTCGGCGTTCGCGTTGTCCGGCAAAGCGTACTCGCCATACGGCGGCGCGCAGGAAAAAAAGCGGCCCGCGACAAACCGTTTGTTGGGACGGGCGCGCAGCCGATACGACCCACTGACGCGCCCGACGCAAACACCATGGCAGAATCGAAGCCCGGCGGCCGAAGCCGGATGCGCCCCGTTGACGTTCAGTCCGACCGCGACGCCATCGCCGCGCTCAAGGCGATTACGGGCTACAAACCGAGCAACGCCGCCTTCACGCTCGACAAGGCAGTCACTGCCGATCAAAGCGCGGCCCAGAAGCAGGAGCAGGAAGTTCAGGCAAAAAACGCGGCCGACGCGGCCCGCGACGCCAGCGTCGCCGCCGAATTCGCCTTGCGCGACATGGTCAAGGGCATTCGCCAGCAAGTCGTGGCCCAATTCGGGGACAACTCGGACGAAGCGGCGGCCGTCGGCCTGACTAAATCGAGCGAGCGCAAACGCGGCGGCGGTCGCAAGCCCGCCGCCGACGACAAGCCGTCGTAACCCCCCGCGCGCGCGCAGAAACGAGAACGCCCGGATGCCCGCCGACCATCACCGCCCGGTTTTTCACTTTTCCCCGACCGCTTGGATGAACGACCCCAAGCCGTTCTTTTGGAACGGCTCGTACCACGTCTTTTTCCAGCACAACCCACATGGCGCATTCTGGGGCACGATGCATTGGGGGCACGCCGTTTCCCGCGACCTTTTGCATTGGGAAGAGTTGCCCGTCGCGCTCGCGCCCACACCGGGCGGGCCGGACAAGGACGGCTGTTTTACCGGCTGCGTCGTCAAAGGGGATGAAGACCGTTTCCACATTTTGTACACGGGCGTTGACCCGCAGGTGCAGTGCCTCGCCACGAGCGACGACCCGAACCTGATCGTTTGGCGCAAATATGAGAAAAACCCGGTCATCGGGGAAAAGCCGGCCGGCTTCGGCGCGTGCTTCCGCGACCCGCAGGCTTGGAAAGAAGCCGACGGAACGTGGCTCATGGTCGTCGGCAGCGAACTTTCCGACCGGCGGGGCGGCGCGGCTTTGCTGTACCAATCGCCGGACGGCCGCCTCACGGACTGGGAATTTGTCCATGCCTTGTTCGCCGGCCACGAACATGAAACCGGCTTCGACTTTGAGTGCCCGGACTTTTTCCCGCTCGGCCACGGCGGCTGGCGCGTCCTGCTTTCCTCGCGCAACAAAACCTGGTGGCATGCGGGCGACTTTGACCGGGAAAACCTTGCGTTCGAGCGCGCCGCCTGGGGACCGACGGACGGCGGGGGCCTGTTCTACGCCGCCAAAACGCTTTTTGACGATCAGAACCGCCGCCTTTTGTTCGGCTGGATACGCGAAGATCGCCCCGAAAACGAACAAAAAGCGGCCGGCTGGAGCGGCGTCCTGTCCCTGCCGCGCGTCCTGTCCCGGCTCCCCGACGGCGCGCTCGGCCAGGAACCGGCGCGCGAGATTGAGACCCTGCGCGCCGCGCGCACGACCCGGCCCGGCGTGCGCGTTCCCGGCAACGGTGCGGGCGTGCCGCTCGGCACGTTCCCGGACACGCTCGAAACGCAGGTTCGCTTTGCGCCAAACGCACCGGGGGAACGGCTCGGCCTGCGGCTTGAATGGACGGACGGCGCCCGGCTTGAAATCGCCCACGACCGGACCGCGAACCGGCTGAATGATGCCCCGCTCACGCTCGCGCCCGGCGAGCCGCTCACGCTGCGTGTCTTCGTGGATCGCTCCGTAGTCGAGGTTTTTGCGAATGGCCGCGCCTGCCAAACGTTGCGCGTGTACCCGAAGCCGGAAGCGCTCGGACGTGTTACGCTCGCCCTGTTCGCCCACGGCGGCAGCGTCACCGCCGACGCGGACGTGTGGGAAATGACGGCCGCGCCGGTCGAGCGACGGCGACGCAAAGCCGCCCCGCTCCCGGCTCAGCCGACGTAAATCGCGCCCGGCTCGCCCTTCGCCTTTTCCACGCGGCCGATGACGGCGCGCACGGCAACGTTCCCACGCTCCAATTCGGCGAGCAGATCATCCAAACGCTGCGGCGCGACCGCGATGCACAGCCCGCCCGACGTTTGCGGATCGAGCAGCACGTCGCGCAGGTCGGCGGGCACGCCGTTTGCGAACGTGACGATGCTTTCCAGGTAACGCGCGTTGCTCGCGCCGCCGCCGGTCGTGAAGCCTTCGGCGGCGAGTTCACGCACGCGCGGCAATAGCGGCACGGCCGCGCTGTCGAGTTTCAGCCCCACGCCGGACGCGCGGGCAACGTGGCTGAGATGACCGAGCAGCCCGAATCCGGTGATGTCCGTCGCGGCATGAACGCCGTCTTTTTCACCCTGCCCGATGCCCACGGCTCGCATCGCGTGGGCCGCCGCCCGGTTCAGCGTCGCCATCGTTTCGCAGGCGAGCGCGAGGAGGGGGTCGTTTTGGTCAAGCGCGCCGGCCTTTGCGGCCGTGGTGAGGATGCCGGTGCCCAGCGGCTTGGTCAGCACCAGAACGTCGCCCGCCCGCGCGCCCGCGTTGGTGGCGATGCGGTCGGGGTGGACGGTTCCAGTCACGCTCAGGCCGTATTTTGGCTCCGGGTCGTCCACGGAGTGCCCGCCCGCGAGGTGAACGCCCGCCTCGCGCATCTTGTCGGCCCCGCCGCGCAAAATGTCGGCCAGCACGCTGCCCGGCAACTCCTTGATGGGAAAGCAGACGATGTTGAGCGCGGTCAGCGGCGTGCCGCCCATCGCGTACACGTCGCTGAGCGAATTTGCCGCCGCGATGCTTCCAAACAGATATGGGTCATCCACGATAGGCGTAAAAAAGTCCACGGTCTGAATGAGCGCGAGGTCGGCGTTCAAACGCACCACGCCCGCGTCGTCGCTCGTGTCGAGGCCCACGAGCAGGTCGGGGTGCCGCTCGACGGGCAAAGTCGCCAATATTTCCTTCAGGGCCGACGGCCCGATCTTGCTCGCTCAGCCGGCGCAGCGCACGCGCGCGGTCAGGCGTTCGGCCGCCCGCTTGCGCTCGTCGCCGGTCTTGGTGGCTTCACCGGAAATGGGCGTGGTCATAGTTTTATGGTACCGGACCAAGTGCGTTGGAAAGGGCGGCGAGAATTTGCTCTTCCTCATCCTCGTCCACGGCGCGCAGGTCGAGCAGCAAACGGTCCCGCTCGATGCGGCCATAAACCGGCACGGCTGTCTTGCGAAGCGCGCGGGCGACCTCATTGACGCTCCCGATTTGCGGCGCGGGCGTCAGGGCGAGCGCGAACGAGGGCAGCGTGTGGCCGGGCAGCGAGCCGCCCCCGATTTCGGAAACGGTCGGGACGATTTCCGCGTCGTAGCCGTTAGCGCAGAACACGTTCACCAAAACTTCCAGGCGTCTGCACGCGGCGCGCACCTCGTCGGCGGGGCGGGCGATGCGGCGCAAAATTGGTACGTCGGACCACGCGCGGCCCGCGACGTACAAACGCAGCGTGGCTTCCAGGCCGGCGAGCGTGAGTTTGTCGGGCCGCAGCGCGCGCATCAGGGGGTGGCTTCTCATGACCGCCAAATGCTCCTTGCGGCCGACGAGGATGCCGGCCTGCGGGCCGCCGAGCAACTTGTCGCCGCTGAACCAGACCACGTCCGCGCCAGAGGCGATGCTGCCGGGCGCGGTCGGCTCGTCGGTCAGGCCGAACGGGGAAAGGTCCACGAGCGCGCCCGATCCGATGTCGTCGTAAGTGGGCAGATTATGTTTTTTGCCCAGTGCGACGAGTTCGGCCAGGCTCGCCTCTTCGGAAAATCCGACGATCTTGTAGTTCGACGGATGAACGCGCAGCAGCATCGCGGTTCGTTCGGTGAGGGCCGCTTCGTAGTCAGTAATCCGCGTTCGGTTCGTGGTGCCGACTTCCACCAAAATGCCGCCGGCCGTGCGGATCACGTCGGGCAGCCGGAACTGGCCGCCGATTTCGACCAACTGGCCGCGTGACAAAATCACCTCGCGTCCGGCCGCGAGGGCGGCGATGGGCAAAAACGTCGCCGCCGCGTTGTTGTTGACAACGAGCGCGTCTTCGGCCCCGGTCAGTTCGCAAAGAAGATCGCAGACGTGGTCTTGCCGCGAACCGCGCCCGCCGGTTTCCTCATCCACTTCAAGGGTCGCGTGACCGGCCGCGACTTGGGCCACGGCGCGGGCGGCCTGGGGCGCAAGCGTCGCCCGGCCCAGGTTGGTGTGGAGCAAAATGCCGGTTGCGTTGATGGCCCGGCGCAGCGTGGGCATTTCCTCGGCGCGGGCGAGTTCGAGGGCGCGGACGGCCAGGATGGTGGTCGCTGGTCGCTGGCCGCTGGTCGGCGTTAAGGGGGCGGCGCGCAGGGCGGCGCGGGCTTCGTTAATGGCGCGGCGGGCGGCGCGCACAGCGGTTTCGCGGGGCAGGTCCGCGAGGCCGGGGTGGGCGGCCAACTTCTCGACCGAGGGCAGGGCGCGCAAAAGGGCGTTGAAGGGCGCGTCCTCCGCCCCGTTCACGGCGTCCAGCGCAGCGTGCGCGCCTGCTCGCGGGTGACGAGCCGGGCATGGCCGTCCGCGAAGCACACGGCGGCCTTGTTGTCGTGTCGGAAGGTGAGCCGCTGGTTCGCGCCTTCGTAGATCAGCACGGTTTGGGCGGGTGACTTGAGGCGGGCGAGCGAAACGCCCGCAAGGTTCCTGTTCAAGGCGTAACTGGTTTTTCCGGCCGGGTCGTCCGGGCACTGGAAAACCCGCTCGTTCCTGATGTAGGGCATCAGGCTCGCTTTGTAGGTGGGAGCCTTGAGCGCGAACCGCTCGTCGTGATCCTGCACGAACATCATCGCCCCGGTGCCAATTTGCTTGAGGTTGGACAAGCAGGAAACTTCGCTCGCCCGGCGGCGTGCGGCCTGCCCGACCTGCGGATTTGCCAGGACCGTAACCAGGTTGGCAATAATACCGCCCTGACCGGGCCGGAACTCGGAGCGGGCGACGGGCATGATCTTCCAGCCGCTCGCTTCGCGCCGCAGCGACACGCGCTCCTGGGAGCGCATTCGGTCGCCGGGGTCGTTCGTGGGCACGCCCTGGACGCTCAGCATGACGGTCGCCGCGTCGCCGTGCGTTTCCGCCCGCACGTCCTCGGCGGTCAGGGCGACGGGGGCCTGTTTAATCTGCCGCCCCAGGTCGGCGCTGAGCGCGCTGGGCTGGGCGCCCGCGATGCAGGCAACGGCCGTTCGCGAATCCCCCTTGCCGAACGCGGCGAGGAACGCGCGCACGGTCGCTTCGGGCGAAGACAGGTTCGGCCCGGCCGCCACGCTGTGCGGGAACGCGGCGACGAAGAACAGCAGCAGCGCGCCGAGCAGCATCGGCGTCATTTTTCGCATGGGGTTAAGCCTTTCGGTGATCGTCAACGCCCTGGGTCAGAAATCGGTCTCGATGCGCTTGCGGCTGATTTCGGCCTGAACGTCCTCCATCGGCCGGCCGCCGAACGCGCCCAAAAACGTTCCGCACAAAAACGCGCCCGCCTGCTCCATGCTGTCGGCGACGAACAGAACGTGGGAATCGTCCAGGCTGCCGCTGATGAACTGCGGTGCGCCGGGCGCGGCCACGCTTTTGGTGCCGTACTCGGTCGTGTAATGCCCTTGAACCGCCCCGTCGGGGCGAACGAGCGTTAGGCGCAGCCGCCGGTTATGCTCGTTGAGCAGGCGCAGCATTTCGTCAATGCTGGGAGGAAGCGGGAAGTTGAACTGAGCCATGAAAGGTTCCTCAGCGAGGGTCAGGCTGCGTCGCGCTTGTCGTCGGCCTTGCGGGCGATCAGGCGGACGGGCGTGCCTTCAAAGGCGTAGGATTTGCGCAACTGGTTTTCCAGATAACGCTTGTAGGAGAAGTGGAGCATGTCGGGGTCGTTGACAAACATAATGATCGTGGGCGGCTTGACGCTGGGCATGGTGACGTAGCGGATTTTGAACGTGCGCCCCTTGTCGTTAAGAGGACGATAATCCACCGCATCGCGGAAAATCCGGTTTAGTTCGCCGGTCGGGATGCGCATCGCGTGGCTTTGCGCGGCTTCGAGGGCAGTCTCGATCATCGCGCCGATGCCGGTGCGCCGCAGCGCGGACACGTACGCGACCGGCGCGTAGGCCACGAACGGCATCTCGTCGCGCAGTTTTTCCGTGAACGTGGCGAGCGGGTTCTTGCCGGGCAAAGCCTCCTGCGTGTGTTCGCGGCCCACGTCCCACTTGTTGACAACCAGAACGGCGGCCTTGCCCGCATCGTGCGCCATGCCGGCGACGCGCTTGTCGCCGTCGGCTAAACCATCGTCGCTGTCAATCACGGTCAGGGCCACGTTGCAGCGCTCCAGGGCGCGCTGGGCACGCAGCACCGAGTAATACTCGACCGTACCCTGGATTTTGCCGCTACGCCGGATACCGGCCGTGTCAATCAGCAACAATTGGTGGCCTTCCCACTCGAAGTGGGTGTCAATCGCGTCGCGGGTGGTACCGGCGATGGGGGACACGATGGCCCGGTCCTCGCCGAGAATCGCGTTCAGCAGGCTGGATTTGCCGACGTTCGGCCGCCCGATGAGCGCGAGTTTGGCCGTATCATCGTCCACCTCGTCCTCACCCTCATCAGGCGGGAAACGCTTGATGACCTCGTCCAGCAAATCACCCACGCCCCGGCCGGAAAGGGCGGAAACGGTGTGCAGGTCGCCCAGACCGAGCGCGTAAAACTCGGCCGCGTCGCGCTCGCGGGACGCGTTGTCGGCCTTGTTGGCGACGAGCAGAACGGGCGTGCCGCCTTTTCGCAGCAGGTCGGCCAAATCCTGGTCCGGCGCGGTCACGCCCTGCTCCACGTCCACCAGGAACAGGATGACGTCGGCCTCTTCCATGGCGACCTCGGCCTGCACGCGGATCATGGCCTGCATCGGGTCGGGTTCATCCATCATGATGCCGCCCGTGTCAATCAGGGTGTAGTTGCGCCCGCTCCACTCGCCGTCGGCGTACAGGCGGTCGCGCGTGATGCCGGGAATGTCCTCGACGATGGCGATGCGCCGCCCCGTCAAACGGTTAAAGAGCGTGGACTTGCCGACGTTGGGGCGGCCGACGACGGCGAGGATGGCTTTAGGCACGGAAGCGGGCCGCTCCTTTCGAGCAGAAAATGGCGCGGGCGCCTGTTTGGGCGCCCGCGTTTTTCAGTTTACCTCGTAACCCGCCGGGTCGCCGTTTCCGGCGTTCGTGTCCACCGGGGCCGCGCTCGTCGGGTAGCATGGCAAAGGGGTGTTAAACACCGCAAAATGGGCTGTCCCTACCCTCAACGCGATTCGTGCTGAAGATGCAGTACCTCGCCCCTATCCGAAGTGCTATCCCGCAGTGTATCCCGCGCCCGCGTGGGTGAATGCCTGTTAGGACGCAACCGATTGGCGAAGGAGCCGCCTCCTTTCAACAGTGCGAAAGGAAAAATTCTAACGTGCAACAATGGCACTATGAGACCGTGAAAGTGAAGCCGGGCGGCTTCTTGGGCGGTTTGGTCAATACGGACGAACTCCGAGATTTGTTGAATCAGATGGGTACCCAGGGTTGGGAACTGGTCAGCGCGTTCGATACCAATTTTGGTCAAGGTAGTTCCCGCGAGGTCATTCTGATCTTCAAGAGACCTGCCGCTTAGCCTTTTGGTTCAACAAAACACTGCACCGGACGGGGCCAGAAGCCGTCCAGTCCCCCTCGGCTTGCCGGCCCGCCGATGAGCTTTGTCGTTCGACCGCGGTCGGCCAAGCCAAAGCGGGACGGGAGGCGCGGTGTTGTAAATGAGCGTTCAATGCGCAAACAGACGCTAATCATTTTCGCGGCAACAACGGCAGTCATTCTCGTCTGTGCATACGCAGGTCTGTCAGCCTCCAGGCCGCAGGCGTCCTTCGGCTTCCTCGTGGGAAAGCCCGTTGTAGATGAAGACAACACCCGCGTGGTAAGTTTTTTGACGCGCCAGCAATGGGTGCGTCGTCGCTACACGTTCCGCTCTTCGCTTCGGGATGCACAGAAAGCCGCAGCGCGGGAACTTACCGCCAAAGGCTACAAGCAATCACAGGTCTGGCGAGACCGCAAAGGCAAAGTGGAGATGGTGCAATTCGGCCTGACTTCCAGCCCCGTTTACACCAACGAAAGTTACGTCCGCATCTACAAAGACACGCGCTGGCTGAAGTCAACCGAACAATACACAAAGGACGGGTTCGGCGTTTCAGGTGAGGACAACCCTGGTTGGGTGACGGTCGAGGTCGTTTTCGACCGTAAACTTACCCTCGTGGACAAACTGCTGGTCAAGTTAGAATCTGGCCCCTCTTTGTGACACTCATCCGTAGCAACCGAAAAGGCGCTGCGCCTGACGCCAACGTAGCCGGTGTGCGTCGGCGAAACTCGTGTTTGCCAGGGCCGCGCTGTTCGCTCGGCGGCTGCTTGTTAGGCGACGATTTCGTTTAGCGGAACTCGGCGGAATCCGGTCCCATTAACGGGGAACGCTGAAGCAATTTCTTGATGGTCCAGCCGTCGTCCGGAGTCCCGTTCCGAAGGTCCTGGCAGGCGTTTTCAATAAGGCCCGCCCACCACAGGGGCGTGATTAACTCCCACTCCTCCGGCGCAAGCGGCGACACCTCGGCGTATCCATGAACCACTTCGTCATACTTGCCGCGCCAGGAAAGCGCGAAGTCGCCGACGCGATGGTCCCAGTGGGCAAGTTCAAAGTCGAGGATGCCGGACAGGCGCCCGTCTTGGAAGCGCAAGTTCCACGGCGTGAAGTCACCGTGGATGACGAGGCCGGGCCGATCCTGAAGCGCAAGCCCGGCAACCCGCTCCCGCGCTCGTTCCAGGTGCCATCGCAGGATACGGACCTCTTCCGGACGTTTGCGCTCCTGGTCGGTCAGAACACGGTCCAGCCTCTGGTCGCCCAATATCTCCTCGCACCGCCGCCACTTTCCCCGTTGCCCGAACTCATCCAGCGGGGCCAGGCTGGCATGGAACTGGGCCAGCAGCCGTCCGCGCGCACGCTGCTCGGCAACCGGGTCCTCCACGGAAGGGGGATCACCGGCAAGAAACGGCGACAGGCTCCAAAAGTGACCGGCCAGTTCAAGGGGTCCTTCGACAGCGGGCGCAACGGGCCAGCCCAGCGCGGCGATACGCGCCACCAGGCGCAGTTCGTAGTTAATGTCGTGCGCCGACCGCGCCGCCCAACGCCGCAGGACGAGTCGTTCGCGCCCAAACTCGACGAGCCAGTGCTGATTGAGCCTCCCGCCCAGCGGAGCGACCAGCCGGACGCCAAACCTGCCCAGGACCGCGTCGCTTGGTTGAATCACCCTGCCGCCTCTTTCGCTTGACGCTCAGGCGAGGATGTCGTAGCGGTCGGCGGTGACTTCGGTTTCGAGCGGCTGGTCCTGTAGAAAGCGGACGATCTCGGAAACGGCGTGGCGGCCGATCTTTTCGTTCGTTTGGCGGGTCGGGCCGGCGATGTGGGGTGTGATGAAAATGTGCGGCGAGATGAAGGCGGGGTGGCCGGACGGCAGCGGTTCGGGCGTGGTCACGTCGGTGTAGTACTCAATCTCGCCGGCCGTGGCGCGCGCGAACAAAGCGTCCTGGTCCACGATCTGGGGCCGGGCCGTGTTGACCACAAGCGCACCAGCCTTGAGCAGACCGACCCGCCGCGCGTCAATCAACCCTTTGGTTTCCTCGGTGACGGGCGCGTGGAGCGAAACGATGTCTGAGCGGGCGAGCAGGTCGTCGAGGTGGGGCAGGAGGGTGACGCCGAGAGCGGCGGTCATTTCCGGCGCGGCGTAGGGGTCGTAGGCAAGGATCGGGCTGGTCTCGAATGGGGCGAGCAGCGGCGGAACGCGCCGGCCGACCTGGGACAATCCGACTAGGCCGATAGTTAGGCCGGTCAGGTCCTGATACGCGAACGCGCCCGCGTAGCGTTCGCCCGTTTTCAAGGCTTGGGCGCGGGCGAGTGATTGGCGCGCGCCCAGGATCATCAGGCCGATTGTGAACTGCGCGACCGAAACAGCCATCGGCGCGGACGATTGCGAAAGCCGCACGCCCGGCACGCCCAGCGTTTCCTTCGGGCACACGCCGCGAACGGAGCCGGCCGCGTGCGCGATGAGCAGCGGGCGGCTGTCGCGCTCGAATAGGTCGGCGGGTGTGATCGGGCGGCTCCCCCACCCGGTCAAAATGGCGTCGGCACCGGCGAGCAAATTGGGAAAGCGGGCCGGGTCGTCGGCTTTTGGGTCGAACCGAATGATATCGGCGAGTGCGCGCAGGTCGGCAAAGTCCGCGTCATCGGCGAAAACGCGGCGGATCGTGTCGTCGGGCAGGTTGAGGAGGAGGGTGGGCATGGTTTTTTTCACTCAGGACGCCGCCGCAGCGCCCGCGACGCCGAAGTAGTGGGCGAAAAAGGCGGCCGGGTCCACGTCAACGGCGACGGTGTGCGGGCCGTCCGCTTTCGTGCTCCAGCGGGTCAGGCCGGCGAGCGGGTTGTCATCGGTGACAACGTCCACGCGGCCGGTCTGCGTTTTACACAGATCGGGCGCGAAGACAAGCGCGGCGGCCAGCGGGTCGTGGAACGTGATTTCGGATGCGTGCTTGAACCAGACTTCGGCCATCTGCGCGACAACGCCCAGCGCGCCGCCCGCGCGCGCAAAGCGGTCACGGCACTCGGCTTGGGGCAACTTGCAGCGCGTGGTCACGTCCAGGCCGACCGATAGCAGCGTGCCGGGCGCGGCGTGGCGGTACACGAGCGCGGAGGCGACGGGGTCCACGAGCGCGTTCCATTCGCGCGCGGCCGGCCCCTGCCCGCCGGCCGCGGTAAACACGCCGCACATCAAGACAACGCGCTTGAGCAGGCGCGGGATTTGGGGGTCGAGGGCGAACAGCGCGCCCACGTTGGTCATCGGGCCGACGGCGAGCAGGGTGATCTCGCCGGGCCGGGCGCGAATGGTTTCGCGCAAAAAGTTCACCGCGCTCGCGCCGCCATGGCCGTTGGCGGCGTAGTCCTTCCGGTGCGGCCTATCCTTCACGGCCTCGTACTGCGGCACGTTCGGCTGGCCCGGCCCGTGCAGCAGCGGCCCGGCGAGGCCGGCAATGATGGGCACGTCCGCCCGGCCTGCGGCCCGGCAGATGATTTCAGCAAGCGCGGCCCGCTGGGCCGTGTCGCCGGTTACGGTCGTGATGCCCAGCAACTGACAGCGCGGCTGGCGCAGCAGGTAGGCGAGCGCGACGGCGTCGTCAATGTCGGACCCGATGTCGGTGTCGAACAGGACCGGAACGGGCGCGGCGGCGGCAATCATCAATAGCGTGTCCTTCAAGCAAAGCCGCCTGGAAGTCGGCGGCGACGTTCACCAGAGCACGGTTCCGTCCGGAGCGGGCGCTTTCCTGCACAGGCGCGCGCTCGCGCTCGCGCGCGCCGTTACACTTCCAGGCCGACCGCGCGCATCAGGGCTATGGCGTTGCTTTTTTCGACCACGCCCGGCCGCAGGCGATAATCGAAGGTCATTTTGCCGCCGCTCATCTGGTCCTCGAAGTGAACGTTGACGCCGCCGGGCAGAAATGCCTCGCCGCCCGCGATGGCGGTCAGGGCAAGGTCATGCGTGGTCGCCAAACCGGATGCGTTTCGGCGCAGCAGCGCGCGCAAAACCGCCTCGGCCCCGACGCGCCGGTCGTGCGAATTGGTGCCGTGCAAAATCTCGTCTAACAGAAACAAAAGCGGCGGTCCGTCGTTTTCGCCCGCGCCCGCCGCTTGTTCGACGATGTCGCGCAGCCGCAGCACCTCGGCGTAAAAGCGCGACACGCCCCCTTGAAGCGAGTCCTGCGTGCGCAAAGACGCTCCCAGGACAAGCGGCGCGATTTTGAGATGCGTTGCCCGCACGGGCGCGCCGGCAAGCGCAAGAACGGCGTTGACGCCCACGGTGCGCAAAAACGTGGACTTGCCGCTCATGTTCGAGCCGCTGACCAGATACAGCCGCCGCGACACGCCCAGGCACAGGTCGTTGCGAACCGTGGCGTGTTCGGGCAGCAGCGGGTGGCCCAAACCCCTTCCCTCGAAGCAGACGCCCGGCGTGCCTTTGGTTTGGGCCGCATTGACGATTTCGGGAAATGGGTCGGCCGGATGCTCGAATGCGTAGCCGGCAAGCGCAAGAAGCGCCTCGACTTCCCCAACCGTTTCCAGCCACGCGCGCAGCACGTCGGCGTTGTGATCGGCCCGCCACCGCTCGATAACGACGGCGAACTGGAACTCCCACAGCAACAAGGCGGCAACGAGCGCGAAAACCTGGTTTTGCCGCGCTTGAAGCCAGCCGATCAAGGTGTCGAGCCGGGCGATGCTTTGCGACGCTTTGGCCGCGCCCGCGCCAGTCGTCAAATGGCTTTGGAGAACGAGAAGGCGGGGGGCGGTGAACGCTTCGACCTCGATGCGCGCGAGCAGCCGGGCGTAAATCCCCAGATCGGCTCCCGCGCGCTCCACGCCCCGAAGCGCGGCCCGCACGCGTTTGCGAAACACAGCCGCAAGCCCCTGACCCGCAAACGCGAATATCCAAAAGACGGGGGCGGCTCCGGCGACATTCAATGCCCAGCCGAGCGCGGCCCCGAACGTCGCCAGCGCAATCAGCCCGGCCGCCCACGGCGCCCAGCCGGGAAAAACGACGGCCGGCGTGCCGGCCCAGGAAAGGAGTTCGGCATCGGCGGCGCTGCCGGACGCGGCCCGCGCCCGCGCGCGGACTTCGTGGCCGAGCAGAGCGATCTCTTCGCGCAGATCAAGCCGGGGCCGCAACTCCTTTACGGCGACTTGCCGGGCGCGCAACACGTCCGGCGCCGGCTCGGTCGCTTGAAGCCAGCCGGCGAGCCGATGCTCGCCTTGCCGTGTTCGGGTCGTGCAAAGCAGTTCAAACAGCGAGCCCCGCCCGAACAGATCGAGATCGGCCGCGTAGCCGTCAAGGCCCGCAAACGGCGCGCCCGTATTTCCGGTTCCGGCCCAGCGGTCTTCCCGGCGGGCAATACCGCTTTCGTAAAACCGGGCCGCACGCTCCGCGCGCTGCTTTCTTTGCACCACCTGCTCGTGCCAAACGAGCAGGCCAACGAACAAAACGACCAGGGGAACGAGCCAGGCGGGCGAAAAAACGCCGCGTCCCAGGGCAAGATACGCGGCAAGCAGGAGGGCGACGACCGTGGCGAGACGCATGTCGCCGAGCCGATGATCCATACGCGCGAGTTGGGCGGCCACGTTTCGGCGCGCGCTCAGCCGCCGCGCGTATTCGGCATCCGGATCGTCGTGCGCGGCTTCGGTGCCGTGAAAAGTCATGGCCGGCGGGCTGTGGCGGCCCTGCCCGCCGCTTGATCGAGCAGCGCGACAACATCCGGGTGGCCTTTTTCGTCGGCCAACTGGCGCGCGGTTTTGTTCTCGTGGTTCGCGGCGTTGATGTCCGCGCCTTTGTCAAGAAGGGCGCGCACCAGGTCGAGCCGGCCGCTCATCGCGGCGACGTGCAGGGCGGTCTGGCCCTCCTTGCGCGCGCGGCGAACGTCGGCCCCGCGTTCGAGCAGCAAACCGGCGACGCGCCAGCTGTCGTTCACGGCCGCCGTCATCAAGGCGGTCGAGTGGTCCTGGTCCACGCCGTTCACGTCCGCGCCTTTGTCGAGCAGGAGGCGGGCCGCCTCGTGCGCGTCGAACATCGCGGTCCAGATCAGGGGCGTGCGGCCGTCAATGTCGTGCTCACCGATGCGTCCGCCGCGCGCGAGCAGGGCGCGCAGAAGCGGCGCGTCGTTTTCGCGCGCGGCCCACATCACGGCCGAGCGGCCGAAGGCGTCGCCCGCGTTTGGGTCCGCGCCCAGTTCGAGAAAAGCGTTCGCGCTGCGCGCATCATGGCTCTGGATCGCCTGGATCAGGCCGGTCTTGAGCGGCCCGCGCGCCGCGCGCGAATGGCGCAGCCACAGCACGAAGCCGGTTTGCGTGAGCGCAATGAAAATAAGCGTGGCGGCGACGAACCGCCAGCGCAAACGCCTGCGTCGCGCGCTCGCTTGCCGCTGTCCCTCATTTTCCCGGCTAAGAACCGTGCTGGTGGTCATGGTGTGCTTTCCGAATAGTCCATTGATTGCCAATGAGAACGGGGGCGGGGGCGCAGTGTTCGCGGCCCCGCCCCCGTTCTTTACCAAAGCCCCCGCGCGTTTTTCGCGCGCTACTCGTCGTTCTCGTCGTCGTCCTTGATGCTTTCGATGACCGACTCGGCCATGTAGATCGGGGCGCGGGCGCGCAGGGCGAGCGCGATGGCGTCGGACGGGCGCGCGTCAATGTCCTGCGAGTCGCCGCCTTTTTGCGCCACGGTGACTTTGGCGTAAAAGGTTTGCTGCCACAGATCGTCAATCGTGATCCGCTCAATGGTTCCGCCCAGCCGATCAATGGCGTTTTTTAATAAATCGTGGGTGAGCGGCCGGTCCACGGACACGCTTTCGAGCGCCATCGAGATCGCCATCGTCTCGAACGGGCCGATGAAGATGGACACGCGCCGGCCCCGGTTGTCCCGAAGCAGCACGAAGGTCTGCTTGGGCGCGGCTTCGGGGTTTTGTGGGTCCTGGTAGCCCCAGATGCCCATCACCTTGACCTCTTTTTCGTTCAGCGCGCGCGGCTGGCGGTTTTCGATCTCGGATGTGCCGCCATCCGGGGGCGCGTTTTCGGTTTCGCCGCCACTCCGGTCGGGCCGGGGAGCGTTCCCCTCGCCGCCGATGGGGTCGCCGGGCTTCCAATTGTCGCCGAAGAGGTCGCGGAAGTCGTTCGCCATGATGTTGTTCTTCTCGCTCGCTTTGTCCCGCAAGGATTGCAAAAAGGCGCGGGCGCGAGCCGCAACAGGGGTTTCGCGCCCGCGCCTTTATTTTACAGGCGTGCCTGCCCGGAAACAAGCGCGCGAGCGCGGGCGCGAGCGCGGGCGGCTAATCGGCGTCGCGAGCCGTCCCCGCCCCGCCGCTCACCGACTTGCCGATCAGGGCCAAAAACTCCTTGTTGCTTTTGGTCGCGTTCAAACGGTTCAGGAGCAGTTCGGTGCTTTCCTTGGTGCCCAAACCGGCAAGGACGCGGTGCAGCTGCCAGATTTTCTTCAATTCTTCGTCGGGGTACAGCAGTTCGTCGTGGCGCGTGCCGGACGCCTTGATGTCAATGGCCGGGTAGATGCGCTGCTCGGCCAGGCCCCGGTCCAGTTTGAGTTCCATGTTGCCCGTGCCCTTGAACTCCTCGAAAATGATGTCGTCCATGCGGCTGCCGGTTTCAACAAGGGCGGTGGCGATGATGGTCAGGCTGCCGCCGTTCTCGATGTTGCGCGCGGCCCCGAAGAATCGCTTGGGCCGGTAGATCGCGGCCGGGTCCAGGCCGCCCTGAAGCGTGCGTCCGGACGGATTGACGGTCAGGTTCGAGGCGCGCGACAGGCGCGTGATCGAGTCCATCAAAACAACCACGTCGCGCCCCATCTCGACGGCCCGCTTGGCGCGTTCCAGCACCATGTCGGCGACCCGAACGTGGTTTTCGGGCTGCTCGTCGAAGGTGGACGCGACCACGTCGCCCTGAACCGAGCGGCGAATGTCGGTCACCTCTTCGGGCCGCTCGTCAATCAGCAGTACCATCAACTGGATTTCGGGATGGTTTGCCGTGATCGAATTGGCGACCGTTTTGAGCAGGATCGTTTTGCCGGCCTTGGGCGGGGCGACGATCAATCCTCTTTGCCCTTTGCCGATGGGCGCGATCAGGTCAATGAAGCGCGCGGGCAGGTTTTTGGGGTCCGTTTCGAGCATCAGGCGCTCGTTGGGGTAGATGGGCGTCAGTTCGTCGAAGTTCGGGCGGCCACGGGCGGTGTCCGGGTCCACGCCGTTGACCTTTTCGACGCGCAGCAGGCCGTAAAACTTTTCCGACTCCTTAGGAGGGCGCATCTGTCCGATGACCGCGTCGCCGGTTTTAAGGGCGAATCGCTTGATCTGGGTTTGGGACACGTAGATGTCGTCGCTGCCGGCGGTGAAGTCTTGCTGGCGCAGGAAGCCCCAACCGTCGGGCAGAATTTCGAGTACGCCCGTGCCCATCAGGTCCTCGTCGCGCTCGCGTTCCCGGTTATCGCGCTCGCTGCCTCGATCATTGCGGTCGTTACGGTCGTTGCGTCCGTCTCGATTGCCGCGCTCGTTTCCCCGGTCACGAAAATTGCCGCCGCCGTTGTTGCCGCGCTGCTGCGACTGCGGGGGCGATTCGCCGGCGTTGCGGTCACGGTCGTTGCCCCGGTCGCTTCGCTCGAAACGCTCGCCGTTGTTCCGTTCGTTGTTCCGTTCGTTGTTGCGATCATTGCGGTCGCCGCGCTGCTGCTGCTGATCGGGGCGGCCCTGCCGCTGCGAGTCAGGACGCTCAAAGCGTTCCGGGCGCTGTTGTTGGTCCCGGCGCGTTTCAACGCGGGCGGCTTCCGTGCGCTCCGGCCGTTGCTGGGGCGGTGCGGCCGGCCGGGAAGGCGGCGGCCCGAAACGCTCGTGGGGCGGGGCGGGCGGCGGGGCCGTCGGCTCCGCGGAAACGGGTTCTTCCCGCAGTTCGTTCGTGCCTGGCGGCACTGCTGGAGCCGAGCCATTTTTTCCGCTCGCGGCTGCGGCCGGCGGAACCGCCGCCAAAGGCTGAGGATCGGGAGGCGCGGCAGGGGCGGGCGCGGCGGCGGCTGGTTCGGGCGCCGGCTCCCCGCCAAGCGCGAGTTCCGGTTCGGCCATGGCCGCGGCCGCCTTTTTGCCGCGCGCGGCGGTTTTTCGCGGGGGAGCGGCGGCAGGGGGCGCCGCACCGTTCGCGGCGTCCGTCGTCGCGGTGCGTGCCGCAGGGCCGCGGCGGCGCTTGGCCGGCACGCCGTCGGCAGTCGCGGCGCCCGCTCCCGCTGGGGCGACGCTTGGCGAGTCCGGCAGGGCGTCCGAAACAAGCGGGGCAGAAGAGGTGAATTCCATTCAAACGTTTCCTTAGAAAAATCAGCGGAAGATCAAGGGGCATTTTTTGCGCGCCCGCGTCGGTCTCATCGGCGATACGGCGGGCCGAAAAAGAAAACGCGCGCGATAAGCGTGTTCTTGAAGCGGTACGTTGAATCGTGGGCGCAAAGCGGCGTAAGCGCGAGCATGCGTATCGTCGTGAGCAGCCGAAAGCGGGAAAGCGTCACAAGGGCGTGCCGGCCGTTGGGCGCGAAGAGCGCGCGCGGAGAACGGCGCGGGCGAATCACGACTCAAAAATACTCAACCCTGCGCGTGCGCCTGCGCGGTTTTTAAATGCGGGCAGCGCGGCTCGCGCGCTGGCGACGGCGCGAAAACGGCGCGCGCGCGCGCGCATCTCGCAAAGGGAAAAGAAAACGCGAAAGCAGAAAAGGAAGCGGCGCGGTGCGCGCACGCGCGCGGGGGTAGGGGAAGAACCGCCCTATTATACCACGCAACCTTTGCAGTCAAACGAACGCGCACTTGCCGCGCGCAGCCTCGTTTAGCCGCCGCCGTAAATCTCCGGTTTCAGCACGCCGATATAAGGCAGCGAGCGGTACTTGCCGTTATAGTCCAGCCCGTAGCCGACCACGAACTCCTCGTCCACGGTGAAACCTTGATAATCCGCCCGCGCGTCGCTCGCCTGACGGATCGGTTTGGAAAGCAGCGTGCAGACCCGCACCGATGCCGCGCGGCGCGAGCGCAGGTTTTCCAAAAGGTACGAAAGGCGCAGCGTCATCACGCGGTCCATCACGTCCTCGACCACTAAAACGTGCCGCGACTCGACCGCCTCATCCAGGTCCTTCAAAATTCGCACCACGCCCGACGAGCGCGTGTCCACGCCGTAGGAGCCGATGGCGACAAAATCAAAGGCGAGCGGAATCTCGATGCTGCGCACCAGATCGGCCAGAAACAGTGCCGCCCCCTTCAGGATGCCCACGAGCACGAAGTCCTTGCCTTCGTAGTCGCGCGCGATTTCGGCCCCCAGCGCGCGGACGCGCGCGGCGATTTCGTCTTCGGTGATCTTGACGTGGGCGATGTCCGGGTGCGGTGCGCGTCCGGAAGATGCGGGAAGGTTGGTGCCGGGTGTCATACGTTTATCGGTCGCCGGGGCGAAAAACTGGAGACGGGTTCAAAGATCGGCGCGGCCGAACCGGCGGCCGAAGTAGTCGCGGACGGCGCGGAGCAAAACGTTGCGCCGATTGGTCTTGCGCTGAAGGGTCCATACCAGAACGAGGCGCAGGGTGTCGTACAAGGCCGCCGCGCGTCCCAGCCAGGGCCGCTCGCCGCGCTCGCCCAGGTAAAGAAGAACGTTGCGCCGCATGTAGTACAGCGTGAGCGGCGAATCCTCGCCGGTGCTTTGCGAGACTTTGTGCCACAGCCGGGCGCGTGGTTCGTGCAGCACGCGCCAGCCGGCTTCGCGCGCGCGGGCGCACAGGTCGGTCTCCTCGAAGTAAAGAAAATACCGCTCATCCAGCAAACCGACGGCTTCCAAAACGCTCCGCTTGACCAGCAGGCCGCACCCGACGATGAAATCAACGTCGTGTGCGTTTCCCCGATTCGCCTCATCGTTTGCCCGGCTGCCTTCATCCAGCAAAACGGACTGGCCGCGCCAGTCAATGCGCCCGCCCGCCGACCAGACAATGTTTGGCCGTGCGTGATACAGCATGGTCGGGCCGACGATGCCTATTTTCGGATCGCTTTCGGCCCGCGCAACCAGCGGCTCCAGCAGACCCGGCTCGACTTCGGTATCGTTGTTCAGCAGAAAAAGGTAAACGGCCCCGCGCGAAAGAGCGGCTCTGATGCCGACGTTGTTGCCGCCCGCGAAGCCGTTGTTTGCATCGTTTTCGATGACGTGAACGGTTGAAAATTGTTTTCGGACCGCTTCGGGCGTTCCGTCGCTGCCGCCCGGCGCGGGCTGATCCACGACGATGATTTCCACGTCGCCGGGGTAGGTCAGGTGGGAAAGCGATGCCAGGCACGCCAGCGTATCGTCGCGCCCGTTGTAATTGACGATGACGATGGCGACGCGCGGCCAAGCGCTTTCACTCCCACTCGATGGTTCCGGGCGGCTTGCTCGTGATGTCGTAAACGACGCGGTTGATGCCATGGACCTCGCCAACGATGCGACTGGAAATGCGCTCTAAAACTTCGTAGGGCAGCCGCGCCCAGTCGGCCGTCATCGCGTCCTCGCTGGATACGACGCGCAGCACGATGGGGTACTCGTACGTGCGCTGATCGCCCATGACGCCCACGGATTTGGTGGGTGGCAGCACGGCGAAACTTTGCCACACGCGCCGGTACAGACCGGCCTTTTTGATCTCCTCGACCACGATGGCGTCGGCCTCGCGCAGCATTTCGAGCCGCTCGAACGTCACCTCGCCCGTGATGCGGATCGCCAAACCCGGTCCGGGGAACGGCTGCCGATGCACCATCTCGCTCGGTAGCCCTAACTCCTCGGCGACTCTTCGGACCTCGTCCTTGAATAAGAAACGCAGCGGCTCGACCAGTTTCATCCGCATGTCGGCGGGCAGGCCGCCGACGTTGTGGTGCGTTTTTATCTTTGCGGCATTTTTCGTGCCCGACTCGATCACGTCCGGGTACAGCGTGCCCTGGGCCAAAAAATCAACGCGGCCGGACAGTTTTTCGGCCTCTTCCTCGAACACGCGTACGAACTCGTTTCCGATGATCTTGCGCTTCTGTTCCGGGTCGGTGATGCCTTCGAGTTTGGCTAAGAACCGCTCCTTCACGTCGGCGTACACGAGCGGGATTTTGAAGTGGTCGGCGAACGTCGCCTTGACCTGCGTGCCCTCATCTTTTCGCAGAAGGCCGGTGTTGACGAAAATGCACGTCAACTGGTCGCCGATGGCCCGGTGGACGAGCGCGGCGACGGTGGCCGAGTCAATGCCGCCCGAAAGCCCGCACACGACGCGGCCGTCGCCGACCTGGGTGCGGATCGCCTCGGTCGCCTCGCGCACGAAGCCGGCCATCGTCCATTCGCCGCGCGCGCCGCACACGTCATAAAGAAAATTCCGGATGATCTCCGTGCCCCACGGCGTATGCACGACCTCGGGGTGGAACTGAACGCCGAACAGCCGCCGCTCGCGGTTACTCATCGCCGCTACCGGCGTGGACGGCGTGCTGGCCGTGACGACGAAGCCAGGCGGCGGCGTCTGGACGGTGTCGCCGTGGCTCATCCAGCAAACGAGTTCGGTGTTCAGGCCTCGAAACAGGTCGGCGGAATCGGCCACGTCGAGCGGCGTCTTGCCGTATTCGCGCCGGTCGCCGGGATTGACCTGGCCTCCCAACTGGCGCGACATCAGCTGCATTCCGTAGCAGATGCCAAGAACAGGGATGCCCGCGTCGTAGAGGGCCGGGTCCACGGTGGGCGCGCCCGCTTCGTAGCAGCTCGACGGCCCGCCGGAAAACACGATGGCGATGGGCTTTCGCGCAAGGATCGCTTCGAGCGGCGTGTCGGACGGAACGATTTCGCAATAAACGCGGCACTCACGCACGCGCCGGGCGATCAGTTGGGTGTATTGCGCCCCGAAGTCAAGGACGACTACCATCTCGTCGGGGCGCAGCGCGCCCGTGGGGGAAACGGCCACGCTTATCCGACCCCCTGCGCGCGCTGAAGCGACTTGCCTTCGGTGGGCAGGGACGGCGCGACCATCATTTCGGCCTGCTGCATTTCGCGGATGTTTTTCGCGCCCAGCGACCCCATCGCCAGTTTGAGCGCGCCGATCAGGTTCATCGTGCCGTCGTCCTTGTGAGCCGGGCCGAACAAAATCTCGCGCAGGCTGCCCGACGTTCCCACCTTGATGCGCGTGCCGCGCGGCAGTTCGGCGGCCGGCGCCGCCATGCCCCACGAGTAACCGGGCGCGGGCGCCTCGCTTGCCGCCGCGATGGTTGAGCCGAGCATCACGGCATCGGCTCCGGCCGCGATGGCTTTTGCGATGTCGCCGCCGTTCCTTATGCCGCCATCGGTGATGATGGGGACGTAGCGGCCGGTTCGGGCAAAATAATCGTCCCTTGCCATCGCGCAGTCGGCCGTGGCAGTGATCTGCGGGACGCCGATGCCGAGCACCTTGCGGCTCGTGCAAATCTGGCCCGGCCCGACGCCCACGAGCACGCCGGCCGCGCCCGCTTCCATCAACTCAAACGTGGCCTGGTAGCCGACCGTGTTTCCCACAACCACGGGAACAGGCGCATTCTTGCAAAATTCGGCCACGGCGAACGCGGCCATGTGCGTGCTTTCAAAGCGCACGCTGCCGACCGTGCTTTGCACAAAGAAAAGATCGGCCCCGGCTTCGACCGCAACGCGGGCCGCTCGCTCGGCCGTGTGCGGTGCGGCGGACACGGCGCACACGTCGGCCCCGGCATCTTTTATCTCGCGCACGCGCCGGGCGATCAAGTCATCCCGCACCGGCTCCGCGTAGACGCGCTGGATGTGTTCGATCAGGCGCGCGTCCTGCGGCGCGTCGGCCAGTTCCTGAAGCACGCCCTCCGCGTCCTCGTAGCGCGTTTGAACGCCGTCCAGATTTAAAACAGCAAGGCCGCCCAAACTGCTCATCAGGGCGGCCATTGGCGGGTTCACGGCGGCGTCTAAGGCGGCGGCGAGGATGGGAACGGCGAAACGCTTGCCGCCCAATTCAAAACTCACGTCCACGTCGCGCGGGTCAATCACGAGCGGTCCGGGTACGAGCGCGACCTCGTCAAACCCATAAGAACGTCGCGCGCGTTTGTTGCCTCCGACCACCACTTCCAACGTGACTGCGCTCCTTCTGACAAACGGGGGATTTCGCCTATTCTACCGTGCGCAAAAATCGAGTGTCAACCGGCGCGTCGGCGCTCCGGGCGCGTCGGCGCGGCGCGGCCGATTGGGCAACCGCGAGCCGCCCCGCCCTACATTTGGCAAGCGTTATAATCGAGCAAGGAGAAACCCGCTCATGGCCGCCGCCGCCGCTGTTTCCGCTCCCGACGTTTCCGCCCGCGCCCCGGTGTCCCCCGCGCCCGCGCCGCCGCTCGTCCCGTTCACCCGAACGGCCGAGGCGCGTGTCGTTTGGGTGCCGCCCCGGCCCGTCACCTTCGACGAGTTTTTGGAACTCTTCGGCGAGGACGACGACGTGGAACTGGTTGACGGGGTCCCGGTGGAAAAAATGGCGGCACAATTAGATCATGAGCGGCTTTTCGTCTGGCTCCTTCGTTTGCTGGGCGGCTACGTCGAGGGGCGCGATCTGGGCGAAGTTCTCGGCTCGCGCACGGCCGTGGAGATTACGGGCTTCCGGGGCCGGCTGCCCGACTTGTTGTTCGTGCGAAAGGACCGGCTCGCCATCGTTCGACAGAAGGCGGTCTACGGTGCGCCGGACCTGGTCGTCGAGTTCGTTTCGCCGGGCGACCGGCCGTCCGACATCATCGCGCTGGAAACGGACTACCGGGGCATCGCGGTGGCGGAAATCGTGTTCGTTGATCAGGGACGGCAGCAGGTACGAACGCTGCGGCGGCGGGAGGACGGCAGTTACACCGAAGCGGAGCAGGAAGCCGGGCCGCTCGCGCTCGCGTCCGTTCCCGGCTTCCAAATAGAAACCGAATGGCTGTGGGCCGACTCGCGCCCGGCCGTTCATGCAACGCTCGCCGCGCTGCTTGGCAAAGCGGCGTGAGCCTTGCGCCGCCCGGCCGCATTCCCGGCGACCTTCGGGCGCAAAAGAAATGGCGATGGATCGGCATTTGCGCGGCCTTGATAGGCGTCGGGCTTCTGGTCAGCGGCGGCGGCGTTCTTTTGGCGCGGCTGGCGAATCGGATGACGGAGTACGCGCCGGTCGCCCGAACCCTGCCCGCCGAACTCGCCGCCGCCAAACGCGAAGTACTGCCGCTCACACCCGCCGACCTGCGGCCGGTTCCGCCCGTCGCGCCCGCTCAAAATGCCGCTTCGCTGTACCGCAAGGCCGATGTGCTGTACAAGCGAACGCTGAAAGCCAAGCGCGACGATGACGGCGCGGCCATCGTCGCGTTTCTGCGGAGCGCGGAGCGGCACACGACGAGTGAGGCGGAAAGGATGCGCGTGCGGGCGGTTCTGGCGCGCTCCGCGCCGCTGCTTCGCCTGGCCGAGCAGGCCGCCGCCCGGCCGCACTGCGACTTCAACCGCCCGTGGGAGCAGGGCGCGCGCATGCTGCTTCCTGAATATGCAACCGTTCGCCACCTCGCGCGGCTGCTCGCCGTGCGGGCGCTGCTGCAAAACGAGGCGGGGCAGCCGGAAGCGGCCCTTCAAAGCATCGCGGCCGGGGCGCGCATCGGGCGACACATGGGCGAGGAGCCGATTGCGATTGCGGCTCTGGTTCGTGTGGCCGTCCACACCATCCTGGACCGCCCGTTCCGCGACGTGCTCCGCCGCTACCCAAATCGGCCTGACGTGCTGCGGATGGCCCGCGAAACGCAGCGCGCGTTCGGGCCGCCGCTCGACCTGCGGAGCAGCCTGCGCGGCGAGGTCGTTCTGGTGCGCAGCATGATGGACGAGGTGCGCGCCGACCCGAATGATTTTTACGATATCGGGCCAGTTGCCCAACACCTCCCTGGCCTTGCCGTCGATCCACGACTGCGCAGAACCATCCCGGACGCCTGGGAAGCCCGGATGCTGAACTATTGGCGGCGCGCTTTCCAGGAAATGAACGCCGCGAACGGCGATTTGCTGGAAACGTACCACGCGCTGAAAACGCTGGGCGACGAACAGGACAAAAAGGCGGCTCAGCCCACCTACGAAATGAGCGCGTTTCTCATGCCAGCTTTTTCCGGGGCGGCCCTTAAAGCCCTGCAAAGCGAGGCCGAGCGGCGCTTGCGCGATACGGCGATTGCGCTGCTGGCCCGCCGCCAGCGCACGGGCGCGTTCCCCGCTACGCTTGCCGAACTGCCCGCGCCGCCGCTCGCCGATCCGTTCACGGGCCACACGCCGCTACGCTATCGCCGAACCGGGCGCGGCTTCCTGCTTTACAGCATCGGCCCGAACTTCCGCGATGACAACGGCGACAGCGCACGCAAGAAAAAAGGTGAGCAGCCGCCCGACCTGGTTTTCGCCTACCCGTAGCCGGCTTACTCGTCCTCAGCGCGGTCGTCTCCGGCGGCGGGTTGGTCGCCGAAGGTCATGACCCAGCGCACGTCTAAGGCGTCCCACTCGTACACGGCCTTGTCGCCGTCGCGGTTCCAGTAGCGAACGCCGGTTGGGGAAAAGTTGAGGGCGGGGCGGCGGGCGGCCTGTTCGCGGTCGCCGGCCGGGTCGTTGACGAGCAGGCGGCCGTCGGAAAGATAGCCGCGCGCGACCATCAGGTGGCCGGCGGGGGTGACGCGCGTGCCCAGAATGACGGGACGGCCCGCGTCGAGTTCGGCCCGAACGCGCGCCCAGGTCGCCTTGTCGTCGTAGAAAAGGGCGGCGTTTGGAAAAAACGGGCGCAGATAGTCGAGCATCTTGGCGTGGACCGCGCCCCGATTTGGCTCGCAAACCTTCGCTTCTACCTCCGGCACGAGCGCGCCGAAGCGGCTTTCGTGCGGCGCGGGGTCGAGCGTGGTGATGGGCTGAGCGCGCACTTTTTGGAAATAAGCGAGCACCATGACGAGGGCGGACGGACCGCACGCGCCCTCGCCGTCGTAGCCGGTCGGCACGTCGTAGACCTGATGAACGTAGGGCACGGCGAGCGAAACGACGGGAGCGGCCGGCGGGCGGGGCGAAACGTCGCCGAAGTGCCACGGGGCGGGCGGGCCGAACAGGTTTTTCCCCCACGCGAGCCGTTCGACCGTCGGGCGCGACACGGCCACGGCGGGCCAGCGGCCGTTGCCGCCGGTCGCCACGGTGTCCAGAATCTGGTTCGCATAGACGTTTGCCGCCGCGCCGTTAGCGCCCGTCCCGTAGCGGCCCAGCGCGAAAAACCAGCATTCGAGGATGTTGCGGCCGTCGTCGAGGCGGCCATTGCCCAGAATCGGGGCGCGGTTCCAGGCCCGCACGAGCGTTTTTGTTCCCTGCGCGACGTTGTAGCGCCAATCGGTTCGGAGCCGGTCGGCATCTTTACGCTGTTCGATGGGCACGCCGAGCAGCCCGACGCGCCCGCCGATCTCGCGCGGCTGCCCAGCCGCGTCGAACTGCCGCCAGCCGCTTTCGTGAAAGGCCAGACCGCGCAGCAGAACGGTTGGGACGCGGTGGGCGCGGGCAGAGGCGTCCAGCGCGGCGGCGATTTGCGCTGGGGGCGGGTTTGGGTTGGCCGCCGCGCGGGCGAGCGGCGCGAAAACGAACCCCAAAAGCAGCCAGACCAAGAAACGCGCGTACGAACGAGCCACGAATTACCTCCCCGACCGTCGAAGTCTTTTTCGCGCTTCCTTTTGGCGAACCCTGCGATTGCCGGGGGCGCGGCCCGATAAAAAAGCGGGACCTTTGCCCGCAAGGACGTGACCGTGACCTTTAACCGAACACATATCGTGGCGCCGCTGCTCGCGGTCGCCGTTGCCGCCGGTTTTCGCGCCGTTGCCGCCGACCCGGCCGGCGAAGCAACGCTTCGACAAGCCCTCAGTCGTGAATACGTTCGCTATAACCGCGCCCTCGCCGCCAAAAACATCCCCGCTATCCTTGACATGCTGACGCCGGACTTTGCCTGGAAAGTCGGGGACGGCAAAACGCTGAACCGGCAGCAGACCCGCGCCGCTTTGCAGGAGTATCTGGGCGGCATCCACTCCGTGAAGCGGGCCGCGTTTCGTGTGGAAACGGTCTCGTCGCAGGCTCCGGGACGCGCGCGGGTCGTCGTCGTTGAACCGTCACGGCTGTGGTTCCCGGCGAACGCGGCGCGGGCCGGCGCGAGCGTACCACGACCGAACGGCTGCGCGAAACATGGGTGCGAACGGGCAGCGGCTGGAAAGTCAAAAAGTCCGAAATCCTCGACTCCAGGGAAACGTTTGCGGCCTTAGCGCGTTAGCGCCCCTGCGTCGCCGGCCACCGCGGGCCGGGTAAAATGCAGGCCATGCAAACCGCGCCCCGAACCCTGCACACCTACACGGTCGTTCCCGCCCTGCCCGAAGCCCTCGCGCCGCTGCGTGAACTTGCCTACAACCTGCGCTGGTCCTGGGACCACGCCACGATTGACTTGTTCCGCCGCCTGGACCGCGATCTGTGGGAGACGAGCGGCCACAACCCGGCCCGGATGCTGGGCACGATTGCGCAAAGCCGCCTTCACGAGGCCGCGTCCGATCCCGGCTTTTTGGACCAACTCAAAAACGTCCACGAAGATTTCCGCCGCTACATGGACGACGGCGGCTGGTGGGCGCGCGAATTCGGCGCCGAGTTGAGCAAGGACGACGGATTTCGCATCGGCTACTTTTCGGCCGAGTTCGGCATCACCGAATGTTTGCCGATTTATTCGGGCGGCCTGGGCGTGCTGGCCGGCGACCATTTGAAAAGCGCGTCCGACCTGGGCCTGCCGCTCGTCGCGGTCGGCTTTTTATATCAGCGAGGCTACTTCCGGCAAACGCTCAACAGCGACGGCTTGCAGGTGGAAAATTACCCCGACACCGATTTTTACAGCCTGCCCATCGAACCCGTGCCGCACGTGGACGGCAGCGGCCAAAACTACGTCATTGCCGTGAACTTCCCCGGCCGACAGGTTTTTGCCCAGGTGTGGCGCGCTCAGGTCGGCCGGATTCCCCTTTATCTGCTCGACACCAACCTGCCCCAGAATGCGGACGCGGACCGCCACATCGCCGGCAACCTGTACGGCGGCGACACGGAAACGCGCATCCAGCAGGAAATCGTGCTTGGCATCGGCGGCATCCACGCGCTCGCCGGCATGGGCATCACGCCCACCGTGTGCCACATGAATGAGGGCCATTCCGCTTTTCTTGCCCTGGAGCGCGTACGGCGGCTCGTGCAGGAAAAAGGGCTGAGTTACGCCGAAGCCGTCGAGGCAACCGCGGCCGGCAACCTGTTCACGACCCACACGCCCGTGCCGGCCGGCTTCGACATTTTTTCCGCCGACCAGATGAAACGTTACTTCGAGGCGTACACCACCGAGGTCAAACTGCCCTTCCCCGAATTTTTGGACCGGGGCCGCGTCCGCCCCGGCAACGAGAACGAGCAGTTCAACATGGCCGCGCTCGCGTTCCGCCATGCGCGTTACATCAACGGCGTCTCGAAACTCCACGGCGAGGTGACGCGCCACATGGTTCAGCCCGCGTGGCCGGACTGGCCGCAAAACGAGGTGCCGGTCGGCCACATCACCAACGGCATTCACACGCGCTCGTTTTTGTCGCACGAGATGGCCGACCTGCTGGATCAATACTTCGGCGAACATTGGTCGGAAAACCCGGCCGACCCCGCCGTCTGGGCGCGCGTGGACGACATTCCCGACGAGGAAATCTGGGGCGTCAAGGAGCGGCGGCGCGAAAAACTGATCGCCTGGTCCCGGCGTCACCTGGTTCAGCAAATGCAGCGAAGGGGCGCGAGCGAGCAGGAGGTCGCCCACGCCCGCGACATCCTCGACCCGAACGTGCTCACCATCGGCTTCGCCCGCCGCTTCGCCACCTACAAGCGCGGCAACCTGCTGCTGCGCGACGCGGAACGCTTGAAGCGCATCCTGAACAACGCCGACCGGCCCGTGCAGTTCGTGTTCGCCGGCAAGGCGCACCCAAAAGACGACGCGGGCAAGGACCTGATCCGCCAGATCGTCCACTTTTCGCGCGCCGAGGACGTACGGCGGCGCATGGTCTTTTTGCCCGATTACGACATGGCGATGGCGCGCTACCTCGTGCAGGGCGTGGACGTTTGGCTGAACAACCCGCGCCGCCCGATGGAGGCGTCGGGCACGTCGGGCATGAAGGTGATCGCCAACGGCGGTTTGAATTTTTCCGTTCTCGACGGCTGGTGGGCCGAAGGTTACGACCCCAGCGTCGGCTGGGCCATCGGGCGCGGCGAAGACTATGTGGACTACGGCTACCAGGACCACGTCGAGGCCGAAGCCCTGTACGACCTTTTGGAGCACGAGATCGCCCCGCTTTTTTATGAGCGCGACGCCGCCGGCCTCCCCCACGGCTGGCTCGCCAAAGTCAAAGCCTCGATGAAGCGCCTCGCGCCCGTTTTCACCACCGCCCGCATGGTGCGCGAATACGCCGAAACCTACTACGTGCCCGCTGCCCGCCGCTTCCGTCATTTGTCGGAAAACGATCACGCGCGCGCCAAAACTCTGGTCGCCTGGAAACGCTGCGTGCGCGAGAACTGGGCCGGCGTCAAGATCGAGCGCGTCGAAGCAAGCGACGACAAAACCGCCGTCGGCCAGCCCATCCCCGTCGCCGCTACCGTTCGCCTCGGAAACGGCCTCACGCCCGCCGACGTTGCCGTGCAGCTCTACGCCGGCCCCGTGGACGCCGACCGCCGCCTGCTCGGCGCGGCCGTTTTGCCCCTCACGCCAAACGGCGACCCGAACGGCGACCCGAACGGCGACGGTGTTTACACCTTTTCGGGAACGCTCCCGTCGGGGCGCAGCGGCCAGCACGCCTTTTCCGTGCGCGTCGTGCCGTCCCACCCCGACGCCGTGCTGCCCGAAGAGTTGTCCTTGATCGCCTGGGAGTAAACGCTTATGACCACCGCCGCCGCACCGCCTCGAACGCCGCCTCCGTCCTCCCGAATTAGCCTGCCCGGCGACGCCGACATGCCCCGTAAACTCTGGACGCGCGATGAGTACCATCGTCTTTTGGAACTCGGAATTCTGGATGAGAATTCGCGGGTTGAGTTGCTGGAAGGGGAGATCATCGCCAAGATGCCGCAGGACCGTAAGCACATCGTCGGGTGCATGCGCGGGCAAGAGGCGCTGATGAGCGTCTTCGGCGTGGCCCATGTTCAAACGCAAGGTCCCATCGCCCCCGACGATTACAACGAGCCGGAGCCGGACATCGTCGTGCTGCGAAATCGCGTCCAGGACTATATGCAGGATCATCCTGGTCCGGCCGACATCCTGCTGGCAGTCGAGGTCGCCAACACAACGCTGCGCATGGATCGGACCATCAAGCGCAATGTATACGCGCGCGCCGGCATTCTCGAATACTGGCTGATGGACGTGAACGGGCGCACGCTGACTGTCTTTCGGGAGCCGGGACCGGACGGCTGGGCGAGCGAGACGACGCTGACTGAGACGGACACCGTTTCGCCGCTTGCCGCTCCCGATGCTCAAATCGCCGTGGCCGACCTGCTGCCGCCCCCGGCCCCGCCCGCGCCGTGACCCCGCCTGGCCCGCCGGTCGCGGTTCTGGGGGCGGGTTCGTGGGGAACCGCGCTCGCCCTGCTGCTCGCGTTTGGCGAAAACCCGTCGCCGGTGCGCCTGTGGGACCGCTCGCCCGACCTGTTAAACGACCTGCGAACCGCGCGCGAAAACAAACGCTACCTGCCCGGCCACGCGCTGCCGCCCGCAGTCGTTCCCGCAAATGACATCGGCGCGGCGGTGTGCGGCGCGGTTTTCGTGGTCGTGGCCGTGCCGTCGGGCGCGGTCGGCGACGTTTTGCGGGCCGCCGCGCCCGATCTGCCGCCAAACGGCACGGTGATTTTGGCCGCGAAGGGGCTGGAAGACACGACCGGCCGGCGGCCCTCCGAAGTGGCGGCGGAGGCATTGGGCGGCGGGAACCTTCCCCTTGTCGCCCTGTCCGGGCCGAACCTGGCAGGCGAAATCGCGCGCGGCGTTCCGGCCGCCGCCGTCGCCGCGTGCCCGGATGCGGACGCGGCGCGGCGGGTGCGCGATTTGTTCAACCGGCCCGCGTTCCGCGTGTACACGTCGGCCGACCGGACCGGGGTGGAGATCGGCGGGGCGGTCAAAAACGTGCTCGCCATCGCGGGCGGCGTCAGTGACGGTTTGGGTTTCGGCGACAACACCAAGGCGGCCTTGCTCACGCGCGGCTTGGCCGAGATGGCCCGCCTGGGCGTCGCCCGCGGGGCCGAGCAGGGCACCTTTTACGGCCTGTCCGGCGTGGGCGACCTGTTGGCGACGGCGGCTTCGCGCCTTTCGCGTAACTGGCGCGTCGGCGACGCCCTCGCGCGCGGCGAACCGCTCGACGCCATTCTCGCGCGGCTGGGCCAGGTTGCCGAGGGCGTGACGACCGCGCGCGCCGTGCGAACGCTCGCCGCGCGCGCCGGTGTCGAGATGCCCGTTTGCGAGGCGGTGGCCCGGCTGCTGTTCGAGGGCGCGGACCCGCGCGCGGCCGTTTCCAACCTGATGGCGCGTGCCCCGCGCGACGAGTAAAGCGCCCGGTTCCGCCTGGTCGTGAACTGAGACAGGCAGGAAATCGGCCCTCACTCCTTCAATCCTGGACACGGGGGCTACGCGAATGAACACGGCCGGGCTGCGGAAGTTACTCAACCGGGGCGGCATCGTCGGCGTGCTGCTCGTCGCCGCGTTTTTGCTCGGCTACGCGCTGTGGCGCGGAAGGCGCAGCTGGCTCGTCGCGCTCGTGCTGCTCGCGCTCCTCGCCGCTGCCGCCTTTTTCGTGCTCGTGCCGCCCTGCCGCCGGCACCCGCGCACGCTGCGCGTCACCGTCTTAGACGTGGGCAAGGGCGACGCGCTCGTGATCGAGTCGCCGGCTGGGCGCGTGCTGGTCGTGGACACGGGCGGCTTCGTGGGACGGCCGGGCGGAAACGACGATCAGGTGCGGCGCGTGGTCGGGCCGTTTCTGCGCAAACGCGGCATCCGCCGCATTGACATTCTGCTGCTCACCCACCCGCACGCCGAGCACATCGCGGGCGCGGCCCGGCTGCTGGACGAATTTGAAGTAGGCCGGGTCGTGGATAACGGCGTGGGCGACAAAAGCGGCCTGGTCGCGCGCTACCGAGACGTCGCCCGGCGCAAAAACGTGCCCGTCACGCAGGCCGCGCGCGGCGCGCGCCTCGATCTGGGCGGCCGGGTCCGCGTCACCGTGCTGCACCCCGCCCGGCCCGGCGAAAAGCGCGGCGGCACCAACGACACCAGCATCGTCGCGCGCGTTTCGTTCGGCCGAACCGCCTTTCTGCTCACCGGCGACGCGGGCGAGCCGAGCGAAAACGAGATGATCCGAACGGGCGGCCCGCTCGCAGCCGACGTGCTCAAGGTCGCCCACCACGGCGGGGCGGGCGCGACGGGCGCGCGGTTCCTGGCGCCCGTCCGCCCGTCCGTCGCCATCATCTCGGTGGACGCCAACAACCGCCACGGCCACCCCGACGCGGGCGTGCTCGCCCGGCTGCGCGACGCAGGCGCAACCGTTTACCGCACCGACCAGAGCGGCAGCGTGACGTGCGTCTCCGACGGCCGACGTGTGCGCGTCGAAACCCGCCGATAAAATTGGTGCGCCCGCTGCGCGACCTCGCGGCTGCCTTTTGGCGAAGCGAAAAGCTCGGCTGGCGCGCCGCCCGCGCTTCCGCCCTTCTTTACGTCGGCGTCCTCCTCATGCTCGTTTTGCTCGAAAACCGCCTCATCTTTCAGCCCACAAAGTACCCCGGCGGCGGTGACTGGAGCGTAACCGACGCGCGCCCGGCGTCGTCCGTTCCCGAACGGAAGATCGTGCCGCGCATCGAGGACGTTGAACTCACGACCGACGATGGCGTGCGTCTCCATGGCTGGTACGCCGTTCCCGTCAGGAAAGGCAAAAACGGCGTGCTCGCGCCCGTTGCCGCGACCGCGACGATTCTTTACCTGCACGGCAACGCGGGCAACGTGACCAGCCGCCGCGATTCGCTCGAACGGCTCGTCACCCTGCCCGCGAACGTTTTCATCCCCGATTGGAGAGGATACGGCAAATCGAGAGGCAGTCCGAGCGAGGACGGCTTGTACCGCGACGCGCGCGCGGCCTGGCGGTACCTGACCCGCGCGCGCGGCGAGGCTCCCGGCCGCATCGTTTTGCTCGGCGAGTCGCTCGGCAACGCGCCCGCGATCCTGCTGGCGACCGAAGAAAAACCGGCTGGCCTGATCGTGCAGGCCGCGTTCACCTCGCTGCCGGACATGGCGCGGCATTTGTACCCGTTCGTGCCCCGCTTCCTGGTGCGCACCCGCATGGAAAATTTGGCGCGCATCGGCCGCGTGCGCTGCCCGCTCCTGTTCGTCCACAGCAAAACGGACGAGATCATCCCTTACGAGCAGGGCAGAAAACTCTTCGACGCCGCGCCCGACCCGAAGCGTTTTTACACGGTCGCGGGCGCGGGCCACAACGATCTGGATAGCGCGGGCGGCGACGACTACCTGCGGGCATTGCGGAATTTCGTGGAAGACTACGCGAACAAAAAAGCCGCCGATTAAAGTCGGCGGCTTTTCCTTTGCCGGCTTTCTTGCTTTACTTGGGCTGGGTCAGCGTGGGCAGGACCGCGCGCATTCGGGCGGCCCAGTGGCCGGCGAGCTGCCGGGGCGTCATCTGGTTGAAGCGGGCCGTGGCGTTGTCGGCGGTGAGAAGCAGTTGCCCCTTGACCAGCACGACGGCTTCGCCGCCGCGCGGCGCAACGGTAACGTCGTCGGGCCGGATCGTCCCCTTGCCCAACAGGGTGTTGACCCGCTCCTGAATCTGCTGGGCGCGCTGGGCGGGCGTGTAGCCGCCGCCGGCCACGCGCACGCGCATCAGTTCGGTCCCGCCGACGAAGACCGTCGCGCTTGTGTCCGGCGCGGTCTGCCGGGCCGCCACGCCCAATGCGGGTGCGGCGAGGAACAGTGCCAGAACGGTAATGCGGGCAATCGTGTTCGTGTTCATTGAAGTCTCCTTGTGCTGCGGGAAGATTATTCCGCCTTACCCATTTCGGTTGTCCAGGTAGGCGCGCAAAGCCTGTGCGTACTGCGGGAAAGCGACTTCAGGGTCGGCGATTTCGGGGTGCCAGCGCTTTTCCCATTCGAGCGAGATAGCGCCGGAGTAGCCGCCGTCCAAAATCAGATCGAGCAGGGCGGGGAGCGGAACGTCGCCCTCGCCCATCAGGGTGTATGCCCCGCCGGGCCGGCCGTCCTTGACGTGGACGTGGCGAAGTGCGGATCCGAGGTAATGGTGCGTCCCTTCCGGCGCCTCGCCTTGCCGGAACGGGTGATGCAAATCCCACAGCGCGTATACGGCCGGATGGGCGGCGAGCGTCAGCAGTTCGGCGACCTGCTTGCCGGTCGAAAAGGCGTCGTGGGTCTCCAAAACAAGCGCGACGCCCTCGTCGGCGGCCGCGTCCCCGAAGGCGCGCAGGCTTTCGGCCGCCTGAAAAAGCGCGTCCCCGCGCGGCAGGCCGGGGTCGAGTCCGCCGCCGAACACGCGCACGAGCGGGCAGCCCAAATCGCGCGCGAGGGATGCGTGGGCGCGCACGTGGTCCACGTTCTTTTTGGCGACCACGCCCGATGACGACACGCAGCACACGCAAAGACCGGCGTCGTCCAATTGGCGGCGCGCATCGGCCCGGTTCGCGGCGGTAAACGAGGGCGCGTCGGGCAGGTCTTCGAGGTGGTTTTGCAGGCCGCGCAGTTCGATGGCGTCGTAGCCGTACGCGGTCGCGGCGCTCACGATTTGCTCCCAGGACCAGTCCGGGCAGCCAAGCGTGGAAAAGGCAAGCGGGTTCATCGGGCAAAGTCTCCGGGAACAGGTTTGGTACTGGCCCCTGTTTCCGTTCGCGCGCCCCGGCTTCCTTCCCCGCCCCGGCTTCAGGCCGCCGGGATAAAATAAGGCCGTGCGTCCACTCTCCACCTGTTTGGAAGGCCGTTCGTAAGATGCAGTGCGCCCGTCACCCCAAAGTCGAGACCGCGCTTTCGTGCGGCAAGTGCGGCACGCCGATCTGCCCGGACTGCTTTGTTCCCGTGCCGGTCGGGATGCGCTGCCGCGACTGCGCGAGTCTGCGTTCCTCCCCGATGTACCAGGTGCCAAAAGAACGGTTCGCGCTCGCGGCCGTTGCCGGACTGGTCGCGGGAACGCTCGCGGGCGTCGTTTTGCAGCACGTCGGCTTTTTCATTTTGTTCATCGCGCCGCTCATCGGCGGCGCGCTCGGCGAGGTGATTTTGCGGGCGACGAATCGCAAGGGCGGGCACACGCTGGAATGGCTGGCGGGCGGCAGCGTCGTTGTCGGGGCGGGCCTGTCCCTGTTGTTCACCGGGCTGTGGCGGCTGTACGTTCACGACCCGCCCGGCGCGCTGTTCTTTTTGCTCGCCGTCGGCCTGACCGCTTCGGCGGCGGTGGCGAAGATTCGGTATTTGTAGCGCGCGTTACCGCTCCGGGAGCGTGACCGCGAAGACGTGGTTGCCGCCCAGGACGGTGCGAGCCATGCGCTGGATGGCGTCGGGCGTGACCGCGTCCATGCGGGCGTCGAAGGTGGTGTCGAAGGACGCGCCCAGGCCCATCACTTCGGACCAGCCAAGTAAAAACGCGCGCTCCTTGAGCCGCTCGTGGCGCAGCGCGTAGCGGCCTTTCACAAACGCTTTGGCGCGTGCGATTTCCGCCCCGGTGGGCGGGCGCTCAGCCGACGCGAGGCTTCTCAGGGCGTCCAAAAGCGTGCCGGACACTTCGCCCAGAACCGAGCGCGGCCCGTTTGGTCCCCGCAGCAGCGTGACGGTGGCAAGGTAGCCGGCCAGCAGGCTTTGATACCGGCCGGGCTGAACGAGCGAGCCGACATCGTAGCCGATGCCGCGTTCGTCGCGCACTTCTCGGAACAGCCGCCCGCCCTTGCCGCCGCCCGCGAGCGCGTCCACAAGGAGCAAGGCAGCGTAATCGTCGGGATGCTCCGTGCCGGGCGCGAGGAAGCCGGCCATCAAAACCGTGACGCGCGCGCGCCGCCCGACCGACACGTCGGGGGGCGTGCGGGCGAGCGTTTCGGGCGCGAGAGGCAGCGGCGTGGGCGACGCTCCCTTTTCGGCCCACCCGGACGCGCCGATGTTGGCCTCGATCTCCTTTTGGGCCGTTTGTGCATCCACGTTCCCGGTGACCACGATCACGGCCCGGTCCGGCCGGAAAAACGTGGCGTAAAAAGCGCGCACCTGGGCCGGCGTGATGGCGCGAACGCTTTTTTCCGTGCCCAGCGGCGAGCGGGCCGCGTAGGGCGAATCGTCCCAAAGCCGGCCCCGGACGCGGCCGAGCGCGCTGGCGAAAAGTTGATCGTTCTGGAGCAAAAGGGCGCGCAGTTGCGATTGCCGGGCCGTTTCGATGGCCGCGTCGTCGAATAACGGCCGCCCGATGACGTTGGTTATCAGCGTGGCGGCTGCCTTTTGAAACGTTTGAGCGCCGGCTGACGTGACCGCGTACAGCTCGACGTAATCGCCGCCCGCGTTTGCGCCCACGTTGCCGCCCAGTCCGCCGATGTCGCGCGCGAGGGTTTCGGCCCCCCGTCCCTCCGACCCGCCCAGCCACGCCTGGGTCAGCAAAGCGGTGATACCTTCGGGCACGGGCTTGCCCCGCCGGCCCGATTGCCGCTCCTCCGCGTAGCCGACCTGGAAAAAAACGTCAATGGCGACGAGCGGCGAATCCGGCTCCGGCGCGATTATCAGCGTCGCCCCGCTCGCTAACTTCGTCACGATGGGCGGGGCGGCGCGAGCGGGGAGTTGAATCGCCAAGCAGCCAAGAACGCCAAGAAGAACGACAATGGTCTTGTTCATCGGCGGGCCGCTTCCTTGACGGGAACGACGGTCGTGATGACGCAGCGGTCGGGCGTGAGGTACGCGCGAATGACGCGGGCGAGGTCGGCCGCCGAAACGCTTGCGAGCCGTTCCACGTAGCGCGCGGCGAAATCGGGAGCGCCCAGAACGTCGTAAAAGGCGAGGACGCTTGCCTGGCCGGCGAACGTTTCCTGCTCGAAAAGCGTTTGTCCCAGCGCGCTGCGGCGCGCGTTGTCGGCTTCCGCTTCGCTCACGCCGTCCTCGCGGAGGCGGCGGATTTCGGCCAGCAGGGCGTCTTCGAGTTGTTTTTCCTCGCCGCCTCTGCCGGTGGCGGAAACGGTCAGCAGGCCCGGCGCGCGCTGCGTCAGGTAGCCGGCCGACACGGACAGGGCGAGATTTTGTTTGCGCACCAGCGCATCGCCCAGCCTGCCGCCTTCTCCGCCCGTGGCAAGCAGGGGCAGCAGGGCGTCAAGCGCGACCGCATCCTCGGCCGCGCGCACGGCCGGCGCGCGAAAGCCCAGCGTAACGGTGACGAGGCTGCGGTCGCGGACGAGCGGTGCAGCCCGCACCACGCCGGTCAGCGGAGCCGGGTCAGGCAAAACGGCTTCGACGACGTTCGGCGTCGGAGCGGCGGCGGCGGCGTTGGGGAAGGTAAAAAAGGCGCGCGCGGCTTCCAGAACGTTGGCGCGGGCAGCGTCGCCCACGACAACCAGGGTCATGTTTGTGGGAACGTAGAGCGCGCGCCAAAAAGCGAGCACGTCGTCGCGGGTGAAACGCTGAACGTTTTCGGCGGAGCCGTACAGCGACAGCCGGTACGGGTGATCGGGAAAAGCGCGCGCGGACAGGGCAAGCAGCGAGGAGCGGACGGGGTCCAGTTCCGCCGCCGCCATCTCGTCCAGGATGACGCGCCGTTCGGTTTCCAGGTCGGACGCGCGCAGGGCCGGGTTTTGAACCACGTCGGCAAGGACTTCGAGGGCCTGCCGAAACGCCCCGAACGGCACGGTCGCGGCGAATTGCGCCCAGTCCAGGCTGGTGTTTGCGGTGAGTTCGCCGCCCACGCCTTCGATAACGCCGTCCACGTCACCGGGCGGCCGGGTCGGCGTTCCCTTGAAAATAAGGTGTTCCAGAAAATGGGCGACGCCGTTGTTTTCGGGCGTCTCGTGCGCGATGCCCGCCCGCACCCTCAGGTCAATGGCAACGATTTTAGCCGATCCGCGACGCTCGACCACAATCACGCGCAAGCCGTTCGCCAGCACGTCGAGCGTCGTTTTGGGCATCGCGGCTGCGGGGATGGGCGCGGCGGCCGCGCTTGTTTGCGCCCGCGCGACGCGCGCCGGTATGATGCCAACGGCAAGCAGCAGCAGCGCGGCGGCGAACGCCGCGCGCCGCGCGCCGGGTCGTGGACGAAGCGGGTTTGTCATGCTGCTGATGTTCGCCGCCCCGCGTTTGTTTTCCTGATAACTTGCGCCGCCCCGACGCCATGCCGCTACGCATCACCACTGCCGCTTCGCTGTCCACGCCCGGCAAAAACGCATCGTCGCCGCTGGCGGGCGCGGGCCAGGTTTGGCGCGGTCTCGACGCCGCGCTGCTTTTTTCGGTTCTGGCGCTGCTCGGAGTCGGCCTTGTCGCCATCCACGCGGCAACCTGGAACCGGGCAGGCGGCAACGCCACGCTGCTTCGTCAAGGATTTTACGACGTTGTGGGCCTGGTTTTGCTCGCCGTCGTGGCGGCGCGCGATTACCGGCAAATTCCCCGCTGGGCGAGCCTTTTGTACGGCGCGATGCTGCTTCTGCTCCTGATCGTGCTGTTCGCGGCCCCGAACACGCGCGGGGCCGCCCGCTGGATTCATCTGCCGATTCCGGGCATGGACTTCAAACTCCAGCCGTCCGAGTTCGCCAAGGTGGGCATCATCCTGACGTTGTCGAACTACGTCGCCCATCTGGGCGCGCGGATTCGGGAGCCGGTCGCGCTCGCCAAAACGCTGGTCCACGTTGGCGTTCCGATGCTGCTCATCATGAAGCAGCCCGACCTGGGAACGTCGCTCGTGTTTCTGGCGATCTGGTTCGGGATCGTGTTTTTGGCAGGCGCGAAGTGGCAGCATCTGCTGCTTCTGGTAATCGCGGGCGTCGCCTTGTTCGCGTTCGCGTGGCGCACGAACGTGCTGCACAAGTTTCAAAAAGACCGCGTTCGCACGTTCGTCAATCCGCTCAGTGACCCGCAGGGCAAGGGCTACCATGTTTTGCAGGCGGAAACGGCCATCGGCGGCGGCGGTATTTCCGGGCAGGGCTGGAAGCGGGGAACGCAAACCACCGGCCACTTCATCCCCGAAAATCACACCGACTTCGTGTTCACGGTTATCGGTGAGGAAGCGGGTTTCGTGGGCGCGTGCGCGCTTTTGGGCCTGTACGGCCTGCTGCTTTATCGGGGCGTGCGAACGATTGCCGCGTGTGAGGATAGCGCGGGGCGGCTGATCGCGGGCGGCGTGGTCACGCTGTTCACGTTCCACCTGGTCGTCAACATCGGCATGACGTGCGGCATCATGCCGGTGGTGGGCGTGCCGCTGCCGCTGGTTTCGTTCGGCGGCTCCTCGGCCTGGGCGAACCTTGCGGCCGTCGGCCTGCTGCTCGGCGTTCACCGAAACCGCCCCCGGTTCCACTTTTAGCCGCCCGCTTCAGAACCGCAAAACCTTTGTAGCAATGTGGGTTCGCGCGGGCCTATAAAAGGCCCGGCACAGAAGGCAAGATTCCTCTGGACGCGGGATGTGAAGAAGATAGGCTAACCTGTTTTTCCGCGCGCGCGGGCGGTGGCTTTTTGTGCCGGGCCTTTTATAGGCCCGCGCGAACCGTTTTGCGCTATCGAGGGGCCGGGTAAACGAAGCCATGGTAAACGAAGTCAAGTGTGGGCGTTGGTCGCAATAGACGCCGCGCCACGCACCAGGAGATGGTTTTTAATTATGTCGGACGACACAATCACCGCCGCCGCCTCGCCTGCAAGCGGCGAACGTTATTATTTGCCCGCTGAGGGTCGCGAACACATTTCGGGCCTGTTTCCCAATCAGGCCGAGGCCGAGGCCGCCGTGCGCGCGCTCGAACAGATCGGCGTGCCGCATTCGGACATTTCCGCCGTGTTGCGCAGCGAAAGCGACGCGGCCGAATTTTCCGACGCGACGGGAACGGCTTCCCGCGCGACCGAGGGAGCCGGGGCGGGTTCCGCCCTGGGCGGCACGGTCGGAGCGATTTTGGGCGCGCTCGCGCTCGCGGCAACGTCCATCGCGATCCCCGGAGCGGGCATCGTCATCGCCGGGCCGATTGCGGGCGCCCTCGCGGGCGCGGGCGCGGGCGGTTTGACCGGCGGCGTGCTGGGCGCGCTCGTTGGGGCGGGCATCCCCGAAGAGCACGCGAAGCACTACCAGGCGGGGGTGGCAAGCGGCGGCGTGGTCGTTGTCGCCGACGTGGCCGCGCATCTCGCGCCCCAGGCCCGCCAAATTCTTCATGCCCATAACACGTTCGCGTAGCAGCGAAGGTAAAACGAAAGGCCGGGTCCCGAAGAGGGACCCGGCCTTTTTGTCATCTGGCGGAGAGGGTGGGATTTGAACCCACGAAGGCTTGCACCTTATCCGCTTTCGAGGCGGACGCACTAGACCACTATGCGACCTCTCCAAGAATCGAGCCGCCGCAAGCCCCGCCTGAGGGATTCGAACCCCCGGCCTTGCCCTTAGGACGGGCCTGCTCTATCCAGGCTGAGCTAAGGCGGGAAAACACGAACGGGACGGCCTCCCCATGCTACCGTGGCGATTTTCCATTGTCAAGCAAAACGGGGGCGGTTT
>JAABUN010000867.1_pt1 | contig 74122 bp, 65 predicted proteins | sample 5559311 | NCBI WGS metagenome assembly JAABUN01 (sample SAMN10711877, study PRJNA513370) | rock metagenome | isolation source: Antarctica rocks | place: Antarctica: Victoria Land, Siegfried Peak sud | reverse complement strand
AGAAATCTTTGATATGATTCCATTGACTATCAGTTAAATCAGTCGGATATTTTTTGTTCACAACTGAAATTTACCCAAACTGATGGGCTGATAGTCAACTATCCTGAGTTTTCAAACAGCTTCTAAGCGATACGCAGTCCCAAATGATCACAAGGAGCGTCGGTCAAGTCTTGTTCGACACCGAGATATTTTTCAGTTGTCTGAATTGAATCGTGTCCGAGTGACAATTGGATTTGGTCAATCGGCGAACCGCCTTTGTGGGCGAGTTTGGCAAACGTGCGCCGAAGGTCGTGCGGCGCGATGCCTTGATTTTCTAGTTTTTTGGCGTAACCATTAACAATATCTCTGATAGCTTGCGGCGTAATTGATTCGCCCATCAAATTATTCCGTTTGCCAGATGCTAATCAATCAAATTATTATCTTCGACTTCAGTAGCAAGCTTTCTAATCGCCGAAACTTTCTGGTTGATGCTGGCGGATGAAAGTTTTTGTTTGCGTAGAGTTTTTACATATCTTTGTATTTAAAGACTTGTTCAGTTCCGGTCGCCTTCGCCTTGGTGCCAGACAAAAAAATCTTCCAATGCTCGTTGATAAGCCCGACGCGAATTTTCACTCGGTAGTCCGTCGATAACCATGTTGATGATTTTCTTTTCGGCGAAAGTTAATTTCGGTTTGACTAATGCAACGGAATCTTCCATAAAGTGACAAAAAATAAAGTTTGATTAGTTGGTTTTCTATGGTAAGAAAATTCTACCAATCAACCTGTTTGTCTGTCTTTTCAACTATTGATTCGCATAATATTTTTTTTCAGTTTGTATTAAAAGGCTGTCTATTGCGTGCCGACGGCTAAAATTTTCTTATTTTGCGAGGTCATAAATGCGCTGCTCAGTCACACATATCAGTCAACAACCCGCGTCATTAGACATCATATTTTATCAGAAGGTTCGTCTTGTCAAATCAAAATCGAGCAAGATATTATGATTTAAGAAACAAAAACGTTTAGGAGTTACGCAGTTGGACTTGAGAAAATAGCAATTATTGCTAATAATACACTTACGAGATAGCTGAAAATAACCTTGGCATCGTAAGAACAATTTACCGCCTTTTTTCAAAAAGTCATTAAGCCTTGTAAACACAGGCTTTACGAGATAGCTGAAATACAACTTTAGCATCGTAATTACAATGGCTCTCGCTCAACTGCGTAACTCCTAACGTTATTAATTGAGGAGTTGTTAAAAGCTAATATGCCTGCAATTTAGCGATTTTTTCTTCCAAGTTGGTGACAACTTTGTCTTGTTTGAGATTTTTCCATAAACCGAGCGACTGATTATAAAAATTCAAAGCCTCGTTTTTGTTGCCGAAAGTGGCTTGAGCGTTTCCGTATTCCATCAAGACATACGCTTTGACGGAATTTCTTTCAACACGACGGCTGTTTTCCATCGCTTGCTCGAAATAATCGAGAGCCTCCGCTTTTTTTTGCAATTTAACGTAATCGTTTCCTATACGCACGAGATTTTGCGTGTATTCGGTCAAATCACCCGCTTTTTCCCAAAGCGGTTGGGCTTTCAAATCTTCCTGCAAACCGTTTTCTAAATCGTTTTGTTTTTTGCTGATAACGCCGAAAATGATGCGCGTAAAAGCCGCCGAACGCCAATCTCCGGTTTTCTCCCAAATCTCCAGGGCTTGCCCGAAATGGTTTTTGGCTTTTTCGAGTTCGTCCATTCTCTGATAAGCAAAACCCATCGCCCGCAAAGTGTTGGCTTCGTCAGTCTGTTCGCCAAGTTCGCGCCAGATTTGCAGAGCCTTTTCATATGCCGGAATAGAATCGCGTCTGGTTTCTGGCTTTCCGCGCAAAATGTCAGCTTCCTGATGAAATTTTACGGCGGCGAGAATTTTCTTGTCGCGCTCGGTAATCGGGTGAAACTCGGCTATTTCTAATTTGTATTCGCCGGGCTCGGCGCGTTCCGAAAGAGTATAAATGTCAATGCGGTATTCGCCCGTCGCGTCCGCGCCGATTCTGATTTGTTCAGTTCCGCGCCCGCTCGTCGGCGTGTCGAATTCACCGATAAGTTCATCGCTTGGCGTAAAGACTTTAGTGTTGACATCCACATCGTGCTGTTCGATTGCTAAACCGAGAAATTGTCCTTTTTCAAGTTTCGTCGTATAAGAATGGATTTCTTCATTGACGATTGATTTCGTAACCGGCTTTCCCGGCGCGAGTTGTTCCGCGTTTGACAACGAATTTCGTGAGCAATTCGCTCCGAAAACAGCTAGAATCAAGACACAGGCTAAAAGCCAAAAGCATTTTACGCTGTGGCGGCGGTTTTCATTTTCTATCATAGTCTTATAAAATCCAGTGTTTATTTAAGAATGCGGAAATTTTACTCCTTAAACCAAGGCAATGCAATAAACAGATGACAAAAAAATCGGTTACTTTCTTTGCCGCGCTTCTTTTCACGGCAATATTATTTCCCGCCATTTATGGTAATGAGCCGAAATACGGCGGCAGCGTCGTCGTGGCGGTTTCAGCTGATCCGGGCGGGCTTAATCCGGCTATCACGACACAGGGCGGCGTGCATCTTATTTGCGGCTCGATTTTTAGCGGACTGGTGGCGCAGGATTTTAATTTGAATCCCGTGCCTGACCTGGCGACAAGTTGGGAAATCTCACCCGACGGACGCGCTTTTACTTTTCATCTCGCGCCGAATGCCGAATTTCACGATGGCGTTCCGGTTACCTCTGAAGATGTGAAATTTACTTTCGAGCAATTGTTGTTGAAATATCACTCGCGGACACGCGCTTCCATCGGCGATAATTTGCGTCAAATCACCACGCCCGACGCGCGCACGGTTGTTTTCGAGTTTGAAAAACCTTACGCCGCTTTTCTCCAACTGATTGATGTAACCAACGCGCCCGTGATGCCCAAACACATTTACGAAAATACAGACCCGCTGACCAATCCACACAATACGAAACCAATCGGGAGCGGAGCTTTTAAATTTGAAGAATGGACAAAAGGCGACCATATCTTGCTTGTAAAAAACAAGAAATATTTCAAAAAAGGAAAACCTTATTTAGACCGCGTTGTTTATAAAGTTACGCCGAGCGCGGTGACAGCGGCGATTGCGTTTGAAAACGGTGAAGTGGATTATTTTCTTAATCCGCCGCCGCCCGATGTGAAGCGATTGCAGAATATGGACGGCGTGATTGTTACCGACAAAGGGCGAGAAGGCTTTGCGACGGTTGAAACTGTCGTGCTTAATCTCAATCGCGCGCCGCTTTCGGATGTTCACGTCCGGCGGGCGATGGCACACGCGATTGATAAAAATTATATCGTTGACAAAATCCAGTTCGGGATGGGAAAAATCGCAACGGGTCCGATTTCGAGTTTGCTCAAATGGGCTTATAACCCGAATGTCGAAAAGTATGAAAAGGATGTTCCGTTTGCCAATCGGCTTCTCGACGAAGCCGGTTATAAACGCGATGCGGACGGTGTGCGGTTTCGTCTGAAGGCGGTCTATGCATCGAGCTACGCGAAAATTATCGAGACTTTGCGCGACCAACTGCGCGAAGTCGGAATCGAATTCGATATGCAACAGATGGAATTCAGCGCGGCGGTTGACGCGGTTTATATCAAAAAGGATTTCGATGTCGGATTCGCTTCTTTCGAGAACGGACCCGACCCCGACATCGGCGTAAAACGCACGGTTGTTTCCCAAAATATCGGCGCGATACCTTTTTCAAACGGCGCGAGTTACCGCAATCCGCGAATTGATGAGCTTTTCAGTTTCGCCGCGTCTGAAACCGACAAGCAAAAACGCGCCGCCTATTATTTTGAAGCGCAAGAGATTCTTACGAAAGATTTGCCATATCTCTGGCTCTACGAACCAAATTCCGGCGCGGCTTACAACGCCGGACTGCAAGGAATGTATGCGTGGAGCGCAAAGTCGAACATTTATTTCGCGCAGGACGCTTGGTGGATTGACGGCAATCGCGCAAATCACAGTTCATCGGGAACATTCGGGCAACGCAGGCTTTACTTCCTGCTCGCCATCGTCGTGCTTGTTTCGATTATCTTTGTCGCAATTTTCTTGAGGAGAAAGATGAGTCGAAATTAAAATTCAGATTGACTTATCAAGATGCGTAATTCTTGCCTTTGGATTAAGCGCAATATTGAGAGCATCGCCGACAATGTTGAGCGCGAGGACGAGCAGAGCAAGCGCGAGACTTGGAAAGACGACCATCCACCAGCCGTCGCGGATAAAATGCTGACCGTTGTGCAGCATCGCGCCCCAACTGACGCGATTCGCGTCGCCGATGCCGATAAAATCCAGTGCCGCTTCGAGCAAAACCACGCCGCCGACCATCAGCGTAACATTGGTGATTATCAGCGGAAGCGCGTTGGGCAGAATTTCGTGAAACAAAATTCGCGTGTCGCTTGCGCCCATCGCTCTTGATGCTTCAACGAAAGGTCTTTCTTTGAGCGATAAAACTTCCGCCCGCACCAGCCGCGCCGTCGTTGTCCAATAAGTAACGGTTAAAATCAGTATCTGATTAAAAAGCGACGAGCCGAAAAGCGCGGCGATGACTAAAGCCAGAAAAAAGCGCGGCGGAATCAGAAAAAGCTCCGTCAAACGCATCAGAAAATCATCCCAAAAACCGCCCGCGTAACCCGCCGCCGAACCGACAATCACGCCTAAAAAACCGCTTAAGAGCGCGACGGAAACGCCGATAAAAAGCGAAGTTCTCGCGCCGTAAATCACTCCGCTCAACACATCTCTGCCCAAATCATCCGTGCCGAATAAAAATTTTCGTGAAGGCGATTGAAAAGTTTCGTCGGAACTTTTGAGCGGGTCGAACGGCGCGATTTGGTCGGCAAACAAGCCCGCGCCGAAAAAGACCGCCAGCACAATCACCGCGCCCAACGCCATCTTGTTTTGTTTTAAGATGTGCCGGGCATTAAGCCGTCGGGAATTGTTCGAGTGCTGCGTCATTACTGTTATCGGCTGTATTTAATTCGCGGGTCAATCAAAGGATAAATTATATCTGTCAAAAAATTCACCACGGCGACGCTGATGGAAATCATCAGGAAAAGACCGAGCAAAACCGGATAATCCCGCGCGTTAATCGCTTCGAGCATCAGCCTTCCAAGACCCGGATAACCAAAAACCGTTTCGACTAACACCGCGCCGCTTAACAGCATTCCGAAATCAGTTCCGATGATGGTAACTATCGGCAGTAAAGCATTGCGGAGCGCGTGAGCGTATAAAACTTGCCTTTCGCTGACACCTTTGGCGCGTGCGGTAGTGATAAAATTCTCGTCCAGCACGTTCAGCATTTCGGTTCTGGTCAGCCGCATAATTTGCGCGAGCTGCACGATGGTAAGCGTCAGGCACGGCAGCGCGAGATGAACGAGTAAATCCAGCAAATAATCTATTCCCGTCAAATTTTGATTCGCCGAAATCATTCCCTGCGCCGGAAACAGTCCGAGATAAAGCGCGAAGAAAAGCAACATCATCAGACCGATGGAAAAGGAAGGCAAAGAATGACCCAACAGGGCGAAAGTATTGATGGCGCGGTCGTAAAAAGAGTTTTCCCGCCGCGCCGCTTCGACTCCGAGCAGAACGCCGGAAATTGACGCTATAAAAATTGCGCTGACAATTAGCAGCAAAGTTGCGGGAACACGCGAGAAAATAACGGCGGCAACCGATTGTTGATGGCTTAGAGAATATCCCAAATCTCCGCGCAGAACGCTCGAAAGATAAACCCGAAGCTGCGTCGTAAGCGGTTGGTCTAAACCGAATTTGGCTCGGATTAATTCATAATATTGTTCGTCGCCGCTCTGTCCCGCGAGATAATAAACCGGATCGCCTGGCGCGAGATGTATCAGAAAAAAATTAATGATGATTAACAGCAGAATGAGAACAATTGATTGGATGACGCGCTTGATGAGAAGCCGTTTATAAAAGCGGGAAAAAGAGAATTTCACAACCATTATATTCTTCGATTTCCCCGCAGTTTTGCAAGATGAAAAGATGAAACTACGATTACGGAATGCGCGTCGCTTGCGTCGCCCACACTTGCCAGCGTCCGTCGCGTTTGACGAATGTGTCGGTAAAACGAACCCGAATATCGAAAGGCTGATTTTTTTCGTCGCGTCCTTTGAGGCGATTTATGCCCGTTACAACTGCCGCGCCGCCTTCGATGCGAACGTCCGTTTCGGAAAGCTCGGCGGATTCAAACGCGCTTTTGTCGGCTTTCATTTTTGCAATCATCGCCGCCCATCCGCTAATCGCGCCCGCTTTGCCGTCAATTTCGCTGGCATCAGCGGCATAATTGCGCTCAAACCACGCCGTATCTCGTTTTATCAAAGCGGTGTTCCAATCGCGTTTCATATAATCTAAAACAGCATAATCACTGACTTCGTGATTGGCGTTGGTTACGGCTTGCCAGCGTCCGTTTCGTTTTTCAAGAACGTGAACGCTCCGGTTATAGTAGGTTTCTTCCCTGCTGTTAGCGAATTTGGCGGTTACCAAGAGGCGATGCGTGATGGTTGCCGTGTTCGGTGTGCAGGAAACGATGTAATTGTCTGAAATTACCGAATCAGCCAAACCCGGATTGGCTTTGTTGCGCGTCGCCCGGCGGAGAATATTGTCAATCGTCTGAGTTTTGTTTGTCATCGCGGGCAGAGCGACAAAATCATCGGCAAAAGTGCTTTCCAAATAAGCGCGGTCGCCGCGCTGTCCGGCGGCTTCCCACGCCAAATCAAAGGCTTCAAGAGTCTTTTTTTCCGCATCGCTGCATTGACCGAAAGCAAATGACGATGCAGTTATTATCAAAACCGTAGCTGCTAGAAAATGTTTCATATTTGAATTCTCTTGTTTTTTACACCAATTCAAAAAGCATTGTGTGTGTATCTGACTTTTTGAAGCCAAAGAATCTTAAATCACCAACGTCAAATTGCTAAATTACTTTGATTTGTTGACCGCTTCTTTTTTGGAAAATTCCAACGTCCGCGAAAAAAACGGTATTATTCGCGTTTCGATGCGCTCCGCCGTCTTGTCAGTGTGGTCGCCGTCAAATTCCTCGAAAGTATGTCGGATTTTATTGCGCTTGAGAACGGCGGAAAAATTACGGATGGAATCAAGAAGGTCTTCTTTTGTCCCGACATCGAAGGCGATGCCGCGCAACCGCGTCAAATTGCCGCGATATTGGTCAATCATCCACATCGGCGTATTTGCCAGCCAACGCGCCTGCGCTTGTTCGGCGGACGCATCGGGTTCGCCTTTCTTTTTGACCGGAAAATCCGCGAAAAACGGCGGCTTTGTCGGGTTCGGCGAAAACGCGGCGGCTGAAGCGAGAAATGTGCGGGCGAAAAACTCCGCTTTTTCGATTTCTTCCCAAGATTTGATATTGGATGCTTCAACCATAGATTCATCCGGCGTTACAAGACTCGGGTAAGCGTCCAGACAGCACGGACTCGTCGCATAAACCGCGCCGTAAATGTCGGGGTGTTTCATCGCCAATTTGATTGCGCCGTAACCGCCCATCGAATGCCCGACAATTCCGCGACTCGCCACATTCGGCATCGTGCGATATTTTTTGTCAATGAAACTTACCAAATCCCGCGTGATAAAATCTTCCCAATTACCCGTTGTGATTGAGTTGGTGTAAAAACTGCCGCTGAATTTGTTGCTCGCGTCGGGCATTACGAGAATCATCGGGCGCACTTTCTGTTCGGCAATCAATTTATCCATCATCGCGCCGATGTTCATCCGCAAGCCTTCGTTTTCGATTATCCAGGTTTTGTTGGCAACAGGCGCAAAGCCGTGCAGAAGATAAACGACCGGATAACGAACTGCGGTTTGTTTGTCGTAATTCGGCGGCAGATAAACCAAAACGCCGCGCTTGGGCGAACCGCCGATAAGATTTCCTTCGAGCGAAACGGCGTGCATTTCGTCGTTGATTATCCTGCCGCTTTGCGCTGAAGCGGATACAACGGCGGTGATAAAAAGGAAACCGAATAAAATATAAAAAATATTTTTCTTCATTGATTGCTGAACGGGCTGGAATTTTATCTAAAACTTTCAACCAGCGATTTGATACGCTCGACGGCAACTTCAACGGCAAGACTGACCGGCTGGCTCATTTCCGCGCCGAATTCGTCGTAACCGGCAGGCTGGCAGCCGACGACAAAAATCTTCGGCGGCAAAACATTCAAAGCGCGGGCAAGTGTTAAAACTTTTGTCGGCTCGGTGTAATGCGCGTCAGCCAGCGAGCGATGAAATTCAGCCGACGTGACGGCATCGGTTTTTGAAATTTCAGGCTCAAAAACGAAGATTGTTCCCGCATCCTCGCCTTTGTCAACGGCATCGGCGATAATCAGCGCATCGTAGCCATTCATTAATTCCTGCACAAAAGCGATTCCGGCAATGCCCGCCTCAAAAATATCAATTTCACTTGAGAAATTATTGCTACTTAAAAGCGTTTGCGCGACAGCAACTCCAAAACCGTCATCGCCGCGTAGCACGTTGCCGACACCGGCAATTAGAATTTTCATAGAACTTTAGTTTAGCGCGTCCGAATGAAATAGATGTTTGCACGGTTCTCCGGCTGTGTCGGGGTCGTGGCAATCGCAATCCGGGTCGGCGCATTCGTAATGACCGGGCTTCATCATTTCTTCAAATTCGTCGGCAAAACGTCGTCCGCCTTCGCTTTTGCCGAGAGTTGTCAGCGTGTATTTGTTTTCGTTCGTAAGTTCAAGAAAGCCGTCGTCAACCATAGTTTTTAAGTTTTCCGTTAATCTGACATCTTCGACGGCGAGAAATTTCTTCAAATCATCCGCTGTAAACTCCCGCCCGAAACCTTCGCCCGTTAGCCAAAACATCACTTGCAAAATTTCATCGCGCCAGTAAATCGGATTGTCTATTTCGTGTTTAAGCATAACTTCTACAAAGCGACTTTCACTTTGTCGTCTTCAATTTTCACAGGCAAAGATTCAAGTTTCATTTCCGGGTTTTCGACGCAGCGACCTTTGCGATTCACGTCATAATGGTAGCCGTGGCAAGCACAAATGAGCATTGAGCTTTCAAATGTCGCGTCGTCAAGCGGAAGGTTTTCCAACGCGCAACGATTACGGAAAGCATAAAAATCGCCGCCCGTTTTACAAACCAGGATATTAACATCGGCGTAGTTGATTATCTTAAATGCGCCTTCTTCAAAAGTTAAAGAGCGGATAACCGAAATCCACTTACCGTCGTGATTCACAACCGGATTTGTTCTTTTGATTTGAATTAGTTTAGCCGGTTGGGGTTGATTATTTTTCTTCGGAATCATCGAGCCTAAAATTGCCGCCGCTTTTGCCGTCGCTTCGATTTGTTCCGCTACGCCTTCGATTTCGATTCCCAAAAGCTCGGGCGCGGCTTCGATGAGAGCTTTTTCAATTTCCAATTTTAATGCCGAAATCGGCGGCGCGCCTTGACCGTTTCGCATCAGGCGCATTCGGGCGCGTCCTTCATTGACGCCGAGCAGTTCGACATCGCCGCCTTGACTGATAAGAAAGGGACGAAGCTCGTCAATGGCTGCCGCAACTCTGGTTTGCAAATCGTTTGGAAGAAGTCCGTGAATAAGAAGTATGGCGCGGACAACATCATCTGCCGCTATCTGCGAAAGCATTTGCTCTTTTTCCGGCAGTGAATCAAACGACGTTAATACGCGGCGCAACGCTTCTCTGTGAAGCGCGAGAATGATTTGCACAAGGTCGAGAGTTTTCTCCCGAATTTTCGCGTCCGGGTAACTTTCAATCTGCTCGACGAGCAGGTTTAACTGCTCGACCATTCCCTCGGCGTTGAGATATTGCTCTTGAACTTCGCTCATTAATCATTGTCCCTCGCTACCTCGCATCCAATGACTTGTTTGGCAACATTGTTGCTAGACAAGATACATAATCATTTTACTGCGGCACGATGTTGCTTGCGTGTCGGGCGACCCTTTGCCACTGTCCTTTTCGCTTTATCCAAACTTCCGTGAAACGATGATGAACGGTTTGTCCAGCATCTGCTCTATTTGCGTCCGCCGTTACCACGACTTTCTCTGTTCCCGTCGTCAAAACCGTGTTTCCATAGATTCGGATATACTCAATCTGCTTTTCATAAGACTTGTATTTGATGAGATTTGCCCGAACCCGCTCTATAATTTTCTGCTTATTGATAAACTGATTAAAGGGATTTGTGACAACAAAGTCGTCGGGATAGACGCGCTCCATTGCTGCCACGTCACCGCGCAACACAAGGCTAGCATCATAGGCAGTTAAACGCTTGACTTCTTCTTCAATACGTTTATCTTTGTTGGTTCGGCGGTCTGTTGTCTGCCCTAAGGCAAAAAGTGCGGCTAGACTTACTAGAGCAACTAGCATGATAGCTTTTTTCATTTCGTTAACCTCTTCGCAAAAATAGTAGAAGGCTTTTATAACATCTGAAGACGGAAAATAATAAACGGAAATAGAAATGCTTAATTTTAGCTTGTCATCTCATTACAAGTAGTTGTTACCCCACAAACTTTTATTCCGCAAACTGAAATTCGTTTTCCGCAATCTTTTTGACTGTTTCAATCGCCTCACCGACTTTTGAGGCGACGACGGGACTAAATTCCAATCCGTATTCGTCGTTTTGCGGCTCAATTTCAACAATCGTTACATCTTTGGGAAACACGCCGAAATGCTGGCAGACAATAAGCAGATTTTCTAAACTCAAAACTCCCGTAACCGCTTCGCCGATGCTCGCCTGTATCTCGTCCTCGCTCGGTTGCGGGTCTTGCCAGCGATAAACTTCCAAAGTTCCCGGCTCGCGCCCGCGCTTTGCAGCACTAACTAAAACCGCTTTGTCGAACTTAACGGGAAATTCTTCGAGCCACTGGTAAATCATAATCGGACCAAAATTCAAATCTTCGACGTGAACATTGTCCGACCAATCCATCTTTTCGAGTTCACCGAGAAGGACGCGCCCGAAAGACATATCGCTCATATTGGAATAACCGATGCCTGAAACAAGAACCTTTCGATTTTGGATTTTAGATTTTGGATTTTGGATTGGCATTTATTAAACAACTTGGAAGACGTTTGAAAATTAACAAACCGACCGGCTAAAGCAAATAACTTCGCCCGCGAAATACGCTAAAATTAAAACAAAATTTGTCTTTTCTTTTTTCGCGTGCTTGGCGTATTTCGCGGGCAAAAATCACTTTTCAAACAACTTGAAAAAAACGGTCATATTGATTAACAAATCTAAAATCTAAAATCTAAAATCTAAAATCGGATTATCCTTCAGCGTCGCAAGCGCAGGTGTTGACCTCGCGCACAATCTCTTTCTCACCGCCGTAGATGTGCGTCGTGCAAGGCATACACGGGTCGAAACTGCGGATTGCCCGCAGCATATCAACGCCTGTAAAATCTGACGGTTTATCAAAGTCTTCGAGAATCGGCGTGTTCAAAACCGCTTCTTCATACGGTCCGGGATTGCCAAACGGGTCGCGCGGCGAAGCATTAAAGGTTGACGGCGTAACGATTTGATAATTTACAATCGCGCCTTTGTCTAAAACAAGATGGTGCGAGAGAAAGCCCCGTCCCGCGCCCCAAAAACCAACGCCGATTCGCTCGCCTTTCGGCACTTCAAACTTGGTGCTGACTTTATCTTCGCCTCTTCGCAAAAGGTCGAATGCCTTTAAAACCATCGTGTAGGCGGTCATCAGATTAAAGCCCATACAATAAGCGCGGGCGCGGTTGCGTTCAAAAGCGTTCCAGACTGGCGGGATTTTCCACTCGAAATCCATCTCGCGCAGCATCGTTTTCGGCATATGGAATTTGAGGCTGTGTCCGGTGGATTCGAGAAATTGATTTGTCGGCATCTTTTTGGCGGCGGCAGTCGTCCAGATGCGGGCGTAGCAGCCGGCTTCGACGACCTGTCTATCCCAGCGCGGCGCGGTGTCCCAGGTGTAACGGTCTTTCCAGCTTTCTTTTGACGGTTTCGGCAGCGTCTCTTTGTTCCAAGGGTGATTCGGCGAAAGCGGCGAGCCAGCCGGGTCTGTCTTAAAACGGGCGTTACTGCTTTGCGTCCAATCTTCGTAATAAGAATGTTCGACAAACTCTTCGAGTCCGAGATTGATTTGCTGAAGTTTTGTTGTTACCAATTTGCCGTCAATGACAACGCCCGGAGTCGCCCAACGCGCTTCGCCCCATTCGTTGCAGCGAGCATAAGATGCGTCGTAAGAATTCTCATCATCCCACATTCCGAGGTCAATCAAGTTTGCCGGCAATGCTCCGACCTTTTTGTATTCGGGATTGTATTCGTAGAAAAACTCGGTCAAATCGTCCCAGAGCAAAATCATCCGCTTTGTCCAATCCATCATCTTTTGCAGGCGCGTGTAAGTTTCGTTGAAATCGGTAATCGTTACCGTCGAAGACATTCCGCCGGGAACGACAGTTTGCGGATGCGGATATTTGCCGAACAGAACCGAGTAGGCTTCACGCGGCACGCGCGTCATCTTCAATCCGTCGAGATAAAGTTTGCCGGAAAGCGGATTAAGACCTTTCATAATATCGCCGATGGTTTTGAATTGATGAACTTCGGCGTTCGGCGCGTCGGTTACCTGCGCCTTTTCCCACATCGCGGGATTGGTCGCTTCGACGACGACTTGCGAATAATCGGGACCAGCCAATAAAAATAAATGAAGCGGATGGTCATACAAAAAATCAAGGGCGAGAGCGAGATTACGCAAAACCGTGCCGAGCGGAGGCGGCGAAATACCGAACGCCATCTCAATCGCTTCGCAAGCGGCAGTCGAGTGAACGCCGCCGCAAACGCCGCAGGCGCGGCTCGAAATATAAATCGCGTCGCGCGGGTCGCGTCCCTTTAGAATCACTTCGTAGCCGCGAAAAATAGTCGCCACCGAATTGGCTTCGAGAAACTTCTTTTCCTTTAAATCCGCCACCGCATGAAACGACAGCGCACCCGCCACGCGCGTAACCGGCGAGATGCTGACATCTTTGATATGCCCGTTTCTCACCATTAAATCTTTGAGCTTGTCGCGGTTGATTTCACGCGGCTGATAGGCGTAAGGATTAGCAACGCCGCCTTTGAGAGTCGCCACGCCCTGCGCGTCAAATTCAATCGGTAGATTCTTAAAACACATTAAATTTTCTCCTTTAATTCAAACAAATTCTATTATTTTCCTGCTTCTACTCGTTCCTTAATTTTCTTCTCGCGCTCGGCGGGCAGCACCTGATAATCTTTGCCGTATAACCGCTCAGGCAATGATTGATAACCCGCCGGGAATTTTTCTTCCGGCTTTTGTCTTCCCGGATGTTCGCCGCCGAGAAACTGCATTTTCTCGTAGAAAAATTCGAGTATCTTATGCGAAAGCGAAACATCGCCTTGTTCCATCGCCCAGCCGCTCGGCACTGTGTCGTGCCAGCGAATCTCACGGTTGCGCTCGCGCTGACTGATGCGGCGCAGAGGGCGAATGATTGCGCCAAGCAGACGCGAGCCGTTGCTCGAAACCAGCGAACCCGGCGGCGATACATAGAACGGCGAGAACTTATCGGGAAAGCCGGGCATCGTGCAGCCGATACAAGGTCCGCCGGCGTTCATACAGCCGCCCATATGCGCGACCGCGCCTTTTTCAGTGATGTTACAATTGACGACCGGACCCCAACAGCCGATTTCAACCAGACATTCCGGGTCGCCGAATTCTTTCGCAAACGTGCCTTCTTCGTAATAACCGCCACGCACGCACTTGCGATGGACGGTTTCGCCAAACTGCCACGCCGGACGACCGAGTTCGTCGAATTCGGGAAGCGGTCCCAAGCCTTGCAGAAAAAGCAGAATCGCTTGCACGGCATCGGTGAAGTTGTCGCCGACCGGAGCGCAGCCCGGAATGTTGATGACCGGCAATCCGGTTGTGCTGCGGTAATCTTTGCCGAGCCAATCCATCACGCTCATCGAGCCGGTGACATTGCCGTAAGCGGCGGGAATGCCGCCCCACGTCGCGCACGTCCCGACGGCGATTGTCGCCGCCGCGCCCGGCGCGAGCCGCTTTATCCATTCGGCGGTTGAAACTCTCCGCCGCTCTTCGCTGTTTGCCCAGAGCGGAAGCGAGCCTTCGCCCGCGAACGGTTCGCCGTCGACGGTCAGATTTTCGTCGGGAATCGAGCCTTCGTAGGCAATGACGTATGGACCGTCGAGTTTGCCTTGCTCGGCATTGAGCAGCGATTGGATATAGTGGTCGCCCGCTTCAAGCTGCAAAACGTAGTGATGCAAAATGACGAGCGGAACGCCCGGAATCGAGCCGGTCAGCAAATCCTCCAGCGCAGGTTCGGTCGCGCCGCTCACCGACACCGTGCAGCCGTCACAGCTCATTCCCGCCAGCCAGAAAACATAAACTTTTTCAAGCGGTCCGAGGCTTAACTGAGTTTTTCCCTGCGAAGCGCAGATGTCTTCAATCAGTTCTTCCGACGTGCGCCGTCCGACGTTGCCGACCTGATCGGGCATCTTTGACGTTTCGGACAGATGCGGTTTGGGACTTCCGGCTTCGCCCATTTGTTTTTCCGGCATTTCTGGCATAAATCCTCCTAATAATCGCGGCATTTATCGCCGCAGTAATGCTTCGCCGACTGTGCCGACGTTTTTATCTACATTCGTAAAATGCGCGGCAACCGATTCAAGCCCGCCCGCGAGCGCGGTCAATCCGCCGTTGAGCGTTTCAACTCCGCCGAGCATTTCCGTTTCCTTCTCAATCGCCCGCACTCCGTAATTTATCTGTTCGAGAGAACGGCGAACTGACTGCAATGTCCGCATAATTATAAAAAGCGCGGCGACCAAAGCAATCAAAAGAATCGCGCCGAGCAATGCCGTCAGAATCGTTAATAAAAGTTCCATTTTTATAAACTCCTTTCGGTCAGAGCGCGTCCGACCGAAGCCAGTTTCTGCTTGATTGAAGCCGAAACCGATTCAATCGCTATCGCCACGCCGAGAATCTTTCCGGCAACACCTTTCGTCGCTTCCAGCCCGGAAATCAAAGCCGTATTGTTTTTAATTCCCTGCGCCGCCGTCAGCGTCGTCTTGGCGAGATTTAAAATATCCTGTTCGGTTCGCACGATAATCTCCACCAGCTTTAATATCCAAAGCGTCAGACCGAGCGCGACAACGAGCGTTACAGACCAAACGATGATAATTGCGGTTTCCATAATTTCCTCATTTTTGAATTGATGAACCGATTCCCAGATGCCCGGCGACTGCGCCTAAACTTTCATTGACTTCAAACAAATTTTCATCCACCAGATTCAACCCGTTGCCGACGCCAACCAGCCCGTCGTTGATTGTTTCGAGATGATTTTCGAGCGGCGCGGTGTTAGTTTGCGCTTGCGCGAGCGTATCACGAACCGCGGCGAGCGCAGTTCCGATGCGCCAGAGATAAACGAAAATCGTGATGAGGCTTACGGCGAGCGCAAGCACCAGCACGACCAAATAAATAACCGTCAGCCAAGTCAGCAGTTGCATTTTTATTACCTCTTCGCTCCGAGAGCGTTTGCCAGCAGCGCGAGTTTGTCGTCAATTGCCGCCGCTCTTTTATCAATTGACACGGCAGTTCCCAAAATATCGCCCGCGACTTTGTTGGTCGTGTTGAGCATCCAGATTGAAACTGTATTGCCCGCGATGTGTTTGCCAGCCGTCCAAATTTCAGCCGCGTGTTTATCCACCCGGCGAGCGGCGGCAATCAGCATTATCAGCAATGCAGCAACGATTAAAATTACCACCGCGCCCGCAATCAGCGAATAAGTCCAAAGCGTCATTGTATCCATAAAATCACCTCAATTTAACAGTTCGGTTTGGTTAAAAATTTTGTTGCCGAAGAATTATTAAGCGATACGCGTTCGCGCAAGGTTCCGGCGAGTTTTTCAACTTCCGTAACAACCTGCGAGGCGGAATTAAAATCGTATAAAGATTTGCCTTCCAAATCTGCTTGCGTCACATTTGAATCATAAGGAATCTTGGCGATTATTTCCAAATCATTGTTTTGGCAAAAATCCGTAACCGCCTTTTCGTCTTCCGCGCTTCGATATTTGTTGACGACCGCGTAAATGTGATTGATGCCGAGACCGCGAGCGAGCGGCAAAGTCCGGCGGGCGGTTTCAAGCGAGCGATAATAAGGCTCGGTTACAATCAGCAGAACGTCAACGTGGCGAACAGTGCCGCGACTCAGATGTTCGAGCGACGCTTCCATATCCATTACGGTGATGTTGTCGGCTTCCGAAACGATTTCTCCCATAAGGCTGCGCACGGCAGCGTGTGCCGAACAAAGTCAGCCCGCGCCCGGATTTTCAACTTTTGTGCCGACTATCAGACGAATTCCGTCCGGCGCGGCAATACCGTGTAACGCGGCAATGTTTTCTACCGTATCTTTTAAAACCATTCGCATTTTACCGTCAGCATCTTCTTTTCTTTCGACGATGCTGCGCGGAATCGAATGAGTTTCTTCAAGCGTTTCCGCCTTTAATCCCAAAGCCATTCCAAGATTCGGATTCGGGTCGCCGTCAATCGCTAAAACAGAAAATCCCTGCCGTGCAAACACACGCGCAAGGGTCGCTGAGATCGTCGTTTTCCCCGAACCGCCTTTGCCACTGATTCCTATTTTCATAATTTTTTTGTCACCGAAAACACCGGCGGCACTTCTAAAACGCCCGTTTACTTTCTATTTATAAGAATACAAAAAGAATATACTCTTCAAGTGAAGGCAATGCAAGAAAAAACTTGATGTCTTAAAACCCACCTGCTATCAAACTATAGACAGGCACTTTCAAGACATATCTTTTAACAAATAATATAATTTTGGCACCGTTATGTTTTGTAACACATTAAGCAAAAAAGGCGTTTATTTGCTTCAAACGTCCTTTGACTATTTTCAAAATGCAAATCGTCGTCTTAAAAGAATCATCTGCTGACGAAATTCGCGTCGCGCTCGTGCCGGAATCAGTTAAAAAGCTCGTTGCGGCGGGAAACAAGCTTTTTGTCGAAACCGGCGCGGGTTTTCTTGCTGGCGCAAACGATGCTGATTATGAACAAGCGGGCGCGGAAATTTCTTCAAACCGCGAAGGATTACTCGCCAATGCCGACGTTTTGACCGCGATACACCGCCCCGACGACGAAGTTTTATCAAAACTGAAAAAGGACGCGATTGTCATTGCTCTTCTTCGCCCACTAGATGAACCGGAAAAACTGCAAGCGTTTATCGAAAATGGTCTGACGGCATTTTCTCTGGAAATGATTCCGCGCACGACGCGGGCGCAGGCAATGGACGTTTTGTCTTCGATGGCGACGATTGCTGGCTACAAAGCTGTTTTGCTGGCGACGGAAAAATTGCCGCGAATGCTGCCGATGATGACCACTGCGGCGGGAACGATTCCGCCCGCGAAAGTTCTGGTTGTCGGCGCGGGCGTTGCCGGACTTCAGGCGATTGCGACGGCGCGGCGTTTGGGCGCGGTTGTCGAAGGCTTTGATATTCGCGCCGCGGCTGGCGAAGCGGTGCGCTCGCTCGGCGCAAAATTTCTCGAACTCGAAAATGTCAACGCCGAAGGCGAAGGCGGTTACGCACAGGAAATCGGTGAAGACGTGATGGACAAAGCCCGTGAACTGTTAGCGAAAGCGGCTGCAACCGCCGACTGCATCATCACAACGGCGCAAGTTCCGGGCAAACGCGCTCCGGTCTTGATTACGCAAGAAGCGGTTGAAGCGATGAAGCGCGGTTCGGTGATCGTTGATTTAGCAGGCGCGAACGGCGGCAACTGTGAACTTTCCACGCCGAACGAAATCGTCAACCACAACGGAGTTTTCATTTACGCGCCCGCCAATCTGGCGGCGACGATTCCGGTTCACGCCAGCCAGCTTTTTTCGCGCAACATAACGGCGTTTTGCAATTTGCTGGGAAAAGACGGCGCACTAAATCTCGATTTTTCCGACGATATTTTGAACGGCAGTTGTATTGTGCATCAGGGCGAGATTCGGAATGACAGAATTAAAGAAATTTTATCAGCGCCCTGATTTGTATTATTGATAAACCACAAATTTTTTGATCTATAAGAAGGATAAATCTATGAAAAAAGTATCAATTCATTACTGTTTCGTTTGACCCGTCAAGCAAATGTTAGCTTCCCGTGTGGCAGCTCAATTGAGTAAAGAAAACAACATCGAGGTAGAAAAGGTTAAAGGCGGACTTGGCAAATTCAGCGTCTATGTTAATGAGCAAAAGATTATTGACACGAATCGCTTTTGGTATCCGACCCCAAACAAGGTTGTAAAAAAGATACAGGTACTGCTCGTGGACTAGCGTTTTCACCTCACCCGCGCCGTTCAATTTAAGCATTGCTAAAAGTACGCGCATTAGAACATTACTGGAAATTTTTCTAGCAAAACAGAAAGAGTTTTATGGATAACGAAACCATTGTCAGCCTGCTTTACGTTTTCATGTTGGCAGCTTTTCTGGGCTATCTGGTCATCTCGAAAGTGCCGCCGCTCCTTCACACGCCTTTGATGTCGGCGACCAACGCGATTTCCGGCATTTCCGTCGTCGGCGCGATTGTTTTGGCAGGCTCGCAGCATGACCGAATCAGCACATTTTTGGGCGTGATTGCGGTAATTTCCGCGACGATAAATGTTGTCGGCGGTTTTATGATAACCGACCGGATGCTCAGAATGTTTCAAGATAAAACAGGCAAAAAAGATAAAACTTGAAAATGCAAATCCCGTATGTAATCGAAATCACTTATCTTGTCGCATCCGTTTTGTTTATCTACGGTTTGAAAGCGATGAGCCATCCGACGACGGCGCGGCGCGGTATGAATGCGGCGGCGATTGGAATGTTGGCGGCGATTGTCGGGACGCTTCTTCATCGGGAAATCGTTTCTTACGAATGGATTATCGTCGGTCTGGTGATTGGCTCGATGATTGGCGCGGCAATGTCAATCTGGATGCCGATGACCGCGATGCCGCAGCGAACCGCGCTATCGCACGCTTTCGGCGCATTGGCGGCGACGATTGTCGGGATTGCGGAATTTTACCGGCACAGCGGCGCACTCGGTTCTTTCAAAATGACCGCGATAGGTTTTGAGGTTTTGTTCGGCGGAATCACGGTTACAGGGAGTTTAATCGCTTTTGCCAAATTGCAAGGACTTATTCGCGGAACGCCCGTAACTTACAAAGGGCAAAACATCGTTAATGTTTCTTTGTTTATTACAGCTTTTGCAATTTTCGTCTATCTGATTTTTTTCCCCGTCGGAACGCTCTTTTACGTGATGGTCAGTATGGCGTTTTTGTTCGGCGTTCTGCTCGTGATACCGATTGGTGCGGCTGATATGCCGGTCGTGATGTCGCTGATGAATTCTTACGCGGGACTTGCTTCCGCCGCGACGGGTTTTGCCCTTAACAACAAAGTTTTGATTATCGCCGGAACGCTCGACGGTTTTTCCGGTTTTATTCTTTCGATTTTGATGTGCCGCGCAATGAATCGTTCGATAACAAATGTTTTATTCGGCGCGTTTGGCTCGGCAAAAACTGAAGCGACGCAAATTGAAGGAACGATGCGCGAAATTTCGCTCGATGATGTCGCCGTGCAGTTAGCTTACGCGCGGCAGGTCGTCTTCGTTCCCGGCTACGGAATGGCGACGGCGCAGGCGCAGCACGCTTTGCGCGAACTTGCCGACACGCTCGCGCATCGCGGAGTTTCGGTTAAATACGCAATTCATCCGGTCGCAGGCAGAATGCCCGGACATATGAACGTGCTGCTTGCCGAAGCAAACGTGCCGTATTCGCTGCTCTATGAACTCGAACAGGTCAATCCCGAAATGCCGACAACCGATGTCGCCGTCGTCGTCGGCGCGAACGATACCGTAAATCCAGACGCGCGTGATAATCCGAAAAGCGCGATTGCCGGAATGCCGATTATCGAAGTTGACCGTGCGACGCAGGTTGTAGTTCTTAAACGCGGGCAAGGAAAAGGTTTTTCGGGAATTGAAAATCCTTTGTTTTTCAAACCTAACACGGCGATGTTGTACGGCGACGCGAAAGATTCTTTATCGAAACTGACAAGTGCAGTTCAACAAGCCTGAAAGTAAAGGATTTGCCCGCGAAAAACGCTAAAATATAATGGAAAGGCGAATCTATTGCTTGATTTTAAGGTTTCTTCTTTTCCCATTTTTGTGTGTTTAACGTATTTCGCGGGCAAATCCTTTTTTGTAAATTCAATTTCTTATCCTAAACTAACGTTAATTTGTTATCATTAGTTTGCTTAAACAAATAATTCCGAAGCGACAGAGGGCAAGTCCAGTTGTTGAAATTCAAATCATTTATAAAATATTCTGCCCGCGAAATACACAAAAATAAATCGAAGACTAATAAAAGTTGCTGCTCACACCTCGCGTCCAATGACTTGTTGGATTTTGCCTTAGCCGGATTGCTTTTGTACATTTCTAATTGTTTCATAAACATTTCTGGCTTGTTGTATTTGTTCAAAACTTGGCACAGCTTCAATATTGACTCTGCGAAAACGAAAAAAGCCGCTGTTATTCCACCGCGACGAAGAATTTACTGATCCAAAAGTGATTGTGCCGCTTCCATTAACTTTTTCGTCTAGCGTTACATCTGTCAGCGTCCAAAGACTAAGCAATTTTATTTTGCGATTGAATAAACCCGAAACGATTAATACGCGCTCGTTAGTTACACCGTAAAATGTTTTACTGCGTTGCCGCGCATCTACGAAAAAGCGTCCAACTATCAGATACAAACCAACTATTACAAACGGAATGCCCCAAAGTATAAAGAAAAACGGCGCATCGCTTTTTATAACCATCGTTTCCCAAAAGATTGCAAAGCCGCCCCACATCAGACTAAATGGAATCGCGTAAATGTCTATGCGCGAAGAAAAAAGCCTTGACGCGGTTTGCCAAACCACAACAGCCACTCGTTTGGTGAAAGGCGCGACTCAATAATTTGTTTTTCTTCGTTCCACATTCTAAAGCAAAAATAAGATAAGCAAGCGGGAGTATTGTCTTAGATTTGGGACATAATCGCATTTTACGAGAGAAGCCCAACAATTATTAAAGTGATTGCTTGCGGTTTTTGATTGTAAATTACTGATTTTTTGCGACGTAAGACCACGCCTGCTGCAATTTGTCACACTATGTCTCAACTGCTTAACCAGGTTTAACAACGTAGCTGTTTCGCGTCGCGTTCAATTACTTGTTGGGCTGTGTCTTCGTTAAGAGCAACCCTCGACATAACCGACTTCAGGAAACCTGCCTGCTCGGAACCTCGTTACGCGCTTTCCGTCGGTCTCAAAAATAATGCTGTACTTTCCGCCTTTCATTTCAACCTCGATGTAATGCGCATGATCAATGTATTTATGCGGGCTTACCTTATATATTCCTTTGTAAAGACGTTTGATTTTTGCTTCGGTGTCGCCAACTTTTGCTCCTCTATCAGTTGCATACTCTTTGCCGTCAATATCGATTCGCGCAATTTGCTGACCATTCATCATAAAAGCGACGTTTTTGAAACCGCGTTTTGGAGAAACGTAATAACAATCGCCCTCATATCCGGCGCCTCTTACCAGAGGAATGCCTAGTGCTTTCGAGGCTTTAGAAACTGTCATTCCAACTTTAACTCCGCCGAAACTGTTGTATGTAACGACATAATCGGGCGCGCGTTTGGTTTGCGCATTAAACGATGGCGAAACAGTTAGAAGAAAAGTGATCGTTAATATGAAACAAGAAATATTCAATTTTTTCATTTTATAATCTCTTATCATCTCCAATAACTTATGCGGCGCGGCGTGAATTTGCGCAAGGTTTTTGTTAAAGCGCGCGTCAACGCATCGCCTCGGCAATGCCGACGATGATGATACTGCCGATGAATAAAGCGGCGACCGCGACCACTATCAACGCAACAATGCATAACGGCGCGATGATCCAAACTGACATTCCCGTCCTCGTTACTAACCTTTTTGTCAACCAGCTGCTTGCGACGCTAACGACGATAGTAGATAAAATCACCAACACTAGGTTGCTGGCTAGAATCGCTGTCCCGGTTGATGTGTTATAGCCGTTCGTTCCAATGAGCCACATAAACATCCAAAATACACCGACTACAATCATAATCAGGGCGGTAATGACCGAAACAATCCATCTCATTACTATTCTCCTCTGCCACAATTCACTGAGTGGCTCATTCAGTTTGAGACATTTCTACGTTGGACGTTCGAAAGCAACAGAAACTACACAATATTATTTGCTGTTTCGCCGACATTGTTCGAGGAATTCAGCGAATTCCTGTGCGCTACGGTCACGCATGTTCCAGCCTATCTGAAACTCAGCCCCGAATTTCGTTCGGTTATAAGCGAGAATATCAATCAACGATCTCACTTCTTCTGTTTCTTCCAGCATTAGCACTATTGCTCTTGGATTATTATCATTAGCTGCAGCGACTTTTGCGGTCGTCTGACCAAGTAGCTCCAGACTGCGAAAAAAACGAACGGCGGCTGCCGCTTCCTCTTGAGAAATTCCTGACAACCATGCTTGATAGCTCTTTAACTTTATCGTGGTGAACTCTTGATTGCCGATTTTATTTACGCCAAACGCCTCAATATCACTCCAAGGCAGAACGCGCGGGTTCACTCCGGGAATCCCGATCTCAATTCCGGTTGGCAATATCGCCAGCTTTCCCTGCCCGCGGCTCCGCGAATACAGCGCATACCCGCCGAAGCCGCCGAAGAAGACAATACCTATGACACCGAATGCTTTCTCAACCACGCTGTCGCCATAAATGATCAAAAATATTCCACCGATGATGAAAGCAATCATTCCCGCAACCATTAGGACTATTTTCCAAGTTGCCGGACGAATCTCAATTCGCTCCATTGTAGAAACTCTCCTCAAAGGTAAGCCAAAATAATCTTGTCTTCAGTTTGCCGCGAAACCGGCAGCACCCAACGTAAAATTAACCACGCAAGATTTTAAAGAAAAGCTGTTTCGCCCTCACGTCCAATGATTTGTTCGGCGTGTCTATGTTTCCAAACGGTCTTTTTGTCTTCGCTAAATTCTTCAATCGTTAGTTGGTTTGCATTCCGTTCAACAACTTCTAACGCGCTTCAAATATATAAACAGCGTTGCCGGTAGCCAAAGTGCGAAATAACGTCCTTAACAGTATGCCCGGTATATTTATCAACTCTAACTTGACCGCCTTCTCGACAATAGAGATTTTTCTTAGTCGGCGATAGCCGTTTTCAAGAAATATTTGTTCAGGATTGTCGGCAGTAAACTTAAAAGTCGCTCCAATGCCGGTCAACTTTTCGTGAAGTGTTTTGCCGTATTTTTCAAAGAATTTCCGATTCATCAGCAACTTGCCCAATGTCTAAACTGCTTGATGAAATCGGCATTTTGGCGGGATTAGTAGGAAAAAGCGGTTCGCTGAAAAATTAAACAAACGCCTGCACTGCCTTATTTGACCGTGAACTTTAATTTAAAATTCCCGCTCCATGCATCGGCTTTCATGCATTCGGTAACATTAATTTGGTAATCTCCGGCTGCAGTTGATTCGATTGTTTTATTGCTGTTGCAATTGGCTTCTGCATCTGAAACATCTTCGCCGGAAGGACTGGTAATAATAAGCGTAACGTAGTTTGAGCTATTGTCGGGTTTGATTTGTTCAACGGTCAAAGTCTGACCTTCTTTAACGCGAATGACAAACACAACTTTGCTCTTATAATTGTTCAAACGTCCGGTAACGTTTGCCGATGTCGCGCCTTTAGCAAATTTGACTCTCTGCGTTTTTTGCCCAAAAACCGATATCGGGACAAACAGTAAAACAAGCATAATCAAACCTGAAAATAATTTCATAACGTTTCCTTTTTCACTTTGGTCTGAAATTTGGCTCATATTTGCTCCTCTCAATTTTCTATTTTTAATTTTAAAATGCCTCTTTTTTGAATGGGATTGCGATTGACAAAACGTTCGCTTTGCCGTCCGTCGATTCCTGTATCAATCTTCATCTCTGGGGCGTGAGCAGATAGTTTCCGCCGTCCTGCTTAATAACAAAACTGATCTCCTGGGTTTTCCAAGGGCAGCAAAGCGGGTCGCTTGCCCGGTAACGAGCGTAGTCGGCGGTTAAAGTCGTTGCCGAAGTCAGCTTTACGTGTGTCAGAGCACCATCCGTACGTGAATCCATCAGTGCGGGCGAAAGCGTTCCCGCCAACTTGCTGCCGACAAACACGAACGTTTGAGACTTAAGCGGACGACACATTCCGTCAAACGCTCCGGCGACGCTCACAACCGCAGTATCTCCATAAACCTGCGTCGGGTTACCGAGCAGCGTCCAACCCTTTTTCATTAAAAGGGAATCTGCCTCAAGCGACGGCTGTCGCACTTCGTCAGCGCAACGCTTTAATTCGGCGGGCGACATTTTCTTGGTTTTCGGAATCTCGCTGCTGTTCCAATTAGACATAGATTTTTGGTCGAGCCAATTTTTTTGCGCGAAGGCGTTCGAGGCGAGCGGTAAAAAAATGACAAAAGCGGCGATTAAAAATTTGATTGTTTTGATTTTTAGAAACATTTTATTTCATTCCTTTTTCGGAAAATTAGAAAGCCCGTAATCATTGACTTTCATTTATCAAAAAACTGTCCGAAGTATTGTTTATTAAATTCTACTTTTTAATCGAAAATTTATCTCTCAATTTTAACCTTTCTATAACTATTTGTCTTAAGCATTTGAGTTTTAATTTTTCAAAATTCATCGAAAAACCGTCGCGCTTGAAGAAGCGCAGGTGCAACAGCCGTAATGTGATTCAAATTTCCATCTTTAATTATAAACCGATTTAGGGTGTCGCTGCCGACTCCGCGCTTTCGCATTGTTCGGAAGGCTTTGTCCGTATTATCGGGATCAACGATTTTGTCATCTTCTAAATTGACGAGCAGCATCGGCGTACTCGGCGACCAATCATAAACGTCGTTATTCTCTAGTCCTTTAATAATCGGATCGCGCAAATCGGATTTTTGCAGAGCCTCGACAAAACGGTTTTCCAAAACATTTTCAAGCGAATTTTTTGCCCGCATCAAAGTTGCCGCCAAAGCCAATCTTTTAATGATATTTTCATCCGAACGATTTGTTTTAAATGCTTCCGAAACGGTCAGAGCCATTAACGGTTTAAAATAATCGGTCAATTTTACGCCGTTGTTTTTGTGAAAAGACTGAACGATGTATGACAAAAGATCAAGTCTTATTACAAATCCCACTTGATCGGTTGGAGATGCGAGCAGCCATTTGCGCGTCGCTCCCGACAAGTCATACGGACCCGACATCGGCGCGGCGGCTGTAACGTCATATTGCTTTCCAGACTTATTTTCCAACTCTTTGACCGTCCACATCGCCACCGCGCCGCCTTCGGAATATCCTGTAACGAAAAGTTTTGAGCCGAGTGCGATGCCGTTTCGAGCGGCAATTGTTCTCGCCGGTTCGATTAAATCAATCGCCGAACGGCTGTTAATCGCGCCGAGCGGATACGGATGAAAGCCTATGTCGTCGCCCAAACCCAAATAATCAGGCATCGCCACCGCATAACCGCCCGAAGCGAAAGCGAAAGCCGCCAATTCGGTTTCCGAAGAATTCGCTTTTCCCGTCCAGCGCGACGGCGACTGATTGCGGTCGGCGGTTGTGCCGTGATTGTAAACTACCAAACCTTTCGGCGCGTCGCTTTTCGGCAGTGCGATTAAACCGCTTAAAATTACAGAATCGCCTTTTTCATTTTGCGAGCGATAATTGACTTTATATAAATCAACCGCTTTTGAAGCGGCAGGAAGTGCCGATGCGCCGAAAACCGCTTTCATTCGCGTGTTTATTTGTTCCACTGACAGCGTTCCGTTAAACTTTGAACTGACGAAATTAGCGGCGTTTGCAATCGGCAATTTATTGCTTTGCGCGGAAGCTGATACGGCAAATACTATTACAGAAGCCAGCAAAATAAAGAGTGCTGAAAAACGAAGAATTCTATGACTTATAAATATGCTCAACTAATTACCTCCATTGATGCCAAAAATTTGTATTAAAGTCTGTGCAAAATAAAGTTTTTTATAACATTTACTTTGTTGCTTCCGAATCCGTTGCAGGCACAAACTCGATTTCAACTCCCTTGCCGGGATCGTTTATTTTAATGTTAAACTCGCCTTCACTAAGTTTTAGAATGTCCACTGTATAATCTTAATACTACTTTACATAAATTTACAAAACGCGCTTGCCGGAATGATTGCCTTTATTAAATTTTCAAATTTGTTAGCGCGGCTGAATCAGCGGTTGGATCTGCGCCCAGTTAATGTGAATCGAAGCGAACGCGGCACGGCGTACACCAGTCGCACAAATCGTGTTTGTAAAATTCGGTCAGGTTTTTGGTTGAATCAACAATATCTATGCTCTCGTCAATAACGATAAATCCGCCCGAACCGACGAGCGAGCGGAAATATCTGCCCGCCCAATGCGCGATTAAAAAGACGATAAAAGCGACAATCAGAAAATTGATAATGTCGGTAATGAGTTCGCCGTAGCGAAAAACCGCCAAGCCTTTTTCCACGATTTCCTTGGCAGTCAAGCCGGTTACGTCCTGACCGCTCATATTGATAGTTTTGTCTTTGAAATCAAGCCCGCCTCCGCCGATAAGACTGACAAGCGGCGAGATTAAACCGTCGGCAATCGTGTTGATGATTTTCGTAAAAGCCGCGCCGATGACGACCGCTACCGCTAAATCAACGACGTTGCCGCGCGAGATAAAAGTTTTGAAATCCTTCCACATATTTCGCGTCTCCCGATTTAATTTTGTTTGGAAACTTTGAAAAACCGCATCGTGCCAATGTCGCCCGCGCCTTCTAAACGAAAGTCACTGCTTCGTTTTTCCAAAGGCGGCAAAACACGTCGTTTCCAGAAGCTAAATACGCTTGAAATTTGGAACAACTTATTCGTCGCCGACTATATCCGGCTCGCCTTTGTCGTCGCCAATCAACCAATTATAAAAGAAGCCTGCCAACAACGCTCCCAGAATCGGAGCGATCCAAAACAGCCAAAGTTCGGAAATCGCCCAACCGCCGACAAACAACGCCGGTCCCGTGCTTCGCGCCGGATTGACTGAAGTATTGGTGACTGGAATGCTTATCAAGTGAATCAGCGTTAAGCCAAGTCCGATTGCAATCGGCGCAAAACCTTTCGGAGCGCGGTTGTGCGTCGAACCGAGAATGACAATCAAAAAGAAGAACGTCATCACGACTTCCGTCACTAAACAAGCCAGCAAAGCATATTTTCCCGGCGAATTATCGCCGAATCCATTGGCGGCAAATCCGCTCGCCGTCGTAAATCCGGCTTTTCCGCTGGCAATGACAAATAAAATTCCCGCGCCCGTAATCGCGCCCAAAACCTGCGCGACGATATACGGCAGAATCTCATTCACCGGAAACCTTTTGCCAGCCCATAATCCGAGCGTTACCGCCGGATTAAAATGTGCGCCGGAGATGTGTCCAACGGCGTAAGCCATCGTCAAAACGGTTAAGCCGAAAGCCAGAGCAACGCCGAGCAATCCGATGCCGACATTCGGAAATGCCGCCGCCAAAACCGCGCTTCCGCAACCGCCTAAAACAAGCCAGAGCGTTCCGATAAACTCTGCCGATAATTTTTTAATCATAGAAAAGATGCTCCTTTGTTTTTATTGAATTTTAACGATTAGCTTTAACGAATTTCATCGTGCCGGAATCAGCAATAAGGTCAATCATTAATTCGCCGTTTTCCATTTTGTAAATTCACGTCGCGTCCAAACTTTTCAAAAATCTGCCGTCGAACAAATTCAATACAGACTACCCTTCCAATCCTGCCTTAGACGAAAGCATAAGTAATGAGTCCGCAGATTACTGCCATCAAACTCAATGCCGTTAAGAAAATCGCATCGGCAATTTTCTCCAACCGATAATTACGCTTACTTCTCCGTGTCCTCAGCGCAATATAGGAAAGCATGAATGAGGTTAGAAATGCCAAAGCATCAACTGCGAGAAGATTATCGCCAATGCTATCAACATTCTTTAGCTCCGTGATAACCCTAAATAGTCCGATGACCGTGAGACACACGCCAATCATTCCCGCCGACACGGATAAGATGTGAACGCAAATATCAGTTTCCGGGGGTTCTTGAGACATCAATTTATTTAGATGTGCCGCAGCTAGCGAGCAATTTAACGTCGCCACCAAACAAATCTAGCTTTTTTCCGATTGTAGTAGATGTGGAAAGAATCACACATTTCATCAGACAAATTGATTCCTCTGCTTTTTCTCGGTAACTTTCGCACTTCTGGATTTTCATCGTCTGCTGAAAATCGCTCTAATCTGATTTGACCATCGGCAACTGAACACAATGCGCCTTGAGAAGCTGCGTCCTGCGGAAACTCAAGCGTCCAATGTTTGGATTTGCCGGTAAGAGAACCTTTCACAATTCCAACAACAAATAAGTTGCCCTTTTTGCCAGCTAAAGCATAATCAACAACTCCATCATAATCAAAGTCAGCTTTCAGCAAACTGCGCGAATTCCATCGCACCTTCGGTTCAAGATTCGTTAGCAGTTGCAAAGCTGTTGTCCGTTTGGACGAAGTTTTTTGTGCAAAAACAGATGTGCCACACAATATAATCAAAAATATGACTGTCAAAAAAGTTTTCATATGGACAACAGGAAAAGACATAACGATTGAATTGACGTGGGGCGAAACTGATTTCACGCAACTCCAAATTAAAGAAAGCAAGTTTTAAAGAGAAGCTGTTTCGCCCTCACGTCCAATGACTTGTTGCGCGGCTTATAAGGTCAAATCAATTTGTTTGTTCCTTATAATTTAAAATCGCTTCCAGAGCCGCGTCTCGATTCATTCGATAGGCTTCAAAAGTCGGCGGCACGTAAATCTGCGGCGCAATCCAAGTGCGTTGGTCTTGCGGAAACGCGCTTTGCCAGTAAAGATGCGAGACGTTTGCCGCAATTTTGCTATACGGCAAAACAAACGGGTCTTCTTCGCCGACAAAATTCGGACTTGCGCCGGTCGGCTCGCCGACGAAGGTCGCGTTTGTGTATCGCTCGAAAAACGTCGAAGCGTTTTGCGCGGCGGAAAAAGTTCGGCGACCGATGATGACGAACAGCTTTCCGCGCCGGTTTATTTTCTCGTTTTTAATCAATCCTTGAACGAGCGGCGTGAGCAAAAACGTATTGCCGCCGTTGTTCCAGCGCATATCAATCACCAATTTTTCAACCGCATTTTCATTGACGAACTTAAAGAGCCGTTCGGAAAAAACGGCGAGCGATTCTTTTTCATCGTTGCGGACGCTGTTAAACCCAAAATAAACCGTCTTGTTATCTGGAAGATATTCAAACCAATAATTTGCAGCCGCATTTTTTAGATAAAGTGGCACGGGCTTTCCCAAAGTTTGCGGCAGATTTACCCATTCGGGCGGATTCGGTTTTGTGTTCCAAATGTTCGGCTGCGTCATATCCGTTGTTAATATCACGGTGCGTTCTTTGCCGTCCATTCCGCGCAAATTCAGTTCGACTTTGTTCGCGTCGGGAATCGCTCCGGCGGCGTGCAGCAGAGGCAAATGCCGCATCCGGTAAGGCGCGATTTGTTTAATCCAGATTTTATTGTCCTCGCTCGTTGCCGAGTGAATTACTTTGACGATTTCATCAACGGAGCGCCCGCCGAATTTCAAAACTTGCGAGCCGAGCAAATCTTTATGTTTCGGGTCGGCGGCAACGATAAATAAGCCTTCTTCAAACATATAAAAAAGAACCGGAATGGTTTCCAGCCATTCTTTTCTTTCACGCGAGCCGAACAGATTAGAGTGTCCGTCGCCGACCCGACGCATCAGTTTCAGCATCTCAATCTCAATCTGCGGGTCGGTTAAATTGGGAATTGCGTCGTTGATTCGTTTTACCTGCGCGTCAAACTCGACTTCCGTTCCGATGCGCGGAAACAAATTCCACCCGCGCCGTTTGATTTCGCGTGTGAGAAACCGCAAATCAGTTCGCCAGCCTTCATCGCGCGACAACTTGCTCGTATCAATCAAGCCGACCATATTTCGATAGCGTGGGTCGCTGCGGATAGATTCCAAATCCGTGTCGGTCTGCGCGTGTGGAAGATCGGGAAATTTCAACTCCAACGCTTTTTCAAGCCACTTAATCGCCTGCTCCTTATCGCCCGCCAGCGCGTAATTGCAAGCGATGTTGTAAGCCGCGTTTGACGGTTGTCCATAACCGAGTTCAAGTTGCTTTTCGTAAGCCGGAATTGATTTGCGGTAATCTTTGGCGTTGTAATAAGCCAAGCCCAACTGCTCCCAAAATCTGCCCTGCACGGGATTCACCTTAACGACTTGCTCCCACAGCGCGGCAGCTTCCGCCCATTGTTTCGCCTGCATTTTAGCTTCCGCCTGCGCGAGCGTTTCGACAAAAATTTCCGTCTGCGTTTTCTGAGCAAGCGTCGTTTGCGTTCCAAATAAAATTAGACATAACGCAAAAACTGCAATTAGCGAAAACAATTTAGGTAGATTACCCGGGGTATTCATACAATTTCTCCTGTGATATGAAATTTAGACTAACCCTACAAAAATAAATACGGAACTGCTCAATTTTTAACTGCGATACAACCAATGCGCCGTGCAGTCGCACAACGCTAGTTTATTTAGTCTTCGTGATGCTTTACGCCTCGTTATGGTTATATTTTACCGTTGCACAATGTCGCCGCTGTCAATTTGTCCGAGTTTTACAAATTGCGTCTTTGCGCCGAGAATTCTCTGAAAGTTTCTGAAATACGAAGGCAAGCCTTCCGCATCAGTGTCCGCGCCATTTTGCAGTTCATAGTGCAGATGCGGAAACTTTGAACTGCCCGAAGCGCCCATCTGCGCGATTATTTGATTTTGTTTGACCGTATCGCCGATTTTAACTTTTGCGCTTTTTTGCTTGATGTGTCCATAGAGGCTGTATTCACCGTTCAGATGGTCAATGACAATGTAGTTTCCCCATAAAACCATTCGATTTGTCGTAAGTTGTGATTCGTCAAACGAGCGATTGTCGGGCTTGTCATCGACAACCGACACAATCTTGCCATCGCCCGCCGCATAGAGATTCGCGCCGAAACCAAAATAACCGGCGTTGTTCTTCTCGTCGCCTTGAAACATCTCGCCGGCTTCGTTTACGGGAACAAAATCATAGCTGTAACGCATAAAGTTTGTTTTGAAACCAAATGCGGCTATCGGCGCAAACATATAATCAAACCGGCGATGGTGCGAGTAAAAATCATGACCGTCATAGATAATCGAGCGACCTTTAACTGGCAAAATCAGATTCGTTTTTGTTTGATAAAAAACAGGTGAAACCGCAGTTTCCGAAACAAATTGTTTTTTGCGGTCTTTCGTTTCAAATGTAAATTTATAAAGCATTCGGCTCAGTTCCGCGTCCGACGCAAAGCTATAAAAAGGATTAAATACAAGCAAAGATTTATTGGGTTCGAGTTCACGATTCGGGATGGTCATAATACTCGGACGCACGCCGTTTCCGTCAATAAACTTTCGCAAAACCAGTTTGCCTTTACTGTCAAAAACGGAAACTTCCACTTCGCTCAAAGACAAATTTTCATTCGTTGTATTTTCCAAAATAAAATCGAAATTCAGATTTTGTGCCGCAGATGTTTTTTCAATATAGATTGAGTTTGGTTTAACGGTAATTTTAACTGCTTGTGCCTCGACCGAGACAAACGCAAAAAGAATTAATAAAGCTGATAATAAATATGACATATTGACCTCTCGTTTGAGTTTAAGAATTAAGGAGAATATCCAATTGCAGAGATTCTAACGTCATTATCAAAAGAAAAGTTCCGATGGATCATTAACTCTAATACGGCGAAAACAATCTGTCTTAAGGTTTATAAATCATTTTTATGAGCAATGCCGTGATGACTCCTGTCAGAATCATCGGCAAAGACAAAACGACAAAAATAACTGTTGACTCACTAAAAAAATATCCGTATTGGCTAGAATTTTCTGCGGTTGAGTAAATATAAATCGCCACTACAATTAATGTCCCCAAAAAACCGACAAGTCCGCCCCCTATCGCGCCTAAATCGCCAATTCCGACCGCCAAACCAATAATCACGCCGATGAAAGCGGCAATCATGCCGACGACAAAACCATAACCTAATATTTCAATGAGCTTTTGACCATCATAAATCGTCAGCACAAAAAATATTAAAAAACTGAGAATGGCACAAACGACTGCGCCGATTAAACCGCTCAGAAGAATTCTCCCAATTATTTGCATTTGAAACTCCTACAAAATAAATAAGAAGCCATCGAACACAATATGACACCTTCTACTAGCTTAAAAATAAAAAAGAGATTACAACATTCCTGTTGCAATCTCTCAGTGTTTGTTGACGCAACCAATCCTCTTGTTTTTGGTTAAATTACAAACGCGGTTTGACCGCTACCGCCCATTCACGACGTTTTGAGTCATACCACATTTTCGCCCAATCACCTTGTCGCAGCGACGCTTTGTAAATTCCTTCAGCGCTTCCTTTAGTCGGAAAATAAATAATGCTCGCGCCGTTCGGAAGGTTGCCGCCGTCAGCCGACGTATTTGTTCTCACGGTTTTCGTTCGTATCGTAGTCGTGCCGGTTGACAAGCCATTGCCGACTTCAACCGCCCATTTACGGCGTCCGTTGTCATAAAACATTCTGGCATTTTTGCCTCTATTTTGTTCGGCTCTTAGTTTGCCTTCCGCATTTGACCTGTAACCATAATAATAGATATTTGTGCCTGTTTGCGGGGTTGAGATTGTCGTGTTATTTGGCGTAAAGATGGTTACAGGGCGAGTTGTGCCAGTCGTCAGACCGTTGCTGACATCGACAGCCCATTGCCGTCGCGCGTTGTCGTAATACATACGAGCGTATTTGCCGCGTCTTTTTTCCGCATTTAACTTTCCGGTGGCGTTAGATTTATATCCATAATAATAAGTGGTAATGCCGGTTTCAGCTTGCTGTCTTGCAATACTGGACTGAGCTTGAACGGACACCGTGAAGCCCGCGCAGAGCGCGATAGCCAAACCTACGCTTAATAATAATTTTGAACGGTTGTTTTTCTTGATTTTGTTTAAGTTGTTAATTCTCATTAAATTCTCCTATATAATTACTTAAATTATGCTCACCGTTTTCCGGTGGCAATGCTGTTTTTTAACAGCGACCAAATCTATAATTGAACCAAAATTTATGGTTCTTGTGTATAGCTTGATGCCGCACTATATATATCAACTGGATAATTTATGTCAAGCACAAAATATAAAATTTATGGCTTTTGTGCATAACTTATATAGTGCGCATCTTGTAAGACGCACGTTGAAAACGTTTTTTTTCGCAGCAATGTTGCAACAATTTTAGGAAAGTTAATTTGTATTTGAATGTTTAGCGATTGCGGTAGTGAAATCAAGTTTTGCCTCATGTCCAATGAGTTATTAGGTGCTGCTTCAAATACAATGGGGCGGGAGAGCGTTGCTCTATTCTTCTTCATATCGCCAAACGAGCAAAAAATTACCTTCGGTTGCGATGCAATCGTTAATAACTCTATTAATCAATTCCAAAGGCGTAACGCAAATGGGACAGCCCAGACAGTGAATCAGTTTGTTTTTGTCAGGCAAAGGCTAGTCAATGTCGTGCCGGATAATCGAATGCGTCTGACCGCCGCAAACTTCCATAATCGCACAGTGTTTTGGGGTGACGGCGCGAATCGCTTGCAAAAGATTCTGCGCCAATTCCGGGTCACGAAATTCTTGTAGGTATTTCATCGATTGCGCCTTCGCTCGCGCCAAGTTCTTCTTCCAAAAAACCCATATTGCGAAACATTTCAAGCGTTTCGAGAGCTAATTTTTCATCTAACTTCTCAATAGCAAAACCAACATGGACAATTGCGTATTCGCCGATTTGAATGTCCGGGATGTATGCCAGACAGATGTTTTTGGTGATTCCGTCAAAATCCATTTTGCCCATCTGCACTCCGTTGACTTCAAACAAATTGACGACTTTTCCAGGAACGGCTAAACACATAGCGATTTTCTCCAAAATCAAAGTAATAAAGTAAAAGGTTAAAAATTCGGATTTTGCTTTTTTACTTTTGCCTTTACAAGCGAGAGTCTGCAATCACAGGCTGTCCAAATGCCAAAGCAAAATTTATGTCTCGCTTAATATAACAAATATATATGCGAATCAGTAGTTGAAAACGAGTAAAAAGAAAGCGACTGCCAGTTTTCCCCAACAGTGTAGAATTAAGGCATTCGCGGAACGAACTTTGGAGGCAGTTTGAATGTGGGTTTTCTCATTAATCCAATTGAAAAGGCTTTCAATCGGCTGGCGGAATTTGGCAATTAAGCGGTTGTGATATTTTTCAAGTTTAGTTAAGTCTTTACCTTTTGGTTTTTTACATCCGGTAAAAAGGCGTGTGTTTTGTGCTTTGAGAGAAAGTTTAAGTTCCGTTTCAGGATAAGCGAGGTCGGCAAACAGAGTCGTGTTCGGCAATTGAAGGAATTGTTCACGGACGGCAGTCAAATCATGATGCGAAGCTTCACAGAGCCAAATGTTGGTTGGATTGGGGAGTCGGGCGAAGCGGCGTTCGGCGACCAGGTGCAGACGGACACCATGAAAATAAGTCTTTTTCGCCGCGCAATATCCGACATCTGCCAGTTCACGGGCAACTGTGGCAGAATAAGCGTGTCCGTCTCGAGCGAGCATTATCGGAAACGAGTCAATCAGATGGTCAATTTCGGGATTTTGGGCGGCGTGCAGGTAAGTGAACAATTCCGCACCGATGCTTTGAAAAGTTTGTTCTAACAAATTCAAGCGATAGCAGAAGGTTTGATAACTCGGCAAGTGAGGAAACCAAGCCGCCCAATAATCTACAATTAAATCGTAGATTTGCTGTTTGGTGAATTTGTCATTAAGATGCCCGAAAAACCATATGCAACCGAGTTCTTGATCAGTAAATTGAGGCTTGCGATTATTGCTCAGGCGTTGAAAGCAAGTATTGGAACGAGTATCGTAAATTTGACAGACAAACAGATAAAGTTCGATTAGTTGATTTTCCATAGTAAGAAAATTCTACCAATCAACCTGTTTGTCTGTCTTTTCAACTACTGATTCGCATATATACATATTTTAGGCAATGCAGAAAGCCAAAATTACGACTAGAGAGTTTAATATTACGTTACGAATCTGCAATTAATGAATTTCCCTCAATGTAGCCGATGTTAGCGGGTGCCACCGCCAAGGAACTGGGAATCAGCATCCAAACGCCGCACTTTTACGAACAGCAAGGACTTATCCTGCCATCTTGCAAGTCGGCGATAAAATCGTCACGGAAGGTGGCTTTCTGCTTCGCGCCGAATGGTTCAAGCAGCATTCCGCCGGACAATAATTTCAAGAAGCTGTTTGAAAACTCAAAGTTTTTAATTTTTGTCATTGAAGATGACTGACAATACAGCCTAGCGAGAATCGCTATGTTTTACGCGCAACAGGTTTTCCGACGCTGAAAGTGTCGAACAAATCAATGATAAATGTTGCTGACCTTCGGCGACCGATTGAATGTTAGTTGGCGACGGAGGGTTTCGCCTTCCGCTCTATTGTAGGTTGCCATTAGCGACTTTTTTGAGTTTTCAAACAGCTTCTAAGATTTTGAATCGAAGGCGCGGGCTGAAATTACGGAAATTGCACAAACCGTTAAACTAAATATGATAAGTAGTCGTTCACAATTATGTATAACTATTTCTATTTAGGCTTCGAGCCATAACCAACATAAGCCTATTTATTCCAGAGTTTAACCAATAATGGGATAGTTAAGTCTAATTGTGAACGACTACTTAATCCTTCTCATTTTTCTCTCATTATATTTTGAATCTTTAAAATCCAGAGCAAATTTCTTTCTCCTACGCTCTTTGACCAATATAAGCGAATTAATCACTTTTTCGTTTCCTGTAAACGATTATACTTTCTCAAAATCTCTTTTAACTTGTCGTGCGGCAAAGCGTAAACCGTGTTGCCGTTGTAGCCCTTCATCGTTTCCGCCGCGACCATCGCGTTGACAATCGCTTCTTCGGTTGCCTGCGCGGTTGCCCAAAACAGCGGATTGATTCGTTCGTTTGGCAGCATCATCAAATTTGCAGTATTGTCGTCTTTGCTGGCTTCGGCAGCATTGGCGGTCGAGAAAGCGATGAAAATATCGCCCGACGAATTTTCGCCGCGTCCGCCGACACTTCCGATGCCGAGCGAAACTCTTTGGACGAGCCGTTTTAACTGGTGCGGAAGTAGCGGCGCGTCTGTCGCCACGACGACAATAATCGAGCCTTGACCTTCATCGCCAACTTTTCTTTCAAACGGCGAAAGATTTGCGGTTTCCTTTCCCTGCGTCGGCAGCAAATCGGTAATTTCCTTTCCAATCGGAACTCCGGCGACGCTGAAAATTTGCCGCGTTCCGTAATTTGCCTGCACAAGGACACCGATTATGTAACCGCCGTTTTTTGCGTCGAGAACTCTTGAAGACGTTCCCGTTCCGCCTTTGAAACGATGCGCGACCATTCCCGTTCCGCCGCCGACATTGCCTTCGGCGATCGCGCCTGTTTTCGCCGTGTCCAAAGCCTGAAAAGCGTGTTCTTTTTTGACGTGAAAACCGTTAATGTCATTCAAGAAACCGTCCCAAGTTTCGGCAACGACCGGAAGGCTAAAATCACCTGAATAACCGCTTCCGGTGAAACGTTTTGCTCCCCATTCAATAACGGCATCGCGGACAACGCCGACACTGTGCGTGTTGGTAATCATCACAGGCGAGCCGAGTCCGCCTGATTCTTCGACCCAGGTTGTGCCGGTCATTTCGCCATTGCCATTCAATGCGTGCCACGCGGCGAAAACGCGACCTTTAAAAATTTTCCCTTGCGGCAGAATCGCCGTTACGCCTGTGCGAATCGCTTTTTTACCGTCGCCTGAAATCAGAGTTGTGTAACCGACTTCGACACCTTTGACATCCGTAATCGCGTTGAATTGTCCGGTTGCGCCTTCAAACGGAATGCCTAAATTACGCGCTCGCGGTTTGGTTTGCGCCTCAATAGATAAAACGAAAAAAGAAAATATCAGAAAAACGGAAAGTATTTTTTTCATAATTTTATTTTTGCAGTTTGCTTAAGAGCATTTCTTTAGAGCATTTCTTTCAGCGTGTATTCATCGGAGATTTAATACCATAAAACGGCGAGCGAATGTCCGAAGAAATTCAATTTGTTATTGTTATACGATTTGAAATTTTCCATTATCAACCACGCAGTTCCCTCATATTTTATTCTGCCTTTTTGACCTTTCAGTTCCATCAGATTGAGCGTCCGCGCTTTACGGAAATCGCCTTTGTGAATTTTGACCGCCGTGCGGGGCGCGATATTTAACGTATAAGTTTCGGTGTCGCACCGCGCCTTCGGCGAATCGTCTGACGGCTCGGCAATTTCAGTTCCTTTTTCCAACGTAAATTCTTCATCGCGCAAACTTATCCACGCGCCGTCTTTCTTAAAATCCGTCTCACTCTGCGTTTCGGGGTTCCAACTTCCCCAAAAATCGTTGCCGCCGCAAACCGCCAATTTATATTTGATTGCCAGATTTTCGTCGGTCGTGTTGACAATAACGTGATGTAGTTCGGGCGGCTGACACGCGCACAGTGTTAAAATCAGCAAACATAAAGCCGTTAGTTTAATATTGATTATTTTCATATAATCAGTTGAACGCGCAATGCCGAACCAACTTGCCGATTTTTTTGTAATCAGTAATTAAAATCCTTCAAAATCTCGCGTAATTTCTTTCGCGTCGGTTCGGTTACGGGTACGAGCGGCAAGCGCAGATTTTCTTCTAAGAGTTTCATTTCCGACATCACGAATTTGCACGGCGCAGGACTCGCTTCCGTGAAATTCGCTTCCATTAAGTCTAAAATTTGATAATGAATTTTTCGCGCCGAAGTCCACGCGCCTTTCAAAGCATTTTCGACCATTCGGCAAGTTTCCTTCGGAATTTCGTTTGAGCAAACCGAAACAAGTCCGTCCGCGCCGACAGAAATTAAAGGCAAAGTCGCCGCGTCGTCGCCGGAAAACACTTTGAAATTTTTCGGACGTTTCTGGATAATTTCCATAATTTGCGAAAAATTGCCCGACGCTTCTTTCGTGGCAACTATATTTTCAAATTGTTCGGCTAATTTCAAAGTTATTTCGGCGGAAATGTTTGAAGCGGTTCTGCTCGGCACGTTGTAAAGCATCAACGGAAATTTCTTGACCGACTTGGCGATTTCCGAAAAATGCGCGAACATTCCATCCTGCGTCGGCTTGTTGTAATACGGCGCGACAATTAGAGCTGCGTCCGCACCTAATTCTCTTGCTTTGCGCGTAAAATCAATCGTCGCGGCGGTGTTGTTGCTTCCCGTTCCGGCGATGACTTTTGCCTTCAAATTATGCGCGACTTCTATCGTCATCTTTATAACGCGCAAGCGTTCGGCTTCGTCCATTGTTACACTTTCGCCCGTCGTTCCGCACGGAACGAGCAATTTCACGCCGTTTTTGATTTGTCTTTCAACAAGCGATTTAAAACAATCGTCGTCAATCGAGCCGTCTTTTTTGAACGGCGTAACAAGCGCAGTCGCGCAACCGCGTATCCAATCAATTCGCATTGTCATAATTTTTTACCGAGAAATTTTGTCCACAGATGAACACAAATTAACACAGATGATAAGAGAGATTTAATTAGTTTCGCCAACTTAGTTTGAATTATTTGCCTCGCCTGTTCTTGTATTTGTTTGAATCTGTCTTTTCTTCTCCGTGTAAATCCGTGTTCATCTGTGGACAATTATTTCTTCCATAACGTCCGCAAATTCATAAAATCCTTTGCGTCCGACAATCCATTCCGCCGCTAAAATCGCGCCCGAAGCAAAACCCTCGCGCGAACGCGCCGAATGCTCAAGTAAAATTTGGTCTGCGCTTCCGTCAAAGCCGACGCGATGCGTTCCCGGAATATTTCCTGCGCGCGTCGAAGAAACGCGGAAATCCTTTTCGATATTTTTTGCGACAATCTCTTTTAATTTCAAAGCCGTTCCACTCGGCGCGTCTTTTTTGCGCGAGTGATGCTGTTCTTCGATAAACGCTTCGTAATCTTCAAATTTACTGAAAAGCTCCGAAGCGTAATCCGTGATTTTATAAAACAAATTCACACCGATTGAAAAATTTGCGCCGAAAACAAACGCGCCGTCGTTTTCCTTAACGAACTTCTCAATTTCTTCGCGCTGATTGTTCCAACCCGTTGTGCCTTCGACAAGCGGAACTTCCGCCAAAACACACGCTTCGACGTTTCTTTTAACAGCTTCGGCAGACGAAAAATCAATCGCCGCGTCAATGCCTTTTAGCTTTTCCGCCAATTCTTTCGCCGACAAATCAGCGTCTGATTCGCCAATCGCCAAAACAATCTCAAGCCCGCGCTCACGAGCCAGCGACGCGATGAGTTTACCCATTTTTCCGTTTCCGATTAAACCGATTTTCATTTTATATCGTTTATTCAAGATTCATTCGTTTGATAATCTCGACAAAGCGCGACTCACTGCGAAGTTCGTCCCATCGCGTGTCAATTTTGATAAATGATATTTGCACTTCGCGTTCCTGAAAGGATTTTTCGAGGTAATTTAACGCTTCTTCCTTCTCGCCCAAACCGTTGTAAATCATAGCGAAACTGTATGCCGGAACAAAATTTTCCGCGGCGAGCGATTTCAATTCCGCGAGCGTGGCTTGCGCCTGTTTGCGGTTTCCCGATTTTGCCAGCGCATAGCCCAATTGCGTAATCGGCTCGGTGCTGCCGCGAGAAAATTCTCTTGCTTTATTTAATTCGGCAATGGCTTCCGCATAATGTCCTTGACTAATATAAACTCGTCCCAAGCCGCCGTGCGCGATCCAAAAATTCGGCTCGATTTCGAGAGTCTTGTTGTATCTGGCAATCGCTTCCGACTCGCGCCCGCCGTAAAATAAAAAATGACCTTCGAGCGTGTTGGTGATCAGCGAAAGCGGGTCGAGTTCTCTGGCTCGTCTTCCTTCGGCAATCGCTTCGTCGTGTCGCCCCGTATTCGACAACAGATGCGCGTAAGCGCGATGGGCGTCCGAATTATTCGGAACAAGTTCAATCGCTCGTTTCAGTTCGCTTTCCGCCCCCGTCCAGTCCCAATCATACAAAAATCCAGTCCAGCCTAAAGCAATGTGCGCTTCAGCGAGGTTCGGATCAATCGCCAGAGCTTTTTTGGCAGCCGCCTTCGCCGGCGGAAAAAACTCTTTGGAAGCCGCGTTCCAACCGGCAAGCGGCAGAGTTCGATAAGCGTCGGCGATTCCCGCGTAGGCGAGCGCGTAGTTCGGGTCAACGGCAACTGCTTGCTCATAAAAATTAATGCTTTTGCGAATTTCCGGTTCGGTTAATTTAAAGTAATGATAACGCCCGCGCAAATAAAGCTGGTAGGCTTCGGCGTTTTCCGTGTAATTTTTACCGAGTTGTTTTTCTTCGGAGTTGCTCAATTTAAGGCGCAGATTGTTGGCGACAGCGTGCGCGATTTCGTTTTGCGCGGCGATGATGTCGCCGGAAGTTTTAACATATTGATTTCCCCAAATCTGCGAATCATCGCTCGCGTCAATCAGCCGAACATTAATGACCAGCCGGTCGCCGAGTTGTTTGATGTCGCCCGTTACCAATGTTTCCACACCGAGTTGCGAAGCGATATTGCGCGTGTCGGTTTGATTGTTCTTAAAACGAAAAGCGGAATTTCTCGACATCACTTTCAAGCCCGCAAGCTGCGATAAATTGTTAATCACGCTTTCGGTAATGCCGTCTGACAGATATTCGGCATTCGGGTCTTTGCTGGCATTGACGAACGGCAGAACGGCAAGAGTTTTTTTGCCGCCCGCGCTCGAAGCTGATTTTTTCGCAAACAGAAAATAGTAACCGAAACCGATTGCGCCGACGAGCAAACTAATCAACGCAATCGCGGCGAGCGATTTCTGCTTTTTGATTTGTCGGGTGGAACCGCCATTCGTTTCGGCAGTTTGTTCGTTCACATCGTCTGGCGTCGCCGAAAAAATTGCCGTTGATTTTCCGTCATTCGGCGGATGCGATTTTTCGAGTCTTTCGTCAAACGCGAGATTTTCCCGCAGACTTTTCAAATCGGTAAGAACGTCTTTCATCGTTTGGTAACGCTCGTCCTTGTTTTTGCGAATCATTTTTGAAACGATGCGCTGTAATTCATCCGGCACGCCTTCGGCAAAGCGTGAAAGCGGCTGTGGTTCAGAATTTATCAAATTGGCAAATGTTTCCGACATCGAATCGCTCGCAAACGGCGTTCTGCCCGCAATCATTTCGTAAATCACCACGCCCAAACTAAAAATGTCCGTTCGCGCATCAACCCGCTCGCCTTTCGCTTGTTCGGGCGACATATAATTGACCGTTCCCAAAATGATGCCTTTCGCCGTTTCGTTTTGCTTGGCGGTTGCGTCTTCCAGACCGATTACTTTTTGCTCGACGAGCTTTGCTAAACCGAAGTCCAGAATTTTTGCATAACCATCACCACGAACCATTATATTCTCCGGCTTGATGTCGCGGTGAACGATGTTTGCGGCGTGCGCGGCGGTCAAAGCGTTGGAGATTTGGATTGAAATGTCGAGAATTTCTGATAATGTCGGAATGCCAGCATCTTGCTGGCAATAATTGCCGTTAGGATGACGGCGTTCCATTTGTATAATCTCGCGCAGAGTTTTGCCTTCGATAAATTCGCTGACGATGTAATGCGTGTCGCCGCTCGCGCCAATTTCGTGAATAACCAAAATGTTCGGGTGGTTCAAGCCGGAAGCGGCTTTTGCTTCCCGTATAAAACGGTTGAGATTCGATTCGTGCTGACTGAATTGTTCGTTGAGAATTTTTATTGCTACTTTCCGGTCGAGTTTTTTGTCCTGGGCGAGATAAACTTCGCCCATTCCGCCCGCGCCGATTCGCCGCACTATTTCGTAATGACCGAAACATTTTCCCGCTTCGAGATTCTTCGTTTCGGCTTTGATAATGACGCTGGCGACTTCCCGCGCGGCGGGCTGTTCCATAAAACTTTCCGCATTTTCAAATGAAGCCAGAAGTTTTTCCACTTCGCGGCGCAGGTCATCGTCTCCCATGCAAGCATTGTCAAGAAATTCCTCGCGTTTCGCCGAAGGAATTTCCAGCGCGACATCGAATAAGCCTTTAACTTTTTGCCAACGTTCTGCGTTCATTGTTCAAATCTCACCGAGGAAAATTCATTCGTTGCAGTAAATCTTGAAAGCGCGGGACACCATTAAGTTTTGTCATAAGAAATACGCGCTTTTAAGATTTCCATTTTTGCTTCGTCGCCCGTTTCTTCCAAACAGAGCGCGACGCTTCTTCCAATTTCAGCTTGCGCCCTTGCTCGAAAGCGTCGGCGAAAGCGGCTTTGGAAAGCGCGGCGCGGGCTTTCGCCAGATAATTGTCTCTGAAGATGCGGTCCGGCGTTTCCAACTTGTGGTTAATGCTTTCGCGTAAAGCGTCTGCCGCGCCCGCCAATTGCACCGCCAGTTTTGCTTTTTTGTCGCTGGCGGCGAGTGCGCCAAATCCGTCGAGCGAAGCGGCGGCGGCGAGTTTGTAATCTAATTTTTGAGCCAGCGTCAAAGCCTCGTTCAGGTAAGCGCGCGCTGCTTCATAATCGCCATTCTGATAAGCTACCAGCCCGAGATTGACAAGATTGAGACTCAATCTCTGCTGGTTACCGCTTCGCCTGTTCAATGTTAAGGCTTCTTCGTAAAGCTCGCGCGCCGCGCGATAATCTCCCTGAATTCTCAGCGTTTCTCCCAAACTGTTGAGCGAGAGAGCAATCAAATTTTCATCGCCTAACTCTCTGCCGATTGCCAGACTTTCTTCATTAAGACGATGAGCCGAAGCATTATCATTTTGATTAAGAGCAATCATTGCCAAGCCGCGACACGAAAGAGCGGTTTGCTGCCGGTCGCCGGTCGCCCGGCTAATCCGCAAACTTTCTTCGAGCAGCGGACGCGCCGCCTTGTAATCGCCCATCTGTCGCGCCATATGACCGGCACCGGTCAGCACCTTCGCTCGCGCGGACGAAACGGAATCATCGCTTTTTTTCAGTATAGCTTCGAGCCAGCGGCGACCTTCTTTATAATGTCCGCGAATTTGCCAGAAATTGCGAATTGCGCTGCCTAAACGCAATCCGGTTTCCGTTTCCTGTTCGATTGACCAAGCCATTACGGCTCGTAAATTATCGTGTTCGCGCTCTAATCGCGCGACCCATTCGGGCTGCCGTTTGCCGCGCATTTCCGGCTCGGCTCGTTCAGCCAGCGCGAGAAAATACGCGGCGTGACTGCGCCGCATTGCTTCCGTTTCATTGTTTTTCTCTAAAGATTCGAGCGCGTATTCACGGACTACTTCCAGCATCCAAAAACGTTGTTCGCCGTCCGCTTGCTCTTTTGAATCAAGCAAACTCTTATCAACTAAAGATGTGATAAGGTCGAGAACAGCAAAATCATTAGGCAGTAGGCGATTGGCGGTAGGCGGTAATTCGCTGTCGTCCGATAGCGATTTCTGTTCAATGCTCTCGTCAACCAACTGTTCTTGACTGCCTTCTGCCTTCTGCCAACTGCCTACTGTTTCTGCCGCTTCAAACGTGAAACCACCCGCAAACACCGCCAGCCGACGAAACAAACGCTTCTCGTCTTCATTTAATAAATCGTAGCTCCATTCGACCGCGCCGCGCATCGTCTGTTGGCGTGAGGGCAAATCACTCGCGCCGCCCGTCAGCAATTTCAAACGGTTTTCCAGTTTAGCGAGAATCGCTCGCGGCGAAAGAATTTTGATTCGCGCCGCCGCGAGTTCAATCGCCAGAGGCAAGCCGTCGAGCCGCGCGCAAATTTCCACCACACCATTTGCATTTTCATCTGTTAAGGCAAAGTTCGGTTTTGCATTTCGCGCTCTCTCTCCGCGCTCAGATGCAGCAATACACGGCTGGTGATTAAAATCTTTAGATTGTTTGCGGCGGCGAGTAATTCCGCGATTTGCTGCGCGGCATCAACCACCTGCTCGAAATTATCAACGACTAACAGCAACTGTCTGTCACGCAAATAATCTTTCAGTGCTTCAAGAATCGGCTTGCCGCCCGCTTCTTTTACTCCGAGCGGCTGCGCGATGGTTGAAGCGACTAATTCGGGATTTGTAATCGCCGCCAATTCGACAAAAAACACGCCGTCCGAAAAATCCTGCAACATTTCTTGCGCGACTGCTTGCGCGAGGCGCGTCTTGCCCGTGCCGCCAACGCCCGCCATCGTTACAAGGCGCACATGATTTTGTGACAATAAATTTTTGATACGTGAGATTTCCTTTTCCCGCCCGACCATCGGCGATAGATTTCCCGTGAGATTATTCGGTGCGAGCGTTGGAGTTTCTTCGGGAATTTCCGCCCTGAAAATTTGCGTCTTGTCTTGCGCCTGTTTGTTTGATGGTGAACTATGTTCAAGTTCAGCTTCAAACTCCAGACGCCTTTGCAAACCTTTCAAATCAACCAGCAAATCCTTCGCCGTTTGATAACGCTCTTCGCGGTCTTTCTTGAGCGTTTTGCCGACGATGCGCTCAATCTCGCGCGGAACATTCGAAAGAAATTGATGTAACGGCGCGGGTTCTTTGTTCAGAATTGAGCCAATAACATCGATCGCCGTTTCGCCCTCAAACGGCAATCTGCCCGCAATCATTTCATACAGCGCAATGCCGAAACTGAAAATATCGCTGCGCGTGTCAACGGCTTTTCCCGCCGCTTGTTCAGGCGACATATAATTTGCCGTGCCGATTATCATTCCCGGAATTGTTCCTGTTTTGATTGCCGTCGCCGCCTTCGTGTCAATCGGTTCAGGCTTTTCTTCAATTAGTTTAGCGATGCCGAAATCGAGAATCTTAACCAAACCGTCCGGGCGAATCATTATGTTTTCGGGTTTGATGTCGCGGTGAACTATTCCCGCGCTGTGCGCCGCCTGCAAAGCCGACACAATTTGAACGCCCGCGTCGAGCGTGAATTTTAGCGAACGTGGCTCGCTCTTTAAATGTTTGTGCAGAGTTTCGCCTTCGATATATTCGGCAGCGATAAAATTCGTGTTCCCGCTCACACCGATTTCGTAAATCGTGATGATGTTCGGATGATTCAAAGCGGACGCGGCGCGCGCTTCCTGCTCAAATCTTTGCAGACGAGATTTATCATTCGTTAAATATTCGGGCAGAACTTTAAGAGCGACTTTGCGGTTAAGGCGCGTATCCTTTGCCAGATAAACTTCGCCCATTCCGCCCGCACCGATTTGCCTGACGATTTCATAATGACCGAAACATTTTCCCGCTTCCAGATTCTTCGTCTCGGCTTTGATAATGACGCTAGCGACTTCACGCGCGGCGGGCTGTTCCATAAAACTATCGTCCTTAAATGAAGCGAGCAGATTTTCGACTTCTCGACGCAAGATTTTATCTTCATCGCAGTTTTCATCAAGAAATTTTCCGCGCTTCTCCGGCGCGAGTTTCAGCGCGGTATCAAAAATTTTCTTCACTTTTTGCCACTCGTTGCGGTTCATTGCTCAATAAAAATTGTTTTTACGCTACCCGCGTAATTTCATGCCGCAGCCAAGCCTTTGCCACGTTCCAATCGCTTTTCACGGTCGTCGGCGAGATGCGAAGAACTTCGGCGGTTTCTTCGATACTCAAACCGCTAAAATACCTGAGTTCAACAATTCGCGCCTGTTGTTCGTCGAACTTTGCAAGGCGCGTCAACGCTTCGTCGAGCGCGACTAAATCAACGCTTCTTTCTTCTGACACAACCAGCGCGGCTTCTTCAAGCGGTAAATCCTCGCCGATTCCGCCGCGTTTCGCGCGATGTTTTCCTCTGGCGTAATCAACCAAAATTCGCCGCATCGCTTGCGCGGAGATGCCGAAAAAATGGGCGCGGTTTTGCCAGTTGACCCCGCGCTGGTCAATCAATTTCAGATAGGCTTCGTGAATCAGCGCGGTCGTCTGCAAAGTATGTCCGGCGCGTTCGCGGCGCAAATAACGCGAGGCTTGCCGGTGCAGTTCCGCGTAGACGAGCGGCAAAAGCGCGTCTAAGGCTTCCTGTTTACCGCCGCTCCATTCCTGCAGCAGCAGCGTAATTTCCGGTGATTTTTCGGGAGGTCGTTCCATATTTCCGCGCTTTTTGGTAACAAGAATATGCTTGTTTTGTGCGTTGCGTCAATTTATTTTCCAAAGATAAAAATTGCCTAAAAAATTATTCAGCCTTTTTTTGCTTTTGTGTCGCGTTAATGTATGAAGGCAAAAATTAGACTCAAAATGAAAACTGTTTTTTGGCTATCAATCGTTAATTAATGTTGGAAAAAAATTAGGAGGGAAGCATTCAAAAAAATTCCAAGATTTTTCCAAGAAATTTACAAGGACTTTTGCCGCCGGTCTACGCGAAAGTAATGGCGTTCGGTATTTTCGATGCCAGCAACAGATTGACATAAACCGGATGCGCGGCGGCAACAGTCACACACTTTGAATAATTTTTAAGGAGACAAAATGAAACAGCAAAACATACAACAAATCACGCAAAAAACTTTAGCTTTCTGTCTGACGATTGCTCTGACAATTCTGCTCGGCGCGGTCGCTTTTCCAGCCCAGACAACATCCGTGTTCACAACCGGATTAAACAATCCGGCGAAAATTATTACCGCCGGACAATCGTCTCTGCTGGTTGCCGAAGCCGGAACAACCACGCCAAACAGCGGGCGCATTTCCCTTGTCAATCGAACGACGGGCGCGCGGCAAACTTTGATTGACGGTTTGCCCTCAGCCATCAACCTCGACGGCGGCACGCCTGAACCTGCCGGTCCGTCCGGCTTAAAGCTGAGCGGGCAAAAACTTTACCTGACAATCGGTTCGGGCAACACGGCGATGCCGGCGACCGGCGGCTTCGTCGTTAATCCCGCGCCGTCTTCACCTTTGTTTGATTCGATTCTGGAATTGACTCTGCCCGCCGATTACGAAACTCTGGCGAGCGGCTTTACGCTCTCCTTCACCAATCAAACGACGCTCAACGGCAACGCGCCGGTAACTCTGACTAATGCCGAGGGAAAACAATTGACCATTCGCCTCGTCGTCAATCTGCCGAATTTCGTCGCCGAGCCGCGTCCGGCTCTGCAAGAACACATACGCCCGTCAAATCTTTACGGCATCGAGCTTTCGGGCGATTCACTCTACGTTGTGGATGCCAGCTTTAACCTGCTCTACCGCGTTAGCGTCGCAACCGGAGCTTTTGAAACATTTGCGACTTTCGCGCCGAAGCCGAATCCGACACAAATGGGACCGCCTTTTATCGAAGCCGTGCCGGACAGCATTCGGCTCGTCGGCAACAATTTGCTCATCTCGTTTTTGACCGGCTTTCCTTTTGTGCAGGGCTTAGCCGAAGTCCGCAGCATCAATCTCGACACCCGCGCCCAACAGGTTTTTATTGGCGGTTTGACTTCAGCACTTGATGTTTTGCCAATCAACGAAACGGGTGAGAATGATTCATATCTGGTCTTGGAGTTCAGCGCGAATATGCTCGCGCGACAGCCGGGACGCTTAAAATTATTCGCCTCGCGGACGGACGCGCCTCGAATCTTAACGAGTAGTCTGATTACACCGACTTCAGTCGCCCGCGACGTGCAAACCGGAAGCATTTTCGTGACGGAAAAGGCGACGGGCAGAATAATTCGTGTCTCCGCGCCGCGTGCCGTTCCCCACGATTTTGACGGCGATGGCAAAGCGGACATCTCGGTTTTCCGACCGTCGAATACGACCTGGTATGTTAATCCTTCGGCAAATCCGAACAGTTTTTACGGCGTTCCCTTCGGTTTGGCAACTGACAAACTCGTTCCCGCCGATTATGACGGCGACGGCAAAACCGACATTGCTGTATTTCGCGCCGAAACGGGAACGTTGTATTTGCTCAGAAGCAGGGACGGCTTTCTCGCCATTCCGGTGTTCGGCGCATCTTCTGACATTTTCGCGCCCGCCGACTTTGACGGCGACGGCAAAGCCGACTTTGCAGTTTATCGTCCGTCGGAAGGCACTTGGTATGTCACGAATTTAGTCAATAGCCAAATTACCGCCCTATCGTTTTTCAAATTCACAGGCAAGCCCGTGGCGGCTGATTTCGACGGCGACGGCAAAGCCGATTATGCAGTTTTTCGTCCGTCTGACGGAGTTTGGCAAATCAACACTGCCACTCAAGGCAGTAGATTTGTTCAGTTCGGTATTTCGACCGACAAAACTGTCGTTGGCGATTATGACGGCGACGGCAAAGCGGACATCGCCGTTTATCGCCCGGAGAACGGCTATTGGTATTACTTACAAAGCTCGGATAATGGATTCAGGTCGGTTCAATTCGGTATTTCGACAGACACGCCCGTTCCGGCTGATTACGACGGCGACGGCAAAACCGACATCGCCGTTTATCGCGGCGGCGTTTGGTATATTCTGCGAAGCTCGAACAGCCAACTGCAATACGCTTATTTCGGTTTGGCGAGCGACGTTCCGATTCCTTCGGTCTATGTCCGCTGACAACAAAGCAGTGTGGGATGACGATTTTGAGTTTGTTGGATTTCTTCTGATTTCTTCGTGTCGTGAAAATGAAGAATTTCAGAAATAAATTAAAAAAGAAAGAGGGAAAAAACGGAAAAAACATTCGCTGTTGTCTGTTCACATTGAATTTACACATTTTAATTGCTTGCTCCGGCAAGCAATTTTTTTGTCAAAGCACAATATAAATTCGCCGCTTTTTCTAAATCCTTCTTCAATACAAATTCATCTTTCGTGTGCGCGACGAGAATCGAGCCTGCGCCTAGAAATAAAGGTGTTCGTAATTTCGCCGAATTTATTCAAAACTCATCCGCCGCAACAAATCAACAAAACGCGGCTCGTTTCGCAGATTGTTCCACTTCGGATCAACTTTCAAAAACACCATCAGCAGGTTTTTTTCCGCAAAGGCTTTTTCCAGATAATCGAATGCCTTGTCGCTCTCGCCAAGCCCGTTATAAACGAGCGCAAAATAATACGGCGGAACATAACGTGTCTTCGACAGTTTAAACAATCCGTCAAGCACGGCTCGCGCTTCTTCGAGTTTTCCCCATCTCGCCAGAGCATAACCACGATAAGCCTCCGATTGATAATTGCCGGAAAGTTCTTCGGCTTTTTTAAGGGCGGCGACAGCTTCGGCATGCATTCCTTTTTCGGTATAAACGCCGGAAATGAACAAATATGGAAGCCAGAAGTTCGGGTTTAAATCAATCGTCTTGTTCAATCGGTCAAGGGCTTCGTCTGATTTTCCGGCGAAAAAAAGAATTTGTCCTTCGACCGCATTAGTTGGCAAAGATACCGGGTTGAGTTCTCTTGAAAGTTTTATTTCGGCGAGTGCCTGTTCGTGCCGTGCGGTAATAGAAAGCAGATGCGCGTAGACAAAGTGTGCCTCTGCGCTGTTCGGATTAAGTTCTAACGCCCGCCGATATTCTTTTTCCGCCGCCTGCCAATCCCAGTCATACCAAAAAATTATTAAACCCAAAATGGCGTGAGCTTCGGGGAGCGTTTCATCAATCTCGACTGCTCGTTGCGCCGCCGCTTTCGCCTTCGGCATTACTTCCCAGGAAGGTACATTGCCCGTTAAAGCTATCGGGAGATAAGATTCGGCGAGTCCGACGTAAGCAAGCGCGTAGTTCGGGTCAAGTTCGATTGCCTGTTGGAAATACGCAATGCTTTTGCCGCCTTCCGCACGCGTCAAATTAAGCGCGTGGTAACGCCCTTTCATATAAAGTTGATATGCTTCGACGTTTTCCGTCGGACGTTTTTTCTCTTGATTGGCGAACCGAATTTTAAGAGCCGTTGCGACCCGTTCCGAAATTGAATCCTGCACGGCGAAAATGTCGGTGAACTTTTCGTCAAATTGTTCCGTCCACAATTGCTTGCCGTCGCTCGTGCGAAGCAGCTTTGCCGAAACTCTGATTCTATCGCCCGAAGTTTGAATCGTTCCGTCCAAAACGGATTCCGTTTCGAGTTCGCGCCCGGCAATCAATGAATCTTGTTCGACGGAATTGTACCTGCGAACCGCGCTCAAAGGTCGAACGGTAATTTCTTCGCCGCTGCCCAGTTTTGAAATTAAAGCGTCTGCCATTCCGAGTTCCAAAACCTCGTCTCGCTTTTCCGCGACCAAAGACTTAAACGGCAGAACGGCGACGGTTTTAATCGGCGCGGCAACGGATTTTTCGTTTCCCCGCCAAGCATAAAAACCGAGCAAACTCAAACCGATAATAAACGCGTTGAAAACCGCGATGAGCCAAAAGCGGCTTGTTCTTCGGGCTTCGATTTGTGATTTGTGATTTTTGTTAATTTCAGATTTCAGATTTCCACTTTCAGCAGTTCGTTCCAACTTGTTTTGAAATTCCAACTCTTGCTTAATATCTTTCAAATCTATCAGTAAATCCTTCATCGTTTGATAACGCTCTTCACGGTCTTTTCTGAGCGCTTTGTTGGCAATCCGTTCCAAATCTGGCGAAACTTCAGGCATTAGTTGATGCAAAGGCGCGGGTTCTTTGTGCAAAATCGCAGTGATGATATCTATCGCGTTTTCGCCTGCAAATGGCGGTTTGCCCGTTATCATTTCATACAGCACGATTCCGAAACTAAAAATATCAGACCGCGCATCAATTTCTTTGCCTCTAGCTTGTTCGGGCGACATATAGCTTGCCGTGCCGATTATCATTCCCGCCTGGCTGATAATTTGCTGCGTTTCGTCTTCGCTTTCAGCTACAATCTTTTTAGCCAAACCAAAATCAAGCACTTTCGCTTGTCCGCGCGGCGTAACGATGATGTTGGCGGGTTTGATGTCGCGGTGAATAATGCCGTGCGCGTGTGCCTCGGCGAGCGCGTCGGCGACTTGGAGCGCAATATCGAGAATTTGGTTCGGCTCAAACTGCGTCTTTATTTTCTTGTCAAGCGTTTCACCAACGACGTATTCCATAGTGATGAACGGCACGTCGCCGTCATCGTTGATTTCATAAATTGTGCAGATGTGCGGATGATTCAGAGCCGAAGCAGCTTGAGCTTCGCGCATGAAACGCTGAAGATGTTGGTGATTTCCCCTCGAGTAATCAGGCAAAATTTTCAACGCGACTTGCCGATGCAGGCAAGTGTCTTCCGCCAGATAAACTTCGCCCATTCCACCCGTGCCAAGCAATTTAATAATTTTGTAATGGCTTAAACTTTGGCTGACGCTAAGTTTCTCCCCGTTTCCGGCAATGGCTTCCGCCACTTCGCCGACGGCGGGTTTTTCCAAAAAACCGGCGGCATCTTCGGAGTTTGCAAGGAGCGATTCGACTTCGCGGCGCACCGCTTCATCGCCCTTGCAGTTTTCATTGAGGAATCGCAGACGTTCGTCCGGCGAGCGTCTAAGTGCGTCATCGAATAATTCTTTCACTTTTTGCCATTGGTCGAGAATCATCTGTTTTATTTGCGAAGTTCACGATACAGCCAAACCTTCGCCATATTCCAATCGCTGGCGACGGTGGCGCGTGAGATGTGCAATGCTTCGGCGGTTTCTTCCAAAGTCAAACCGCTAAAATAGCGAAGCTCGACAACGCGGGCTTGCTGCTGGTCCCGTTCGGCAAGTTTGTTTAATGCCTCGTCCAAAGCAATCAAATCTACTGATTTTTCTTCCCCAGCAACCTCCATTGCTTCTTCCAAAGGAAGTTTTATATCATCACCACCGCGTTTTTTTCGATGCGTCGTGCGCGCGTAATCAACCAGAATTCGCCGCATCGCTTGCGCGGCGATAGCAAAGAAATGCGTACGGCTTTCCCAATTTACATTTCGTTGGTCAATCAATTTCAGATACGCTTCGTTAATCAGCGCGGTGGTTTGCAAGGTATGACCTTGCCGTTCTTTTCGCAAAAAACGCGAGGCTTGCCGGTGCAGTTCGTCATAAACAAGCGGTAAAAGATTATCCAAGGCTTCCGGCTTGCCGTCACTCCATTCGCGCAGCATTTGCGTGATTTCCGGTGCTTTCGATTCGCGCTTATTCACAGTCAAACATTATAACCCTAAAAATTCGAGAATCAATTTTATAAAAAATTTTTAGACTATTTTGTTTCAACTGTCGCGCTAATTAGTAGAGGCTAAAAAAGCCTTCACTAAATAAAAAATAAAGAGGAGAAAAAAGATGAAAAATACATTCTTGAAGACAATCGGTGGAGCAGCATTAACGATTTTGATGTTGACGATGTTCGCACAAGTTCGGGTGTCCGCGCAGGACACTAATAATAAAGACCAAAGCAACGAACAAACACAGGAAGATTTGTTCGGGCGACGCGGGAACGAACTGGAAGGCACGTGGGACGTGCAGGTAACGGTTCGCAACTGTCAGACGGGCGTGGCAATCAGAACATATCCGGAACTTCAAACATTTATGCTTGGCGGAACGATGCTCGCATCAACCTCCGGGATACCGCCGTCTCGGGTTACGCCCGGACAAGGCGTTTGGAGTCACGCAGGCGGGAACAACTATCGTTTTAAGTTCAAGGATTTCAACTTTGACGAAAACGGTAATTTTACCGGCTGGGTAATTATCAAACACGAGGCAAATCTAACACCGCAAATATCTCGGCGTCCCGGAGCCGTTAAAGCCGATAAATATGAATCAGCCGGAACTGCGGAAGTTTATAACGCAAACGGCAATTTATTATTTACAGGCTGCGCTACCGAAACAGCCACGCGGTTTGAGTAAAACTAAAAAGGAAAGCGTGAGTTTGGGAAATATCTTTCGGGTTCGCGCTTTCCTTTTTCTATTTCACTATAGAGGCGCAGAGAACACAGAGTTGAAAACTTTAATTTCTCCATGTTCTTTGTGTTCTGCGGTAGTGAATAATTCTTACCAATTTGTTACTCAAAATTCATCCGCCGCATCAAATCAACAAAACGCGGCTCGTAGCGCAGGCTGTTCTATTTCATTGTTTAATCTCATTGCGGCAACCCGACGCGCCGCAACAAATCCAGAAAGCGCGGGTCGGAGCGCAAATCGTCGAAGCGCGGGTCGACATTCAGCAAAACGAGAAAGTATTCACGAATTTCGTACGATTTATTTAACTCCTCGAACGCTTTGTCTTTTTCGCCGAGCTTCGCATACCACGTCGCTAAGGCATATGGTGTGGCGTTCGACAAGCGGTTTTCTCCGGTCATCGTTCGCAAAAATCCTGACCAGCCGCCTTCGGCAAAACTTTGTCGAATGAGTGCCGCATTCTGCTTTTCGCCGATTAGCTCCTGAAATTTAGCATACTCTTCAATAGTTTCGGGATACTTGCCGGTTAATTGATAAGCCAGACTTAGACTGACGCGCGCGGCGGCGAAATTGGAATCCAAGTCGAGAGTCTTTTTAAATTGCACGATGCTTGCCTCGTACTTTCGGGCGTAAAGCAAACTTTCGCCGTATTGCCGGTTGATAATCAGCGAGAGCGGGTCAAGTTCCAATGCTCGCCGGAATTCGGCATCGGCATCTTCGCGGCGGTCAAGGTACATCAGCAGTTCGCCGTAAAACTGATGCGCCGTCGCGTAATTCGGATTCAGTTCGATGGCGCGTTTGAACTCGCGTTCCGCTCCGGCGAAATCGTAGTCGTAAGTATTCAGAATCAGCCCGAGCGCAGCGTGCGCTTCGACTAACTGGTCGTCGAGCGTCAAGGCTTTCTGGGCGGCTTCCCGCGCTTTCGGCATCACTTCGCGCGGAGGCGCGGCAAGATACGGAGAAAGCAGGGCGTAAGCGTCGGCGAGACCGGCGTAAGCGAGCGCGTAATTCGGGTCAACGTCTATCGCCTGCTGAAAATACTCGATTGCTTTTTGCAAATCTTTCCCCGTGCGCTTGTTCCAGTAAAAACGACCCTTCAAGTAAAGCTGGTAGGCTTCGGTATTTTCCGTATAATTTTTCGCTAGGCGTTGCTCGTCCGCGCCCGATAATTTTGTTTTCAGTTTGTTTGATACATCGCGGGCAATCTCGCTTTGCAGCGCGATAAGATTCGCCATCGGTTTGTTGTAGCTTTCTTTCCACAAAACATTTTCCGTCGTTGTATCAACCAACTCGACATACAAAGTCAAATCATTGCCGCGCTGAACGACGCGCCCGTTCAAAATCGCCTGCACGTTTAATTCTTTGCCGATTGTCTGCGCGTTTGTTTCTTTGCCTTTGTAGCGAAACACGCTTGACCGCGCTTTGACACTCAGTTTCGGTAGTTGTGACAAACTGCTAATCAGCGATTCAGTCATTCCTTCCGACAGATATTCGACATCCACATTGCCGCTTTCGTTGGCGAACGGCAGGACGGCGATAGATTCGATTGGCGCTGCAGTTGTCGAACGGTTGGCGAAAAACCAATAGCCTAAGCCGATTGCCGCAAAAAGCAAAACCGACAAAATGACAAAGCCGATTTTATGATTTTTAACCTCGCCCGCAATATACTCCGCACTTGATGTTGCTTGCGCCGATAAAACCTGCGTTGCATTTTTGCTTTGTTCGGAGGTTTGCCTGTTTGCCGAAGCCTCTCGCTCGATTTCCTCACTGAGTTCAATTCGCTTTTTCAAACTCTTGAGGTCAACGAGTAAATCTTCGGCGGTTTGATAGCGTTCCTCGACATCTTTAGTCAAAGTTTTCAAAACGATGCGTTCGAGTTTGGCAGTAATTTCCCGGTTAAAATTTGTCGGAGACGCAGGTTCTTCCATCAAAATTGCGGCAATCGTGTCGTTTATCGTTTCACCGACAAATGGGTGTTTGCGCGTGAGCATTTCATAAAGCACGCAGCCCACGCTCCAAATGTCCGAACGTGCGTCCGTCTGTTTGCCTCTGGCTTGTTCGGGCGACATATAAGCGACAGTTCCCATAATCACGCCCGGCACGGTATTGACCTGCGCCCAAGTTTCGGCTTCCGCGTCTGAAATTTCGCTTTTATTTTCGGTCAATTTCGCCAACCCGAAATCCAAAACTTTCACCAGATGGTCACGCCGAATCACAATATTTTCCGGTTTGATGTCGCGGTGAATGATTCCAGATTCGTGCGCGGCGGCGAGAGCCGAAACTGTTTGCACGGCAACATCTAACACTTCTTCAATCGAAAGAGGTTCTTCTAACATTCGCTCGCGCAAAGTTTCGCCTTCGACAAACTCGGCGGCGAGAAAATGTATTTCTTCATCCGCGTCGAATTCGTAAATCGTTAAAATGTTTGGATGATTCAAAGCAGAAGCGGCAAATGCTTCCTGCTCAAAACGTCCGGTCTTTGTCTTGAGCAATATTTTCAGGCAAAACCTTGAGCGCAATTTTACGCCGAAGACGCGTATCTTCGGCGAGATAAACTTCACCCATTCCGCCCGCGCCGATTTGTTTGCGAATCTCGTAACGACCAAGTTTTCTTCCGGCACTAAGTGTCATAGCTTCTTACCAAAAGCGTTTTATTTCATCAAGCCGACGCGCCCGATAAGGTCTGTGAGGCGCGGGTCTGAGCGGAGATTGTCGAGAAACGGGTCAACTTGTAGAATTGCCATTCTCGAAGAGCGGTCTTGGTAGCTTTTTTCGAGCCACTCAAATGCCTGATCGCGGTCTTTGAGTCCCGCGTAAACAATTGCAAAGTTGTATGCCGGAACGTAATGCTGTTTTGCAGTCTCCTTCAATTCGCTGAGTGTCTTTAATGCTTCATTGCGCTTACCTGACGCAGCCAGTGCGTGTCCGAGCAGCGCCAGCACGCGCGGATCATTATCCAAACCTCTCGCCTTTTGATATTGAGCGATAGCTTCCGCGTAAGAGCCTTTCATCTCGTAAGCCATACCTAATTCATAATGTGCGTAATAAAAACTTTCATCCATCTCGATTGTCTTTCGCAATTGTTCGATGGCTTTGTCGTACTGGCGCGCGTAAAAGTATGTGTCTCCTAAATCGGTGTTGATAACCAACGAGAGTGGGTCAAGTTCCTGCGCCCGCTGCATCTCTTCAATAGCCTCGTCAAAGCGCCCTGTGTACAGCAAGTTTTGATTGCCGTACCAATGGCGAGCCGTCGCGTAGTTTGGATTGAGTTCGATGGCTCTTTGAAATTCTCTGCTCGATTCCTCAGCATTCCATTCATAAGCAAGAAGCTCTAGACCGAGCGCGGCGTGCGCTTCAGCGAGCGTTTCGTCTATTTCCAATGCTTTTTTTGCTGCCGCTTTTGCTTTCGGGTAAGCCTCCTGCGGTGTGCTAACTGCGAAACCGGAAAATATTACATAAGACTCCGCGAGCCCGGCAAAGGCGAGCGCATAGTTTGGGTCTTGCTCAATCGCCTGATTGAAATACTCGACCGATTTCTTGAGTCCCTCGCCCGTTCGTTTGTTCCAGTAGAAGCGACCTTTTAAGTAAAGTTGATAGGCTTCCGTATTTGTTGTGTAACTTTTCGCCACGCGCCGCTCTTCCGCACCCGAAAGGCGTAGCTGCAGTTTCTGCGAAACATCACGAGCAATTTCGCTCTGCAATGCGACAAGATCAGTCGTTTTGCGGTTGTATTGCCCGGTCCAGATAGCGTTTCCCGTTTTTGTATCCGTCAAATCAATGCTCAGAAGTAAATTGTCGCTGCGCTGGACGACGCGCCCCGTCAGAACGGCTTGCACCGATAGTTCCGCGCCGACTTGCTGCGGTTCAACATTCTCTCTGCCTTTGTAACGAAACACGCTTGACCGCGCTTTAACCGAAAGTTTTGGCAGTTGCGACAAACTGGCGATAAGTGATTCGGTCATTCCATCCGACAGATATTCCATATCGGCGTTGCCGCCCGCGTTGACAAACGGCAGGACGGCGATTGACTGAATCGGCGCGGAATTTAACGGACGATTGCCGAAAAACCAAAGCCCGAATCCAAGCGCGGCGACCAGCAGCAAGCCGAGAAAAACGCTCGTCTGCCGAGTCCGATTCGCTTTCGGCTGGTATCCAAATATTTGTTTGTCGTCGGAATCGGCGGCGGCAAACAAATTTTCCGCTCTGCCGGTTGTCGGAGCGGAAACCGATACCGCTCGTGCTTCGAGCGCCTCGCCGGTAGATGCTTCATTTGTTTTCCAATCAGCCAAACCGAGCGCGACGGCTTCTTCCAATTTCAGCTTGCGCCCGTCGGCAAACAAATCGGCAAATGCTTTTTCGGTCAGCGAAGCGCGAACTAACGCGACCGATTGGTTGTATGGCAGGCGGTCGGCGGGTTCTATAAAAAGATTATTCGCGCCGCGTAAGCCTTCAGACGCGCCGAAAAGTAAAGCCGCCCGCTTCGCGTCCCGCGTCGCCCAAAACGCGCCCGCCACACCTTCCAGACAGTAGAGAGTGCCGTTCATATCCGACATTTTTGAACTGATTTGCAAACCGTCCCGATAAAATTCGCCTGCCGCTTTCAAATTCTTTTGCGAAATAGCCGTCGCGCCGAGATTTATCAGATTCGTCGCCTGCCGCGGCAAATCTCCTATTTCCCGATTTATCGCTAACGCCTGCCGGTAAAAATCGCCCGCTTGCGCGTAATCCGCCCGCGAACGCGCTAACTCGCCCAAACCGTTGAGCAGTAATGCTAAGATTTGCCGGTCGCCCGAATCCTTCGCCAAAAGCAAACCTTTTTCAAATAAATCTCCGGCTAAATTAAAATCTTCGTCGTCGAGCGCGAGCGAAGCCAATTGGTATGACGCGAAAGCGCCGCTTTTTTTATCGCCCGCGTCCAAAGCCAGAGTCAGAGCTTCTTCGGCAAACGAGCGCGTCAACGCGAAATTTGCCCGGAGCCGATTGAGAAAGCCCGCGCCCAAAAGCATTTTCAGCCGCGCCGCTTTATCCGCCGCTTTTCTGTGCGATAAAAACGCGCCGAGCTGCTCGCAGCCTTCGCGGATATGTCCGTGAAGCCACCAGAATCGCCAGATTGCGCCGGACAATCGCTGTCCTAATTCCGCATCGCCGCGCATCACCCAATGCAGCGCGACGCGCAGATTGTCGTGTTCTTCTTCAAGCCGGTTGAGCCAGTCCGCTGACTGCGCGGCTTGCAGGAAAGGTTCGGCGCGCTCGCCGAGCGAGAGAAAATATTCGGCGTGACGGCGGCGCATTTGCTCGCGCTCGCTGCTTTGTTCGAGCATTTCCAAAGCAAATTCTTTGATGACTTCCAACGAGTAAAAACGCGCGTCGCCATTCGCCTGCTCTTTTGAAACAAGTAGATTTTGTTCGATGAGCGATGTGATAAGGTCGAGAACGTCAAAATTAGTGGTTGGTGGTCGGTGGTCAGTGGTCAGTTGTTTGTTTTTATTCTCAACCGCTTTATCATCGCTAATTGCTTCTTCACTTTCAACTGCGTTTTCACCGACTACCGACCACTGACCACCGACCACCGACTCAGCCGCTTCAAACGTAAATCCGCCCGCGAAAACGGCTAAACGCCGGAACAAAGTTTTTTCCGCTTCATTTAATAAATCGTAACTCCATTCGATTGCGCCGCGCATCGTTTGGTGGCGGGCGGACAAATCGCTTGCGCCGCCGGTCAGCAATTTCAAACGGTTTTCCAGTTTAGCGAGAATCGCTCGCGGCGAAAGAATTTTGATTCGAGCCGCCGCAAGTTCAATCGCCAGCGGCAAGCCGTCAAGCCGCGTGCAGATTTCTGTTACATCGCCTGCATTTTCATTCGTTAAAGCAAAATTCGGTTTGGCATCCCGCGCCCGTTCGACGAACAGGCTAATCGCTTCGTAACCGGATAATTCGTCGAGCAAGTCGGAATTATCGGCGGCAGTTTGCGGATAATCGCCGAAAAAATTTTCTGGCGGCACGGTCAGCGGCGGAACGACAAATTCCTTTTCCGCGCTGATGTGCAGAAACACGCGGCTGGTGATTAAAATTTTCAGATTCTCGGTGGCGGCAAGCAGTTCGGCGATTTGCGGCGCGGCGGAAATTAACTGCTCAAAGTTGTCGAGAACCAGCAGCATCCGGCGGTGGCGCAAATTGTCTTTTAACGCTTCGAGAATCGGCTTGCCGCCCGCTTCTTTTACGCCGAGCGGTTTTGCAATGGTTGACGCGACGAGTTCCGCGTTGGCGATGGCGGCAAGTTCGACGAAAAGAACATCGTCAAAATCATTTCGCAGGCGTTGGGCGACAACCCGCGCGAGCATTGTTTTGCCGACTCCGCCAACGCCCGTTATCGTTAAAAGCCGAAGATTTTTTTGCAGCAACAAATTTTTGATCTCAGCGATTTCCTTTTCGCGCCCGACAATCGGCGATAGATTTCCCGTGGAATTGTTCGGCAGCAACTCAGAAGAGGAGATAGAGAGAAGAGGAGATGGTTGAATCTTCGTAGTATTCTCCCTTTCTCCCTTTCTCCCTTTCTCCCTTTCTCCTCTTCTCCCCGTTTCACTATCTTGATTAAGCTCGGCTTCAAACTCCAGACGCTTTTGCAGTTTCTTCAAATCAATCAATAAATCTTGCGCCGTTTGATAGCGTTCTTCTTTGGCTTTCGCCAGAGCCTTTCGCACGATGCGCTGTAATTCCGGCGGCGTGTCGGCGAGCGTTTTCGCAATCGGCGGCTCGTAGTTGAGAACGGCGGAAATGGTTTCGGCGAGGCTTTCGCGGCAGAAAACTTGTTTGCCGCTCAACATTTCATAAAGCACAACGCCGAAACTGAAAATATCAGTCCGCGCATCCTGCGGTTTTCCGCGTAGCTGTTCGGGCGACATATACGGCGGTGTTCCAATAATTATATTCGCCGCGCTTAACAATTGGTTCGTTTCCGCTTCGCTTTCGACATTCAGATTTTCCGGGATAATTTTTGCTAAACCGAAATCTAAAATTTTTGCTTGTCCTTGATTATTGACCATTATGTTGGCGGGTTTGATGTCGCGGTGAATAACGTGATGCGAATGCGCGTTTGCCAGAGCGTCAGCGATTTGAATCGCCAAATTGAGCGTTTCATAGAGATTCAAAGTTTTTCTGTTGAGTTTCTCCGCCAGAGTTTCTCCTTCGCAAAATTGCATCACGATAAACGAGCGTCCGTCGGCTTCAGCGATTTCGTGAATCTGGCAAATGTGCGGATGATCTAGCGTGGAGGCGGCTTGCGCCTCACGAAGCAATCGGTGGTTGGCATTTTGGTCGTAAGACAGAGAAGTCGGCAGCAGCTTAAGTGCTACGAAACGATTCAGACGCGTGTCTTCGGCGAGATAAACTTCGCCCATTCCGCCCGCGCCCAAATGCAAGAGAATTTTATAGTGATTGAGGCTTTCACTAATTTGCAATTTGTTTTCAGCACTGACAAACATTTCCGCCACCGCGCCAATTGCCGGTTGCTCCATAAAATTGCCGACATTTTCCAAAGAAGCGAATAAAGTTCCAACTTCGCGGCGCAAAGATTCATCATCGCCGCAAACTTTATCTAAAAATTGCTCACGCTCATCGGGCGAGCGTTCCAACGCCGATTGTAAAATTTCTTTGACTTTTTGCCATTGTGCCGACATCTTTACGTTTCAGGTTTCAGGTTCAAGAGCAATTTGTATTTCAAATTCAAATCAACCTAAAATCTGAAACTTGAAACCTGAAACTTTTTATTTCTTCAATTCATGATGTAACCAAACTTTTGCCACCGTCCAATCGCACTTGACGGTCGCCGTCGAAATTCCCAAAACGTCCGCCGTTTCCTGCAAAGTCAAATCGGCGAAAAATTTTAGTTCGACGATGCGAGCTTGCTGAGCGTCTATTTTGCCGAGTCGGGTTAAGGCTTCGTCGAGTGCAATCAAATCAATATCTTTTTCGTCTGCCGCCACAAGCAGCGGCAAGTCGCTTTTCACGCCGTCGCGTTCGAACCGGTGTTTTGTTCGGGCGTGGTCAACCAAAATCTCGCGCATCAGATTTGCCGCAAGAGCGAAAAAATGCGTGCGGCTTTCAAAGCGAACATTTTTTTGTTCGCTGAGTTTTAAATAAGCCTCATTTATTATCACAGTTGTCTGCAAAGAATTGTTTTTGCGCTCACGGCGTAGATAGCGATGCGCTTGCCGGTGCAGTTCGTCATAAACAAGCGGCAAAAGCGCGTCCACCACTTCACGCTCGCCCTTGCTCCAAGTGCGGAGCATTTTGGTTATTTCCTTTGATGTGTGCGCGATTTCCGTCATTGCATTTTGTCAGAACCGCCTGCTTGCCGCAGGCGGGTGTTATTTTGGACAAAGAGAAATAACGAACAAAGGGACAAAGCGACAATGTGACAATTTGCCGTCGGTTTGCTCGAGACCGAAATTTCAGATTCAAGATTATAAAATTCAATCTCTCTCCGTCTGTCGCGTCATATAAGTCGCTTTGTCACATATTACCCGCCTGCTTGCAGCAGGGCGGTTCTGACTTTTATGGCTTAAGAATATGCCGATAAATAAACCAAGTCAATTTTTTTTATTTTATTCGCGTGAGTCAATCCGCTGCCGGTTGCCGCACTAGATTTATGGAGTCGGAAAAAAACGCTTCAATCAAAATAAATCAAAGGGGATAAAACTATGAAAAAGCAAACTTTATACATTCGTCGGTCTTATGATCGTTTTGACAATTTCTTCCGTAACCGCAATCCACGCCCAATCCGTGACGACTGCCAAAGCGCATATCTAATTTTGATTTCTGGCGGGTTCCGTTGCGGCGGACTGTTCCATAAAACTGTCGTCAGCAAACGACGCGAGCAGTTTTTCGACTTCGCGGCGCAAGCCGTCGTCATTACCGCACGATTTATCAAGAAACTTCTCGCGTTTCGCGGGCGCAAGTTTCAGCGCGGCATCGAACAAACATTTAACTTTTCTCCATCGTTCTGGGTTCATTGCTTAATTTCATTCGGGAAGAGCCGACTTTTCTCAATAAATCCTGAAAGCGCGGATCGTCACGTAGAGGGTCATAGATTGGGTCGAGGTTTATGTCAAATATCATTCTATTACGCTCTTGTTCAGCCTTTACAAGCCAAGTCAGAGCTTGTTCCTTGTCTGCCAACCGAGTATAGGCAAGCACGTAATTCATCGCCGGAACGTATTCGCCGCGTTTGGCTTTTTCATTAAACCGTTCGAGTTTTTTCTGCCAGAGGGCGCGGACGGCGGCGTTGAAACCTGACGCGGCAAAGGTGCGCTCAAGCATCGTCGCCAATTCGTTGTCTCCGGTCAGCCTCAACGCTCTGCTCCATTCGGCGACGGCTTCTTTTTGCATTCCCTTCTGCTCGTAGGCATTGCCGAGAAGTTCGTGTGTGAAGGCATCGTTCGGGTCTAGCTCAAGTGTTTTTTGATATTGCTCGATGGCGCGGTCATACTGGCGCGTCTGGTAAAATATCACTGCCAGATTTATGTTAAAAGGAACTGACAGAGGTTCGAGTTCCAAGACTTTTCTCATCTGCGCGAGAGCTTCTTCAGAGCGTCCGTCTTCACTTAAATACATGGAATAATGACGGCGTCCCTCCGCATAGTTCGGATTCAATTCAATGGCTCGCCTGAGGTCTCGTTCAGCGCCTGCCCTGTCATTGTTAAATTGTTTGACACCAGCCAGCGCGTTATAAGCGTCGGGCAGCGTGTCGTCTAACGCTAACGCTTTGTTCGCTGCCGCCTCTGACTTCGACCAATTCTCGCTCGTGGGCGGCAAGAAACCGGTTGCCGCACCAAAGCCGTAATATTCCGCCAATCCTGCATATGCAAGCGCATAGTTTGGGTCAACGTCTATCGCCTGCTGATAATAATCGCGGCTTTTCTCAAATTCTTTCGTCCGATTTTTGTACCAATAATAACGCCCCTTCAAATAGAGTTGGTAAGCCTCGGAATTTTCCGTGTAGTTTTTCGTCAATTTCTGCTCGTCCGCACCCGACAATTTTATTTTCAATTTATTTGAAACATCTCGCACAATTTCATTTTGCAGGGTAACAAGATTTGCCAGTGGGCGATTATAAGTTTCTTTCCACAAAATATTTTCCGTTGCCGCGTCAATCAACTCGACATACAAAGTCAAATCCTGCCCGCGCTGAACCACGCGCCCCGTCAAAATCGCCTGCACGTTTAATTCTTTGCCGATGGTCACCAAGTCCGTTTCTTTGCCTTTGTATCGAAACACTGACGAACGTGCCTTGACATTCAACTTCGGCAGTTGCGACAAACTGCTAATCAGCGTTTCGGTCATTCCGTCTGAAAGGTATTCGACATCAGCATTGCCGCTTTCGTTGAGAAACGGCAGGACGGCTATTGAATTAATTGATGTTGCCGTACGCGTTATGAAAAAGGCAAAGTAAACAATGGCGGCGAGCGCGACAAAAAACGCCGCCAACACTCCCAGCGTAACGAATTTATGTCTCTTGACTTCGCCAATGACATACTCCGCGCTCGAAGTTTGTCGGGAAATATTATTTTGCGTCGAGATTGCCGGTTGAATTACCGTTGCATTTTCGCCCGGCTGCGTCGCAGCAGCGTTTGCCGATTTTGCAAAAGACGGCGTGTGCGAGCGTTCGATTTCTTCGGAAAACTCCAATTCGCGCTTTAAATTTTTGAGGTCGAGCAGCAAATCTTTGACGGTTTGATAACGCTCGTCAACATTCTTTTGGAGCGTTTTTCGTATAATTCGATTTAATTCCGGCGGCGTGTTTTCACCGAGTGGCGCAGGTTCGTTTTTGAGAATCGCGGCAATCGCATCGCTGATTGTTTCGCCTGCGAAAGGCTGTCTTTCGGCAAGCATTTCGTAAAGAACCGCTCCAAAACTCCAAATATCCGTCCGCTCGTCAACCTGTCGCCCGCGCGCCTGTTCGGGCGACATATAAGCAACCGTTCCCATTATCACGCCTGGATTTGTTTTTACCTGGGCGAGCGTTGCGTCTTCGTTGCTAATCGCTTGCTGTTCGGTTAATTTTGCCAGACCGAAATCCAAAATCTTGATTAAATTATCCTCGCGCCGAATCATCACATTTTCTGGCTTAACGTCCCGATGCACAATTCCGGCTTTGTGCGCGGCGGAAAGAGCCGAAGCCGTTTGAGTCGCAATATCCAAAACTTCGTTTAAGGTTAATTTACCGCTTAAACGCTCGCGCAAAGTTTCGCCTTCGATGTATTCGGCGGCAATAAAATGTGTGTCTTCAAATTCACCGATTTCGTAAACGGTGATGATGTTCGGATGATTCAAAGCCGACGCCGCGCGCGCTTCTTGAACGAATCGCCGCAAATGGTTTTCGTTCTTATTCAGCTCAACGCTCAAAAGTTTGATAGCGACTAGGCGATTGAGGCGTGTATCTTTCGCTAAATAAACATCGCCCATTCCGCCTTCGCCGATTTTCGAGGAAATTCGGTAATGCGAAAGCATTTGTCCGCTTTCGAGTTCATTGTTTCTTTCGATGATCAGACTGACGACTTCTCTGGCGGCGGGCTGCTCCATAAAACTTGTCGGGTTTTCAAACGAAGAGAGCAGGTTTTCGACTTCACGACGCAAATCAACGTCGCCCGCACAGGCTTTATCGAGAAACTTTTCGCGTTTCGCCGAAGGGATTTCCTGCGCGACATCAAACAAGGCTTTAACTTTTTGCCAGCGTTCCGAGTTCATTTTGAGATTAGACAATGCCGCAACTGTATCACGTCAAACAACAGAATTTTGTAAAAGCCTTCAAATTTATTTCCCGATTTCCCGCTTGAGCCAAGCCTTCGCTATCGTCCAATCGCGCTTGACGGTCGCCGGCGAGATTTTCAAAACCTCGGCGGTTTCCTCAATGCTCAAACCGCTGAAGTAGCGAAGCTCGACGACCCGCGCCTGTTGGTCGTCGAATTTCGCAAGTCGCGTCAGCGCCTGATCGAGCGCGATTAAATCAATGCTTTTTTCTTTGAAGGCGATAAACCGTGCTTCGCCCAGCGGTAAATTTTCGCCTGCTCCGCCGCGTTTTTCTCGATGACGGGTTTTTGCATAATCTACCAAAATTCTCCGCATGGCTTGGGCTGCAATGCCGAAAAAATGCGCCCGATTTTGCCAATTCACGTCGCGCTGATCAATCAATTTCAGATACGCTTCGTGAATCAGCGCGGTAGTTTGCAAAGTGTGTCCGATACGTTCGCGGCGCAGGTAACGCGAGGCTTGCCGTCTGAGTTCGTTATAAACAAGCGGCATCAAATCTTCCAGCACTTCGCGTCGCCCGTCGCTCCATTCGTGCAACATTCGCGTGATTTCCCGGGATTTATCGGCGGAATGTTCCATATTTTGGCTCAAGAATAAGCCTGTCTGACTTACCAGTCAATCTTTTTTGTTTAAATAAACGAATTAAAAAACTTTTTTGAAAAATTTTGAGCCTTTTCACCAAACTGTGTCGCGTTAATTTCCGTTGCGAAAACTAAATAATTTTGTAACGAAAATAAAAAATAAGGAGACCAAAAAAATGAAAAGCAAATTAATGCAAGCAGCGGCGGGAACGATTCTGGGATTGATGATTCTAATTGGCGGGACACACCGTGAGGCGTTCGGTCAAAGAGTTGAAAATGCGCCCCCCACGATTGAAGGAGTCTGGAGAAATCAGGTGACGGTAAGAGATTGTCAAAGCAGCACCGTGTTAGCAACCTTTTCCGGCTTATTAACCTATCATCAGGGCGGCACAATATCGGAAACAACCGCGACATTTTTTCGAAGTCCGGGATACGGCATCTGGAATCGCACTCGCGGGCGAAACTACATAGGAAAGTTCACGTTCTTCACATTTAACCCGGACGGCACTCCGTCAGGCTCGCAAAAGGTCAACCAAAATATCGTAATTTCTCAATACGGCGACAATTTGACTGATACCGCGACGGCTGAAATTTACGACACCGGCGGCAATTTGCTTATTACCGTCTGCGCGTCGGCAAACGCGACACGCTTTGAATAAGCTGTTTAATATGGGTTTTGAGGAGAACTTTCCTCAAAACCCGACGGCAATTGGTTTTACTGTAATTAGTAAAAGCGTTAAGGAATTACTTTTAACAATTATGCCGGAGCGGTATTTCTTGAAATATCATCAGGCTCCGCGATAGAGACAAACATTTTAACTATGCAGCGAATCCAACAAAACACAGGATCACCACGCAAAACTCTAACTTTTTGTTTGACCGTCGCGCTGACAATTCTATTGATTTCCTCGTTTAGCCACGCGGTTTGAGTGAAAAACAGAAAATCAGCCTTCGCTGTCGCCTGCTCATATTGAATTTACACATTTTAATTGCTTGCTCCGGCAAGCAATTTTTTTGTCAAATCGCAGTATAAGTTCACGGCTTTTTCTAAATCCTTCTTCAATACAAATTCGTCTTTCGTATGGGCTACGAAAATCGAGCCTGCAAAAGCAAAGGTATTTGTAATTTCCCAATTTATTCAAAATTCATTCGCCGCATCAAATCAACAAAACGCGCCTCGTTTCGGAGATTGTTCCATTTCGGGTCAACTTTCAGAAAAACCATCAGCACGTTTTTTTCCGCAAAGGCTTTTTCCAGATAATCGAGCGCGGTTTCGCGTTCGCCGAGCGCGTTGTAAATGATGGCGAAATTATACGCCGGAACGTGTCTCTCGGCAGATAATTTTTGTAATTTCGCAAGCACCGTTCGCGCCTCAGTCAAATTGCCCGATTTTGCCAGCGCGTAGCCTTTGACGGCGACGGCTTGCGAATTTCCGCCAGAAACCTGCGCCGCTTTTTCCGCCTCAGCGACAGCTTCCGCGAACATCCGTTTTTCGGCGTAAATGCCGGACAAAATCAGGTGCGAGTGCCAGAAATTCGGGTCGAGTTCGAGCGTTTTGTTTAATCTGGAAACGGCTTCGTCCGGTTGTCCGGCGAAGAAAAGAAATTGCCCTTCAGCCGAGTTGACGATAAGCGAAAGCGGGTCGAGTTCGCGGGCGCGTTTAGCCATCGCTAACGCCTCGCCGTGTCGTCCTAAATTCGAGTTCAAATGCGCGTAAAAGAAATGCGCCGCCGCGTTATTCGGGTCTAATTCAAGAGCGCGCTGATATTTTTTTTCGGCTTCGCTCCAATTCCAGTCATACCAGAAAGCGAGCAATCCGACGGCAACTTGCGATTCGGGCAGCGTCGCGTCGAGTTCGATTGCCCGCAGTGCCGCCGCTTTTCCTTTCGGCATCGCGTCGTTTGCCGGAACGTCGCCGGACAGCGCGAAACTGCTGTAGGATTGGGCAATTCCGACATAAGCAAGCGCGTAATTCGCATCGAGCGCAATCGCCTGATTATAATACTTGATACTTTTTTTGACTTCCGGCAGAATCAACTTTGAATGGTGAAAACGTCCCTTCATATAAAGCTGATACGCTTCGACGTTTTCCGTGTTGTGTTTTGTCAGCCGTTTTTGCTCATCACTGCTCAGTTTTAAAGTCAAAGCTGCCAGAACTTTGTTTGAAATCGAATCCTGCACGGCGAAAATGTCGGTAAATTTTTCGTCAAAAGTTTCCGTCCACAACTGTTTGCCGTCGCTCGTGGAGACGAGACGAGCCGCGATTCTGATTCTATCGCCCGCCGTCTGAATCGTTCCTTCCAAAACGGAATCTACGCCGAGTTCGCGCCCCGCCTGCAAAACGTCCTGCTCCAAATCGTTATACCGCCGCACCGATGCGAGCGGACGGACGATGATTTCTTCGCTCGAACTGATTTTATTTATCAAAGTATCAGCCATTCCGAGTTCTAAAGTCTCATTACGATTTTCTGCAACAAGCGGTTTGAACGGCAAAACGGCGATAGTTTTTATTGGCGCGTTTGTGGCTGGTATTTCCGAACGAAATCGCGTGAAGGCGAAAAAAGCTAAAGCTAAAATCAGCAAACTGGAAATGACTGCGCTGACCAATATATAATTTTTACGTTTCGCTTGAGGAAGTTCCGTTATTTGAGCAGGCGTTGAAATTCCGTCCGTCGGATTTTCGGCTTCTTCCGGCGCGTGCCGCCAATCAGCCAGCGCGACGATATTTTTTGATTGCGGATTGCGGATTGCGGATTGCGGGTTTAGTTTCTGATTTTTCCGTCTTCCCGATTCGTCACTCGTGAAGTGGTTTTCATCTTTCACGGCGTTTTCAGGTTCGACGCGCCGCGCTTCCGCCGCGAACCTATAGCCGCGTCCGCGCACGGTTTCGATAAATTTTTCTTTACCTTTTCGCTCGCCCAACACTCGTCTGAGAAGCGAAACGTTTTTGTCGAGATTATTTTCTTCGACAATCGTATCCGCCCAAACTTCCGTCAACAATTCATCTTTGCTAACCAGATGTCCGCTTCGTCTGACAAGGACGCAAAGCATCTCGAATGCCTTTTCCGAAAGCGGCACGCGCTTGCCTTTGCGAAGCAAAAGCCGTTCGGAAATATCCAGACGGAAATCTGAAAATTCGTATAACTCTTTGTCGTCGTGAAACATACAACCTTCAGAAACCTTTCAGAAAAGTTTCAGGAAACTTTCAGAAAAATCGAAGTATTTTTCCGCTTCAATTCGCCTAGAGTTAAAAACGCAGCGAAAATCGGGAAGCGTTAATTCAGCCGTTTTGTTCTTTGTTCGGAACACGCCGAGTTTAACATTGTTTGAGTTTCGCCGCAACGAAATTATCCGCGCGACGGCTTTAAGCAAGTCGGCATAATTTAATCTCGAAATTCAATAAATCGCTTTGGCTGCGCTGACAGCCCTTGCCCGACCGAAGCGATTGAAAAAAGGCAAAAAGGGCTGCTGATTCAATAAATTACACAGGAGATAAAAAAATGAAAAATACATTATTAAAAACAATCGGCGGAGCGGTCTTAGCAATTCTGCTGCTCGCAATTTCCGCTCAGGTTTGGGTATCCGCACAGGATATAAATAGCGAACAAACAAACAACAAACACACACAGGAAAATTCGTTCGGGCAAAACGACAATGAGAAAATAGTCGGAACGTGGGATGTTCAGGTAACGCTTCGCAACTGTCAAACAGGCTTGCCAATCAGAACTTTTCCGTCGCTGACGACATTTATGTCCGGCGGAACGTTGATTGATTCGACCTCCGGCATACCACAGGCTTTGAAAACTCCCGGACACGGCGTTTGGAATGAGGAATTCGGAAATTACCGCTCTAGCTTCAAATCTTTCAGTTTTGACGCTAACGGCAATTATACCGGCTATACAATCATCCGGCAGCAGGTAAATCTGATTTTTCCGCGCTTTGCTCGGCTTCAAGAAGCCGAGGAGTTTGAATCAAACGGAACTGCACAAGTTTATGCGCCGAACGGGAATTTAGTATTTAACGGCTGTTCGACAACCACCGCCACGCGCTTTAGATAGACGGCAGGCAAAGCGGATTTGATACGAGAAATAATCGGGTCAAATCCGCTTTGAATTTTCCGTATTTAATTTAGGCTTTGGCTTTATCGGCTATAAGTTTCTTTACTAAATTTAAATAAAGGCTGTCCAATCTATTGAAAATTCATCCGCCGCATCAGTTCGATAAAACGCGGTTCGCTGCGCAAATTGTTCCATTTCGGGTCAACTTTCAGAAAAACCATCAGCACGTTTTTTTCCGCAAAGGCTTTTTCCAGATAATCGAGCGCGGTTTCGGTTTCGCCGAGCGCGTTGTAGATGACGGCGAAATTATACGCCGGAACATACTTTTCGGCTGATAATTTTTGTAATTCCGCCAACACCTTTCGCGCTTCAGACAAATTGCCCGATTTTGCCAGCGCGTAACCTTTGGAGGCGACGGCTGTCGAGTTTCCGCCGGAAATCCGCGCGGCTTGTTCGGCTTCGGCGACGGCTTCGGCGAATTTTTGTTGTTCGGTGTAAACGCCGGATAACGTCAGATGCGTGTGCCAGAAATTCGGGTCGAGTTCGAGCGTTTTGTTTAATCTGGAGACGGCTTCGTCCAAATGTCCGGCGAAGAAAAGAAACTGCCCTTCAACCGAGTTGATAAAGACCGAAAGCGGGTCGAGTTCGCGGGCGCGTCTGCCAAACGTCAAGGCTTTTTCGTGTTGTCCCAAGTTCGAGTTCAGATGCGCGGAGTAATAATGCGCCGCCGCGTTGTTCGGGTCTAATTCAAGGGCGCATTGATATTTTTTTTCGGCTTCCGTCCAATTCCAGTCATACCAGAAAGCGATCAAACCGACAGCGACTTGCGATTCGGGCAGGTTCGGGTCGAGTTCGATTGCCTTGAGTGCCGCCGCTTTTGCTTTCGGCATCGCGTCGTTTGCCGGAACGTCGCCGGACAGCGAAAAAGCGACGTAAGTTTGGGCAAGTCCGACGTAAGCGAGCGCGTAATTCGGGTCGAGCGCAATCGCCTGATTATAATATTCGACGCCTTTTCGGGCTTCCGGCAAAATCAGTCGCCAAGCGTGAAAACGTCCTTTCATATAAAGCTGATACGCTTCGATATTTTCGGTGTTGTGTTTTGTCAGCTGCGCCTGCGTGTGCCTGCTGAGTTTTAATGTTAAAGCCGTCAGAACCTTTTGCGAAATCGAATCTTGCACAACGAAAATATCGGTGAATTTTTCGTCAAATGTTTCCGTCCACAATTGTTTGCCGTCATTTGTGCGAACAAGCCGCGCCGCAATTCTGATTCTATCGCCCGCCGTTTGAATCGTTCCTTCGAGAACGGAATCTACGCCGAGTTCGCGCCCCGCCTGCAAAACGTCCTGCTCCAAATTATTATACCGGCGCACCGATCCGAGCGGACGCACAATAATTTCCTCGCTTGAACTAATTTTGTTAATCAAAGTATCAGCCATTCCGAGTTCCAACGCTTCGTTGCGGTTTTCCAAAATAAGCGGTTTAAAGGGCAAAACGGCGACGGTTTTTATCGGCGCACCGGCAAATTTTCCGTTTCCTCGCCACGAATAAAATCCTAAAAAACTCAACCCGGCAAGACTCGCAATTACCATTGCGGCGAGCCAAAAACGGCTTTCTTTTTTGTCAGGTGTTGATCGGTCTTCGGTTTTTGGTTCTTGGGTTTGGTTACTTGTTTGTGATTCGTTGTTTGTAACGAAAAATGGAATTTGAGATTTGAGATTGGAAACCTCCGATTGCACCGCGTTTATCCCGTCCGCTGCCGCAGATGGTTCTGACTTCGCCGCATCCTCACGTTTCTGCGTTTCCGCGTCGCTAATTTCCCGCACTTCGGCAACAAATTTATAGCCGTGTCCGGGAATCGTCGCAATAAAGCGATTTTCACCGTGTTTTTCGCCGAAAACGCGCCGCAGAATCGAGATATTTTGGCTGAGATTATTTTCCTCGACAATCGTATCCGTCCAAATTGCCGACATTAATTCGTCCTTATCGAGAATTTTTCCGTTGTTTTGAATCAGATACAGCAAGGTTTCAAAAACTTTCGGTTTGAGCGGAACAGTTACGCCGTCGTGCCGCGAAAGTAAGCGTTTCGCGGCATCAGCGCGAAATTCGCCGAACTCATAAATGTGCGTTTGAGGCTCGTTCATAGTTGTTGTTCAGAAATGTTCACAAAAATTCATCGCCGCGCTAAAGATTTTCACAACTGTTTTTGTGATTATGACACGCATCGGCACGGAAGAAAAAATTTCGGCTGAAATAAACAAATAAAAGAGGAAAAAAATGAAAAATAAATTTATGCGGAAGTTGTTTGGAACTTTTTTGGGATTGCTGCTCTTCGGATGCGCGACGGTTTTCGTTTCAGGTCAGGTAAATACGCCGAGTAACACAAAATCACTAAACGAAGGTTTCGGACCTGGAATTGAAGGCGTATGGCGCACGACCGTTACACAGCGTAATTGCGCGACAGGCGTGACCATCAGAACTTTCAAAGGTTTGGTGACTTTTGACGAAGGCGGGACAATTGCCGAAACGTCGTCTGCGCTGCCTCCGGCTTTTCGAAGCCCCGGACACGGACTCTGGGAAAAGCAAGGCGCGAAAAGTTATTATGGCGCATTTATCTTCCAGATTTTCAACCCGGACGGCTCATTAGCCGGAACTCAAAAAATTAAGCAGAATTATCAGCTCAGCCGCTTCGGTGATACTTACACCTCAAACGGAGTTGTTGAAATCGCAGACCCGAATGACAACCTCATCGCCACCGGCTGCGCGTCTGCAACCGCAGTGCGCTTTGACCCGAGATAAAACGACTGCGGATATTTTCGTCACTGAAATTTCTCCGGCAGAATCTTTCGCGTCAAAATTATGCGGAAACCAAAATTTGAAGCCCGCGCCTTAATTCTGCAACCGAGCAAACTAAAGCAGCGGGCTTCAAATCGCTTTAAAAAATCAGCGGCGATTAATTTAATTTTTAGCCGATTAAGATGTCGGACAAAATTAGACAAAGGTATGAAACCACAGATGAACACAGATAGATTTGGATTTAATCCGTGTTTATCTGTGTTCATCTGTGGTTTCAATTTCTTTAACATAAATTTGTCTGATTACTTATCTTTGATTCGCGCTCGATTTTCGATTGAGCAATTTCTTCGCCAAATTTACATACAATCCGACCGCTGTTTCCAAATCTTTTTTCAGCACAAACTCGTCTTTCGTATGCGCGACGAGAATCGAACCTGCGCCCAACAGAAGCGGCGTTCCCCAATTTGAAAGATGCGGAATGTCGGTTGTAAAACGGACGACTTTTTGCCGGAAGCCTTCGACGGCGAGCATTTTGACGGGCAAAGCGACTGACATAATTTCAATGTTGCCTCTATCGCCGACAGCTTTTTTTAAAATTTCCAAAATTGGTTTATCGTCGGTTGTCAGTCGAATGTGCAAGCCCGCTTCGGCATTCGGCGGAATGACATTAGTTTTCAAACCACCGCCGATTAAACCAATATTCAAAGTCGTTTCGCCAAAAAATTCATCGTTCGGAAATTCGATTTTGCGAATGTCGGTTAAAATATCCAACAATTTCTCGATTGCCGATTCACCCATTTCCGGGTAAGCTGAATGCGCGGCTTTGCCCGTCGTTTTGACAAACAAACGCAGAGAACCTTTTGAACCGATTGCCAAATCGTTGTCGGTCGGCTCGCCGTTTATCATATACTCGCATTTCGCCGCGATTTCGTGTTTGTTCGCCGCTCTCGCGCCCGCGCTTCCCTGTTCTTTGTCAACCGTGAACAGCAAACCGATGTCATTTATATTTTCCTTTCGCAATTCTTCCGCCGCGAAAATCTGCGATGCGATTATGCCTTTCGCATCGCACGCGCCGCGCCCGTAAATCTTTTCCGTGTCTTCGCTTGCTTCGATAAACGGCGGAACGGTGTCCATATGCGTCGAGAAAAAAACACGCGGAGTTTCATTCAAACGGGCGATAACATTATTCTGATTTTCCGAGACAGGCTGCATTTCAACCGTCCAACCGAGTTTTTGCAAATAATCGCGTAAAAAAAAATCCGACATCCCTTTCATTTTCGGAAACTGAAGGAATGTCGATTAAAGTTTTGGTTAACTCAAAAAGATTCATAAGAGTTTGGAAATATGGATTGACACAAATAAACTCAGGCAAAAGCGGAAGAATGATTTTTAGACCTGCGCTTATTTTCCGACAATTTAGTTATAACCTTCCAAATCAGTTAAATCTTCGTAAATCATTCCGCGCCTGTCTCTTTTCGCTTTGGTTGTCGCTTCAAAACCGCCTTGACGATTTGCGGCACAACCGATTCTTCATAACCCAAAACACCTTTGAATAATTTTTCGCCCGATTTTAATTTCTCAATCAAATTTGCCCGCATTTCCTCTTTGACGGAACGCGCGGCATAACCGCTTGTTTTTAATTCACCTAATGTTCTTGCTGTATTCATAAAATTACCTTCCCCTTGTTCACTAACTTTATATATGATAAGCACCCCAACAGAAATAGGTTAGACTATTTGTTGAGATGGGTAAAACAAAAATAATCGAATTGACCGCCAAACAACGGGCGGAGTTGGAAAAAGGCTATCGAACAGGCAAAAGTCATTGTTTC